>PDWI01002509.1_pt1 | contig 27382 bp, 22 predicted proteins | sample 1430891 | NCBI WGS metagenome assembly PDWI01 (sample SAMN01162508, study PRJNA174530) | Oral metagenome, whole genome shotgun sequencing project. | biome: Marine environment; feature: Marine mammal; material: Swab sample of the gingival sulcus; isolation source: swab sample of gingival sulcus... | reverse complement strand
TTCGTCAATTAATTAATCAAACAGATTTATATTTTTCAGATATTTGTTTTTTCGTTCCAACAAAATAAACTCCAATATCAATATAATGAGGGCTATGGCAGTGGGATATTCAAACCATTCTTTGGCATTATCGCCGTCCTTTTTGAGCTTGCTTTTTTTGAGTTTTGACAAATTTTCCGCGACCTCATTCATTGCCGAGTTTATATAATTACCTTGCGTATATTCGCCATTTCCGGCAGTTGCTATATCTGTTAAAATAGACTCGTTTATTTTGCTTTTAGCATGTTTCCCATTCTTTTTTAACTTGTATTTACCTGTTGAGGGGTCGATGAAAGGCACAGGGCTGTTTTTGCCCATCCCCACAGTATATATTTTTATATCTTTTTCAGCCACCTCTTTGGCAGCCTCAATCGCCTGTTCTTCATGGTCTTCGCCGTCGGTTATTATTATGATAGCCCTGCCTGCATCTTGGTCGGGTCCAAATGAATTTCCGGCTAATTCTATTGCTGCACGCAGGTTAGTCCCTTTTGATTCTACCATGTCGATACTTACAGCAGAAAGGAACATATCGGCGGCATCGTAGTCGGAAGTTATGGGAAGTTGCGTGTATGCTTCGCCCGCAAAAACTATCAACCCCATGCGATTTTTGTAGTTGGTTTTTTGCAGAAGTGTGCGTATTGCACTCTTTGCTTTTTCAAGTCGATTAGGTTTTATATCATTTGCAGCCATACTTGTTGAAACGTCCAAGGCTATTATTATTTCTGAACTTTCAACGGTAGCTTCCTCTTTTGATAATTGGGTTCTAGGGCGTGCTATTGCAATGATTATCAGAATTAAAGCTATTATTGTAAATGTGAATTTTATTATTATTCGAGTTTTTGAGGCATCGGGCATAAGTTGTTTTATTATTTCGAGGTCGCCAAATTTTGCAAGTCTGCGATTGCGAATTATTTGGGCTAAAATGAATATTAATATAGGTATGCTTATGGCAAAAATTAGATATAGATATTGTTCGTTTAGGAATTGAAATTCTATTGAATTGGTGGCTTCTTTCATTGGTTTTTGTTTTATGAATTAAGGTATGTTGCCGAAGATTGTGTGTCTTAAAATTATTTCCAGCAGTATCAATAGTGCAGATATTATTGCTATTATAAGGTATTTTTCTGTTTTGCTTTTGTGCAGAAAGGTTTTTATTTTCGATTTTTCTAACTTGTCAATTTCCTTATAAATTTCTTTCAGCTTTTTGTTGTTGGTGGCACGGAAATATTTTCCGTTTGTTGTTTTTGCAATTTCGGTAAGAGTTTTCTCGTCGATTTTTACTCCCATTTGCTGGTACTGAGTGCCGAAGACTGTTTTGCCTACTCCCACGGTGTATATTCTTATATTGTCTTTAGTGGCAATTTCCGCGGCGGTAATGGGATCTGCATCGCCTTGATTGCTTACTCCGTCGGTAAGCAGGATTACAACCTTGCTTTTTGCATCGCTGTTTTTGAGCCTGTTCACAGAGTTTAGAATTCCGTTGCCTATTGCCGTTCCGTCCTCAATCATGCCTGTTTTAATGTCTTTAAATAAATTTATAAGTGCCGGATAATCAGTAGTTAAAGGGCATTGCGTAAAGGCTTCTTTGCTGAAAAGCACAAGCCCGATTCTGTCGAATTTCCTGCCGTTTATAAATTGCATTGCAATATTTTTTGATGCTTCCAAACGGGTAGGTTTTAAGTCGCTCTCCTCCATACTGCTTGATATGTCTAATGCTATTACGATGTCAATTCCTTCGGAGGTGCTGTTGGTTTGCGTGCCTATTTGCTGGGGTCTTGCAAGTATCAGTATTAGTCCTGATATGGCTAATACCCTAAGCACAAAAAGCGAGTGACGAAAGTATTTTTTGAAACTTAACTTTTTGTTTTTCAGGTTTTTAATTGATGATATTTGCAGTGTTGCTTGTGAGTTTTTTTTTCGCATTATATACCATACCGTAATTGGTATCAGTATCAGCAACAGCCATAGTCTTTCGGGGTGTGCAAAAATTATATTATCCATTTTGATTGCTTGTTTGGTTGTTTTCTTCCGATTTTGGGGATTCTTTTAGGGCGGTTTTTTCTACAAATAAGAATGCGTTTTGCAGATGCTTTTCACTTTCATAAATCTCAGGTTTAAACTTTGCAAACTTCACTAAATCAGCAGTATCCAGCATTTGATTGGTATTTGATTTCAGTTCCTGTGGAATTGTTTTTTGCTTCGATAATGCACGTTTAATTTCTCGGCTCACATAGTCAGGAGCAGGAATGTCGTATCTGTCTTCCAAGTACATTCTAAGGGTGTAGCTGAGTTTGTCGTAGAATATTTTTAGTCTGTCATCGGCTTGCGGAATGCCGTCGGCTTTTATTTTTTCAAGTGCTTTAAGTGCCTTAATATGAGCAGGTACAGGCGGTTTTTGCGGTATGAATATTGGCTTGTTTTGCTTTATTCGGTGGCGTATGTAGAGTGCGAGTAAAATCAAAATTAACACTGCTATTATTATCATTATTGCAGTGCCGTAGCGATGTTTGAACTCGGCAAATGTCATAGGCAGGTTGATTGGGGGTTTTATATCAGCAAGCGGAATGCCTTGGGTGGTGTCAATTTTACTGAGATATGTGCTGTCGGGAATGTAGTATAACACTCTGATTTGCACAGGATTAGTGAATGCCGTATCTTTGCCTATGATGAGTGGCAGTGGCGGAATTTGATATAAAGTGTCTTTAAATGCCGTGATTGTGTAGTTCTTTATTTTCGCATCTTGGGTTGATATTGGCGGTTGGTCTTGATTTACTATTGTGATGTCGCTCACAATGGTATCGTTGAATATCGGAAATGTTACTTTTTTTGTTGTCTTGGCTTTTATTGACAGCGTTACATGGTTGCCTATCAATATGGTATCAGCCAATAGACTAAGCTCTTGGGCGTTGCCTGCGGTGATTGATATTATTGTCAGCAGAGCGGTTGTTAGTATTAATTTCAGCTTGTTTAACATTGTGTCGTTTTTGATTTTTCTTGCGAGTTTGTATTAACTTTTATCGCCTTTTAAACAGAGTTATCAAAGGTTTTACGTAGTCTTGATGGGTCTGTATTTCAGTATAATCTACACCTATTTTTTTGAAAGTTTTGAAGATTTCTTCTTGCGTTTTTGCGTATTCTTCGGCATATCTTTTCCTCACTTTTTTGCTTGATGTATTAACCCATATCTCCTCTTGTGTTTCGGCATCTTTCATTTTTATAAAACCTATATTAGGCATTTCAGCCTCACGCATATCATTGATTTTCAGAGCAATAATGTCGTGCTTGTGATTTGCTATTTGTAGTGCTTTTTTAAAATTTTTATCAATGAAATCGGAGATTACAAAAGCCGTGCATCTTTTCTTTATCACATTTGTAAGATACCGCAAAGCCTCTGAAATATCAGTGCCTAAGTTTTGAGGTTTGAAGTCAATAAGCTCTTTTATGATATGCAAAATATGCGTCGTTCCTTTCTTGGGCGGAATGAATTTTTCGATTTTGTCGGAGAAAAATATAACTCCGATTTTGTCATTATTTTGGATAGCCGAAAATGCCAATACGCCCGCAATTTCCGTAACAAGCTCTTTTTTAAGGCGAAGTTTACTGCCAAAAATTCCCGAACCGCTGATGTCAATCAACAGCATCACGGTAAGCTCGCGTTCCTCTTCAAACACCTTTATATATGGCTTGCTGAACCTCGCCGTTACGTTCCAATCAATATCCCTGATGTCGTCGCCGTAGCTGTATTCTCGCACTTCGCTAAAAGCCATTCCACGCCCTTTGAAAGCACTATGATACTCACCTGCAAATATTTGCTTGGATAATCCGCGAGTTTTTATTTCTATTTTTCTTACTTTTTTAAGTAGCTCTTTATGCGTCACTGTGATTGTTTTTAGGGAACTTCAATAGTATTTAAAATATCTGAAATTACATTTTCTCGTGAAATGTTCTCAGCTTCAGCTTCGTAGGTTAGTCCAATTCTGTGTCGCATTACATCGTGGCAAATTGCTCTTACATCTTCCGGGAAAACCGCTGCGCGTCCTTGCATAAAGGCATAACTTGCCGCCGCTTTCGCCATGCTTATTCCCGCACGTGGCGATGCTCCGAATGAAATCATGTTTTCATGCTGTTTCAAGTTGAAATCTTTGGGGTAGCGAGTTGCAAAAACAATGTCGGCAATATAGTTTTCGATGCGTTGGTCGATGTATATGTCTTTTATAATTTTGCGAGTTCTTAAAATATCATCAGTCGATATAACTTGTTGAGCTTTAGGAAATTCTTTTGATATATTTTGGCGTATTATTTTTTTCTCTTCCTCTTTGTCGGGGTAGCCCACTATCACTTTCAGCATAAATCTATCAACCTGTGCTTCCGGCAACGGATAAGTTCCCTCTTGCTCTATCGGGTTTTGAGTTGCCAAAACGAGGAACGGTGCATCTAACTTATAGGTGTCAGAACCGATTGTGATTTGCTTCTCTTGCATGGCTTCGAGCAATGCACTTTGCACTTTTGCAGGAGCTCGGTTTATCTCGTCAGCAAGCACGAAGTTTGAAAATAAAGGTCCTTTTTTGGTAATGTATTTCTCTTGTTTTTGACTATAAATCATAGTCCCCAAAAGGTCGGCAGGCAACAAATCCGGAGTGAACTGTATTCTGCTGAATTTCGCATTTACGGCATCAGCCAATGTGCGAATCGATAATGTTTTTGCCAATCCCGGCACACCTTCTAAAAGTATATGACCATCTGATAATAAGCCTATTATCAAGCTATCAATAAGATGTTTTTGTCCTATTATGATTTTGTGCATTTCATTTCTCAGAAGTCTTATAATTTGACTTTCTTTTTCTATCTTTTCACTTATTTCTCTTAAATTTTCGGGAGTGTTCATATTTTTTAACACGTTTAGTAATTCATAAATTTTTGATTTGATGCAAAGGTATATAACACAACCTTAAATACAAAGCCTTTTAGGGTTTTGTAAAGTTTTTTAACTTTTTTTAAAACTTTTTTCCAAAACAAAATTTGCATTTAAGAATATCAAAATTAAAATTCTATTTTTGCGAAAAAATAATATCTCTAAATATGCCTTCTGACAAAAAAAATAATGAGCTGATAGAAAAACGCAACAAAGCCACGCATCTTGCCAACGAAAAAGCATTTGCAAAGCAACAAAAATTGGGTAAGATGACTGCCCGAAACCGCATAAATTACCTGTTGGATGAGAACTCATTTCAGGAGTATGATATGTTTGCACGGCACGAGGCAAGGGACTTTGGCATGGCTGAAAAAGAGCTTCCTTGCGACGGTGTAATCACTGGAATAGGCACTATACACGGTAGGCATGTGTGCGTATTTGCCCAAGATTTTGCCGTGGCAGGCGGGTCGTTGGGATTGATGCACGCACGCAAAATTACCAAAATAATAGACTATGCTATAAAGATGCAAATGCCTGTAATAGAGCTTAATGACTCCGGCGGTGCGAGATTGCAGGAGGGGGTAAATTCATTGGCAGGATACGGCGATATTTTCTATGCAAACATTAAGGCATCAGGCGTTGTGCCTCAAATATCGGTGGTGCTGGGGGCATGTGCCGGAGGGGCGGTTTATTCGCCTGCTTTAACCGACTTCGTTTTTGTGGTTGATGGAATTTCCAAGATGTTTATAACGGGTTCTAATGTTATAAAGACGGTTTTGGGCGAAGAGATTTCAATGGAGGAACTTGGCGGAGCAAAGGTAAATTGCGAGAAAAATGGCAATGCTCATTTCTTGTTGAAAACGGAGCAAGAGGCTCTCGATAAGGTTAGAGAATTGCTGACTTTTATGCCTCAAAACAATGGAAGTTTTCCTCCAAAGTTAGAGCCTGAGAAGCCTGATATACAGATAAATATCAATGGTATAATTCCCGATGACCCAAAAGAACCATACGACGTTAGGGCGTTTATAAAAGCTGTAACCGACGGCTCATATTTTTTTGAAGTGCATGAAAATTGGGCAGAGAATATTGTTGTGGGATTTGCCCGAATACAAGGTAATACGGTCGGAGTGGTTGCCAATCAGCCGAATGTTTTGGCAGGCGTTATTGATGTAGATTCTGCCGATAAGTCATCGAGATTTATTCGCTTTTGCGATGCTTTTAACATTCCGATTTTAACTTTTGTGGATATTCCCGGATTTTTGCCCGGCATCGACCAAGAGCATTCGGGCATCATTCGGCATGGAGCAAAATTGCTTTATGCCTATGGCGAGGCGACCGTCCCCAAGATAACTCTGATACTTCGCAAGGCGTACGGATGTGGCTATGTGGCGATGAACAGCAGGCATATCGGGGCTGATTTTGTCTTTGCATTGCCTACTGCCGAGATTGCCGTAATGGGTGCGGAAGGTGCTGTAAATCTTATCTTTAAAAAGGAGATATCATCTGCCGAAGATTCGGAGAAAGTGCGACAGCAAAAAATAAATGATTATAAAGCGAAATTTTCCACGCCTTATATTGCGGCGGAGAAAGGCTATATCGATGCAGTGATAAAGCCCGAGGAGGTGCGAGAGGTTTTGGTGCATGCAATAGAGGTTTCCAAAAACAAAACGGTGGATTTGCCTAATCGCAAGCATGGGATTTCGCCGGTTTAATAATTGCAAATATGGACAAGCAAAAACATAAAATTGTAATTGACGGTGTTGCGTATCACACCTATTATAATAAGGCGTACGAAAATAGGGCTACTTATAAAAAGGAGAACCCCAAGGAATTACACAGCATCATCCCCGGTGTGGTAACGGAGGTATTGGTGCAGGCGAGCGATGTTGTGAAAAAAAATCAAGTGCTATTGATTGTTGAGGCAATGAAAATGTGTAATAGGTTGGTGGCAAAATCCGACGGCGTTGTAAAGCGAGTCAATGTTACTGCAAATCAAGTAATTCCTAAAAACTGCCTTTTAGTAGAGTTTGAGTAGTTGCCTATATCGAAAAGCCAAACACAAAGAATACATCTTTTTTGTATGGATTGGCTGATATTTTGGCATTTATGGGCAGGCTGAAATTGTCGGTTATTTTGATGTCTTTGGTTACGCTTATTCCTGCGTTTATTATTGCGGCTTCGTCGGCATAGTAGCTTTTTGCAGGAGTTCCGCCGAGTATCGCATAAAAATCTTGATTGCCTATTCTAAGTTTGTACTGTGCTTCCAAGTATGTTGAGTATAGATTGTCGTTGTTTGCATCTTTGTCATTACCAAAGAAATAGACTCCTGCCGAGAAACTTAAAGGTATCTTCTTGAAGTTGCCTAACAATAGCCTTGCTTCTACGCAGTGGTTTGTGTTTGATGCATCGTAAGAGAAGTAATTTCTGTTTTTTGATGCAGGGGTAAGCACAAAGCCGTCATATATTTTGATACCGAAATATTTATACATGTATTTCAGTTGTAAACCCACTTCGGAAAAATTGGATATAAAGTTAGCTGAACCCCATATTTGGGCTTCAAAGTTTTTTTTGCTTGACGTGTATGTTACCGCCGGTTGAACGTTTGGGGAGTCGTCTAACAGCTCGCCTCTCCATAAGTATCTGCTTACGAAATCGGCACTTACATCTAAGTTATGTTTTTGATTGTCAGTGGTTTGCCCCAAAAGAGATGAGCTTGCAAAAAGCATAATAAATAACAAGTACAAGCAAAATTTATTCATTGGAAATAAAAATTTGATGTTTAAGATTACTGTTTATTCGGAATGTTTACTCTTCTATTTCAATCATTTTAAATGGTATCTTCAAGATTGACTGATAGTCTTCACCTGCTTCGAGCATATCTTCGTCATCCTCTTCGTAGTACCAATTTACTATTACGCTGTTATCGTTTTCGTGTATTGTTTCAAGTTTTTTGAACACATCTAAGATACATTTAGACGAGCTTGTGTTGAAATACTCTAAGCGAATGTTTATTTCGGTTTTTGATTGTGGCGATTTTGCGTATTCGTCTAACCAATTTATCAATGGGTTATAAAATTCTATTGAGTTTTCCGGAATTGAGCGACCTTCGATTTCTATTAATCCTTTTGTTGCATCAAATAATACTTGCGGTGTTTTTTTCGAGCCTTCTAATTTAATTGAATCCATAGCAAAGTGAGTTTGGTTTGTAAATCTAAGCGTAAAAATATAATAATTTTATGACACTCAAATTTTTCAGTAGCACAAAATTAAAAAAATATTTCTATCTAATAAGCAATTATTAATATTTTTTTTAACATATTATCGTTATATGTTACTTTTGTTTTACTTTTGTTGGAAATTTCAATATTTAATATGTTCAAATTCAGCAAGTAGCATATCTTTTATATTGTAATAAATTAAAAATCGGATTTATTTATGGAATATCCGTAATTATGACATCTTAGAGTTAAATATTTTATAAACTTTATTAAATAAATTAAAATGAACTTAAAAAATTTACTTACAGCAATCGCAACACTAATTATTTTCAACCTAAACGCATTTTCGCAGGAAGGACAGGTGGAAGCACCAATGTTTGGGGCTAACCGTGGTTTTAAATATGCTTATTCTCACGACTTTAAGAAAATATCTAAAAAAGCAACTTCGTTTCAATTCAAAATTAAGAACGACGGAAAGTCGGCTTTACACATTATAGATGTGGATATGCCCGCCAAAATAGGCGTAACATTGTTAAACAAAGTGGTTTCGCCCGGCAAAGAGGCTGTTATCATAGCAACTATCGACCCCAAAATCTTACCGAAAGGCAAAGTAAAAGAAGTAATTACAGTTACCACCAAACAATCGGGTGCAGGCATTGTTACCACAAAAGAAATGAAATTTTTGGTGCAAGCCGAAATCAAATAATTTTTCAACAAGAGCAGTGATTTAAGGCGAATTAGACCTAATAAAATGTTATTATACTGATTTTTTATTAAATTTGCACGGTATAAATTTAATGATATGATTACAAATTATAATTCAGCCGTAAGCAATATTCGAAAACATATTTCGGCTTATATAAAAAATAATAACATAACTGCCTTAATACTTGGTATTTCCGGTGGTGTAGACAGTGCTTTAACCGCTGCTCTTGTTCGTCCAATTTGCGACGAGCTAAATATTCCCTTAATAGGGCGAAGCATACCCATACAAACCAACAAACCTGACGAAATCAGCCGTGCCAAAGCGGTGGGGCAGGCGTATTGCCACGACTTCAAGGAAACCGACCTCACTGATGCGTTTTTATATATGCAAAAGGCTATACCTGAGGATATTAACACTGCTGATAAAACCTCGCTGAGTTTTAAATTGCGAATGGGAAATTTGAAAGCACGCATTCGCATGCAGGTGCTTTATGATTTGGCATCACAACATAGAGGCATGGTGCTTACTACCGATAATTACACTGAATATTTGTTGGGATTTTGGACATTGCACGGTGATGTGGGCGATTGGGCTCCTATACAAAACCTCTGGAAGACAGAGGTTTATGAGATGTCCACTTTATTGGTTGAGGAAAATTCCGACTTGCCTCAAAAAGAGGCATTGCAGAGGTGCATTGATGCCGTGCCGACCGACGGACTTGGCATAACTAACAGCGATTTGGAGCAAATAAAGGCAAAAAGCTATCAAGAAATAGACCAAATATTAATAGAGCTTCTCAAAAATCCCGATAACGAAAAATATAAGACGCACCCTGTTGCTCAACGACATTTTGCCTCGGCATTTAAGCGAAAAAATCCCTATATTTTGTCTCGCAAAGATGTTACTGATGTTGATTTTTTCTAATAAAATTATCATATAAATTTTATAATTATGTTACTTCGTGTACACCCCGAAAATCCTCAAACTAAGCATATTAAACGGCTTGCCGAAATCCTCAAAGATGGTGGTATTATAGTTTTTCCGACCGATTCGGTATATGCTTTGGGTTGCGATATTTACAACTCCAACGCCGCCGAACGACTTGCCAAATTAAAAGGTTTGAAACTTAAAAAAGCCTATTTCTCATATTTATTTTATGATATAAGTATGGTGTCGAAATATTGTAAGTCGTTGCCTAACAATATTTTCAAGATTTTAAAACAAAACACACCCGGCCCTTTCACCTTTATTTTGGAGGCAGGAAGTGCCATCCCGCAGTATTTGCGAAAAAGCCGGAAAACTTTTGGCGTGCGTATTCCCGATAACAACATCGTGCAGATGCTCGTGCAAGAGTTGGGAAATCCGATACTTACAACCTCAATTCATGATGATAATGAGATTGTTGAGTACACCAGCGACCCGGAACTCATCTATGATAAATACGCCAAACTTGTTGATGCAGTGATAGATGGCGGTGCCGGCAATAATGTTGCCTCAACCGTGGTGGATTGCTCTGCCGGAAAAATCGACATAGTGCGTGAGGGCGAGTTTGAGCTTAAAATTTAGCTTATTAAACTTTCTATTTTAGAGAGGAGTTTGTATTTGTTTACGGGTTTCTCCAAATAGGCATCTGCTCCGAGTTTGAGACCTTTTTGGCGTTCGTTTTTCATGGCGTATGCCGTTTGTATTATTATGGGAATTTTGGGATATTTCTTTTTTATCTTGCGAGTTGCCTCATAACCATCTACTTGTGGCATTTTTATATCCATCAAAATAATGTCAGGGATTTGCAATTCCACGGCATCAATCAGCTCTTGCCCGTTTTTGTAGCGATGTATAATCAGCCCTTTGTTGCTCAAAATTTCGTTTAGGTAAATGTAACTTACGTCTTTGTCTTCGGCTATGAATACAATTTTATTGTCGAAACGATAATGCTTGGGCGGATAGTCTTGGGTGGTATTATGCACGCTTTGGCTATCTAACGGCAATAGATAAGGTATTGTAAATGAGAATTTTGAGCCGATATTTTCCTGTGAAGTTACCCAAATTTTGCCACCCAGCATATTGGTAAGGTTTTGCGATATTGACAAGCCTAAACCCGTACCGGCGTATAATTTTGTTTTGCTTGCAGGTATTTTTGTAAATCGGTCAAAGATATATTTTAACTTTTCTTTCTTGATGCCAATTCCGGTATCTTTCACAAAAAACTCTAAATTTTGTTTTTCTAAATCATTGGTTTTGAGGTTATAACCGAAAGTTATACTGCCTTCTTCGGTAAATTTCAGAGCATTGCCAATTAGGTTTGTTAAGATTTGTCGGAGTCTGTACTCGTCGGTTTTTATAACAGCTTTTGCATCGGGTAAGTCTTTTTTGACAATAAGTTGCACATGATTTTTGTTCATCATGATTTTGTGAGTCTCAAAAGTTGATTTCAGATTATCGAGAATTTCGTTAATGTTGGCATTTTTTATCTGGATTTTAATTTTGCCTGCCTCAATTTTCGAGATTTCTATTATATCGTCAATTAATTTCAGAAGTTGATTAGAGTTGTAATTTATTTGCTCGATATATTGCTGTTTTTTTTGCGTGGTTAATTTTGGCGAGCCTAATAATTGTGAAAAACCCACTATCGCATTCATCGGTGTTCTTATCTCATGCGACATGTTCGACAGAAACGAATTTTTTAGTTCACCGGCTTTATGTACCTTATTTAGAATACTTTGTATATTGCTGTTGATTAGATTATTCAGCATAATATTCAACTCAATATCATCAATATCAGAGTTGATGAATGCCTTGGGCGAGAAACTTGCCATGGTCTTTTTTTCAAGCAAACTGTGTTTTGCGGTAAGCTCAATGAAGAAAATCGCATTATGCTGATGCAACTTTTTTAAGGCATTGCAGTTGTCAGCCATGCCGTATTGCGAGCCGATTATGACGGGCTGTAAATTGTATTCTTGCAGATTTATAAACTCGTCAATATCATTTTCGCAGGTGTATTGATATTTGAGGGCTTTAAGTTGTGAATGTAATTTTTTTGATACGTTAATTATTATCATAATCAATTCTTCTTATGCCGGCAAATCTGGTTGAGTAGTATTTGGTTGATAATTTGGATATTACGACTCCTCGGTTCTTCGATGTTGCCGAGTGGATGAAAAGTATATCATCTTTGGTAACTTTGGTAATTATTCCGACATGACCTATGGGAGTAGTTTTTTTGTTTCTGCCTGCAAATAATATGATGTCGCCCGGCTGAGCTTTTTTCTTCTTGATTTTTTTGCCTACGTTTTTGTAATACTTTGAGCAACAAGGCATTTTAAAATTGTGCTTGCCGTATACATAGCCCACAAATCCCGAACAATCGAAACCTGTTTTAGGAGATTTCCCGCCATATTTATAAGGTACACCTAAATTTTTGTGTGCTGTTTTTAGAATTGCATCAACTATATTAGTGGTATCGGTGATAATAGAGTCCGCTCTAATTGGCTTAGCATCTTGGGCTTGCAATGTTGAGGTTTGTAAAGCAAGAATTAATAATGCCGTGGCAGATAATTTTAATATGTGTCTCATTTTTAATCGTTTCCTGAGATTAAGGATAATAGTCGCAGTATTTCGAGGTATAGCCAAACGAGGGTAACTGTGATGCTGAAAGCTGAGTACCATTCGGCGTATTTTGGGAGGTTGTTTTCTGCACCTTTTTCTATCATGTCGAAATCCAAGATTAGGTTTAGCGATGCTATTCCAACAATCACGAGTTGTATTATGATGCCGATTCCGCCCAATTTGTGGAATGATAAGCCTGCTCCGAATAGGCTTGCCACAAGATTTAGCAGGTAGAAAAACACCACGCCTGAGGTGGCTATTATTATTCCTCTTTTGAATTTTGGAGTGGCTCGGATTACTTGGCTTCTGTATAATATCAACATTATGAAGAAGATAGACATTGTAAGTCCTACGGCTTGTATTATTATTCCGTCGAAAAATGCGTTGTAATATGCCGAGACAGCACCAAGCAAAATGCCTTCGAAAGTGGCGTATGCGGGTGCGGTGTAGGGGGCGTATTGCGGTTTGACTGTTGTGATTATCGCAAGGATAAATCCGCCTATTAAGCCGCCCCAAATCATGCCGGCTGAGCCTGCGGAATAGTTGAAGCCGATGTATGCCGTGATTATTAGTATGGCAAACATTATAACGGATTTGTTTAATGTGCCTGATATTGTCATCGCTTCGGAGTTGCTCAGTGAGCCTGCTCTTGCAATTCTGTTTAGTTGTTTGTCGCTTATGGTTGGGTTTGAACTTCTTCCTAATCTCATGATTTTAAGATGTTTAGTTTATGTTTTATTTTGTGTTTATCACTACTCTGAATCCATAGTTGTAGTTTGAAAAATCGGGGTAGGGCCCGTCTCGTGTGGTTAGCTTTGTCATTTGCTCGGCGTAGTACCATGAACCGCCTCTTATTACTTTGAATTGTCCTTGCTTAGGACCTTGCGGATCTGTTTTTTGCTTTTTAGAGTAAGCACCGTAAAAGTCTAAGCACCATTCCCATACGTTACCGCTCATGTCGTATATTCCAAGTTCGTTGGGTTTTAGTTTACCCACCGGCATCGGTCCTCGTTCGTAGGTTGTTTCGTCGTGCCATGCCACATCGTTGATGTTGTTGCTACCGCTGTATGTGAAGTTTTGGGATTTGTTGCCACCGCGAGCGGCATATTCCCATTGAGCTTCTGTTGGCAGGCTGTATTTTTTGCCTGTTTTTTTAGCCAGCCATTGGCAGTATTCATTTGCTTGATACCAATTTATTTTGCACATAGGGTTGGAGTCCGACCATGTCCACCTGGCGGCTCTTTCGTGTTCTATGTACCATGTTTCATTGGGTTTTACCGGAAATTTTTTGCCTGTTGCGTTGCAGTATTCTCGGTATTGCTTTACGGTTATCTCGTATTTGCTTATGTAAAAGTCATTTAGCTTTACATTGTGCTGTGGCTTTTCATCGATATCGCCGTTGGGATTTCCCATTTTAAATGTTCCGCCTTTTACGAATACCATTTCGGGTTCTGTTTGGGCATTTAGATTTTGAGTGTATAGCGATATTATTGTGATGTAAGTGATTGTTTTTATAAATGATTTCATAGGATATTGTCTAATTGGTTTTAGCAATACGGAAGCCATAGTTGTAGTTTGTGAATTTTGGTTCGGGACCGTCTCTGTCGGCAACGGTTGCGTATTCCACGCGGTAGTGCCATGAACCGCCTCTTAATACTCTGTATGCCGAGAATTTGTCGTTGAACGGATTTTTTGTGGGGCTTTTTTTGTAGTAGTCGGCTGCGTAGTAGTCGTTGCACCATTCCCATACGTTACCGCTCATGTCGTATATTCCGAGTTCGTTAGGTTTCTTTTGTTTTACTTCTTGGGGGCTTTTTTGCCCTGATGTGTCGTCATACCAAGCTACTTCCGTGGGGTCGTTGCTGCCGCTGTATTTGAAGTTTTGAGATTTGTTGCCTCCGCGAGCCGCATATTCCCATTCGGCTTCTGTCGGCAGGCGATATCCGTTTTTTGTGAGGTCTATAATCCAGCCTTTGTCGGGGTCTTCGGTGTAGCATTTTTCGAGTCCGTTTTTTTCGCTTAACCAGTTGCAGTATTCAATTGCTTCATACCAATTTACGTGATGCATAGGCAGTTGGTCTTGCCAGCCCCACCATGTTTGAGCCGGTGATGTGTAGTATTTCATGGTGTGGACGTGTGTTTTCATCCATTCTTGACTTGGTGCCGGTGGCATTTCCTTGCCTGTTGCTTTTGCAAATTCTCGATATTGTGCTACGGTGGTTTCGTGTTCGGCTATGTAGAACGAATTTAGTTGTACTTTGTGAATTGGTTTTTCGTTTTCTTCGCCGTAGTCGCTTCCCATTTGCATTTCTCCGCCTTCTACTAATATCATTTTTGGTACTGATTGGGCATTTATTTGGTGGGTTATCAGTAGTAATTTTACAATTATAATTGCGGTTATGAATTTGTATTTTTGCATTTTATTTTTGTTTTCGGGTTAATATTACTAACTCGTGTTTCTTTTGTATTTTAGGTTTGTTGTTTTTATTGTGGTTTCATATTATGATTATTGCACTTGTTTTTTTAACTGTTTTTGATGTTTTTTTATTTTGCTAAATTAATAAAAGAGATAAAAAAAACAATCTTTAATGTTTTAAATTTTTGATAATTTTAATTTTTTTTGTTTAATCGTCTAAATTTTTTATTAAAGCACCCCAATTTTTGTCCACCACAAATTGATGTTTCAAATAGTAGTTGCCGAATAGGAAATGTGCTTTTATGGTTTTGATATTTTCGGCTTTCATTAGCGTAAAGAAGTTTTCTATCATTGCCGAGGCGATGCCTTTGTGTTGCAGTGATGATTTTACGACTATGCCGTCGAGTAGCACTATTTGCTTGTCGATGTAGCGGTAGCAAAGCCCGCCGATTACTCTTTTATATGCGTCGGTAGTTATGTAGTGCTTATCCATTGGGGATATTTGTTTGGGGTAGTTTTCCTTGAAGAACAGCTTGTATAACGTGCCGACTTCCTGCGGGTTACAGGCTTTTTGCATTATGTATGTTTGATTTTTCTTATCTTTTATTTGCGATTGGATTATGAGTTTTTCGGCGTTTCCTGCGAGTGCTTTTCTGAAATTTATGTTCGACTGCTCGTTGATGTCCGGGAATACCATTTTTGTAAATACGTTTCGGTCGGATTGTTCGGTCAGAGCTTCTTGAAGTTCAGAGAGTTCCGTGAATTGTATTGAGCGTGAGGTCGGGTTTTCATCCATTTGCAACAGCAGTTTATTGAATTTCTCGGTAACTTGCTCTGAAATATCGTGGAAATATGTTTCGCTGTAAAATTTAAAGCGTATTACTTCGGGATATTTATGCAGTTTGTACAGCTCGATGAGTTCGGTTACGGTTTGTTTTTTCGCCTTTGTTGATGCGTGTGGATTTTTCTTGTTCCAGTCTGTGTATCTGTTTATTGCGTTGTACATTGCCAATGGGAAATATACTTTGCTTTCATAAATTTCTATATGTTTTTTTGCCAGATTTAGAATTGTGAGTGAGGTTTCTGACAGCTCTTTTTCGGAGCTTATACTCGTTATCAAATCCAATAATTTTTCCTTGGCTTTTTCTCTTCCGAAGGCTTCGTAAAGAGCTTGGAATATCCAATCCGGGTTTAAGTTGTAGGCTATTTTCGGATAATGAGCCATCGTTTTCAGGTAGAAATTATGATAGGTTTGTGTGTATATTTCGATGGGTGGTATTTCAAACTTTGGCTTTTTGGTTGATATTATTTTAGAGGTGTATGAAAAATCATTTTTGGTAATTATGACATTGTTGGGAGAAAATTTTTCAGGTGTAATACCGCCTATGCAGTTGTTATTGGCTTTGTATAAGGCACTTATAGAATTTATAAATAAATTACGCCACGCATTTTTCTGCGGTTTTTTCGATGTAAAAGGTATGTTCGATAGGTTTGTGATATGCTCCCAGCATGTCGGCTGAGATGTGTATTGCACCGAATATACGTTTGAGGCAGGGTTGCTACAACCGAATTTTGCCATCAGAGGCAAGCCGTATGGGTAACTTGCCAGAGCTATATGTTGTAATATTTTGGTTGTGTTGTTGGGGCTGTTGATGTTCTCGTTCATTATTATTAAGATGTCGAAATGCTTGCCCGTTTTTGTGTTTATTGCCACTCGGTACTGTTGCGATTTTGAGTATAAATTGTTCCTAGAAATCCATATTCGTTTATCCTCAATATCAGATAATTTCACTTTTGGCTCGTCGTATATCACTATGATTGATTGTAATAAGAATTGCTTTTGCGATAGTATTTTTATTATACGTTCTTTTTCGCCGGCTTCAAAATCGTTGTCGAAAATTATCTTGTTTTCCCATTCCGATTGCGGTATAATCGGGTTTTCTTTCATTACAAACTCAGTGAAATTGTCGTATAATTCAGTGAGGGTGGCATCGGCTATGGCTGACATGTACGGTTCTGATTTCATTAGAATCCAGTTACTTAGCTCGGCTCGGATAGTGCCGTAGTATGTCGGTTCTTTGTAGCTGAAATATTTCAACAGGTTGAATATCGTTTCAAATTGTTGCTCGGTTTGCTTGCTTTGCTTCTTGCTGAACGATTGCCTGTATGCGTGCATTCTTTTGCGGAACGACTCTAATTGCTTTTTGCCGAAATCTTCGTTGGCAATTTTTTCTATCATCTCCATGTTCAAGAATTTTTTGCCTGATTTTATAAAACTCGGAAAAATTTGGGCGTAGTCTTCGTCGTTGTCGTTTAGCAGGAGGATGCGGTAGGCGTTCATTCTCAGCTCGTCGCAATTATGACATGCCAGAGCTTCCAAACGGCGTTTCACTATCGAGGCTTTGTACTTGTCGAACGAATGGAATATTTTTCCTATCTGCAAGAGGCTTTTTAGGGCTTGTTGCTTTTCGGCAAACATCGCCGTGCAGAGCAACTCGTTGAGTAACGACAGCTCGGAATTGCTGATGTTTTGTAATGCTTTTTCGTTGCTTTGATATTTTATGTCGGCGTTGGTAACGCACACTTGCTCTTTGAATTGCTTGAATGGCAGTTCATAGCTGTCTTTGCACGGGAAGAAGGCGGTGAGTTGCGGATTTCCCATCCAGAGGAACGGTTGCCGTATCATTCTTCCGAGGTCAATGTCGTTGTTTGTTACCTTATATATAAGGTCTCCTATTTTGAACTTGTTGGGCTTGTCGGTTGGTGCAATTTCTAAAATCAGCTTTGATATTTTGTCTTTTATGCCGTTTGGGGTTTGTATGATGTCGGTTTCAAGGATGCCCAAATCGCGGAATAGCCAGCGAGGTATCGTTACTTTGAAGTTTTCAAACTTAAATTCAATTTTGTTGGATTTGTAAAGTTCTTCGATTGTTGAGCTGAAGTTTTGTAGGATTTGCTTTCTGTTGAAATTGCCTTTTGGTGTGAGTTCGCCTTTGTCGGTGCTGAAATTTCGGTCTAAGAGTTTGAAGTTTACAATTCTTTCGTACGGCACGAGTTCTTGGTTGGCGGTCATGATGATTTGCCTGTAATATTCTCGCACGTTCGATTCGGTTTCAAACGAGTTGAAGATTGGGTCTTGCCTGTTTGGCACTATCAGTAGGACGTTGTTGGCTCTGCCGTCGCCCACAAGGAATGTGGTGGTGATGGCGGGTACGTTTATAAATTTCTTTTCGATATTGCCGGGCGATACGGTTTGCCCTTTGTTGTTTTTGTAAATGTCTTTAATTCTGTCGATTATCTCATGATGTCCGTTTTTATGCACTCTAAAAATATCGCCTGTGGGTAGCCAAAAATCTTCTTCGTGAGGGTAGGGGATGCGGTGGTTTGGGGTTGAGTTTTCATCAAAATATCTTCCCAAATAATGGCTTTTTAGTTCGAGTTCGCCCTGTGCAGTGAGGCGAGTTTGCATGCCGGGCAGGGGTATGCCGGTGGAGTTTTCGACGTATTCGCCGGGTGGGGTCATGGTTATACCGCCCGTGGCTTCGGTCATTCCGAAACCGCTGTTTAGGTTTATCCCGTTTTTTATGAAGAATTTGAATACTTCGGGTGCGAGGTATCCGGCGGCGGATAAGCCCCATTTCAGCCTTGTGCCTACTATTTTTTGTATTGTTGATTTTACCTCTTCGGGTGTCATTTCTTGGTCTAATGCGTTGATACACTTTTGGTAAATTTGCAACCAGCGTATCGGAACGCTTATAAAACCTGTTGGGTTGATTTTTGGGAAGAGGCTTAGTAGGGTGGCGGCGGAGGGGTTGCCTGCAAACACGTATGTTCCGCCCCAAAAGATGCTACCGGTCATTTCGAGGTAGCGACCAAAGGTATGGAACAGAGGTAAATAGCAGATGAAAACTTCGTTGTTTCCTACTTCGGGCAGTGCGGCGGCACGTGCATATCGTTTGCTTATTATGTTGTACTCAGAGAATGATACGCCTTTTGGGATGCCTGTGCTTCCTGAGGTAAACATGCTTGTTGCCACTTGCGAGACATTGCGTTTTGGGAATTGTTTAAGGTATTCTATGCTTTCTGTTATGTTCTTCTCTTTCAGGGCTTTCTCTAAAAAATATTCTGTTTGGTTGTGATTATGAAGCTGAGCATTTGTGGCAATGAATGTTATATTTAGGTTTGCTTTTTTTGCGGCTTTCTTGGCAGTTTGCAGTCTTGCAAGATTGTCGGTGAAAAGTATATTTGCCTCGGTTTTTTTGAATATGTGCGATAGAGTATCGGAGTTGAGATGGGTGTTTAGCGGAGTGTTGTAAATTCCGTAAGCCAAGCAAGCGAGGTCTATGACGGCACCGTTTACGCTGTTTTCGAGGTATAGTATCACTCTTGGTTTCTTGGGTTCTATGCGTTTTATGAATGCGGCGGTTTCGGTGATTTTGTTGTATATCTGTTTGTATGTCCAGCGGATATGACTGTGAGTATCAATGTCTTGGAACAAAACTTTGTTGGGGTGTTCTTTGGTGCGTTGTTCTATAAGGTCGATAATTCCGAAGTTTATTTCCCTTATTATAAAGAAGCAATGTTCCGTCCATTGGAGTCTTTCTTCCGGAGTTAGTTTTGTGAGGTACTGCGGTTTACGAGTTTTTCGCAAGTATTCCTTAGCCCATTTTCTGTTTTCTTCGGAATTTATTTTGTGATTTTCTTGTTTTGTTATTTGGGTCAGCTGTGCTTCTAATTTTTTTATGTTTGAAGTTGAGTAGAAGTCTTTATCGTCTGTAAATATCAATGATTGTATGTCTTGCATAGTAAAATGTTTTAGGTTGAGTTGTAATTTTTAGTCAAAAAGTAGAGTTTCCACGTATCTTTTATAGTCGTACATCGAGCGTTTTATGAGGTCTAATGCTTCGGCTTTGTTGTAGGTGTGGGTGATTTCGCATTTACCGCCTTCTGCACCGGGCATGTCCTTATAGGTTAAGAAATAGTGCTTTAGCCTCGTTATTACCGGTTCGGGGCAGTCGGATAAATCTTTGTAACCGCCATAAACAGCGTCGCCGTCTAATACTGCAATTATCTTGTCGTCAGCCTCGTTACCGTCAATCATTCGGAAGCCTCCGATGGGTCTTGCCAATACGAGGATGTTGCCGTGGGCAATTTCTTTTTCGGTCAATACGCATATATCCAGAGGGTCGCCGTCGCCGATTATTTCCGGACGATTTAGAATTTTGGAGCTTTTCTCTGCCACTTTGTTGCCACAGTAACTCTGTGGTATAAAGCCATATAGAGCAGGAAGTATGCTGGAATATTTTTGAGGGCGGTCTATCATTAGGTATCCGCTGGATTTGTCGGCTTCGTATTTTACGGTGTCGGTTGGCACCATTTCTATGAAGCATTTAAGCTCGTTGGGTGCATTTTCGCCGATGTCTACTCCGTGCCATGGGTGAGCCTTGTGGCGAAGTCCTAATAATCTGCCTATTGGGTCTAAACTTTTTTTGTTCATGTTTTTTAGTTTATGTTTTTTCGCTTAATTCGAGCCATCGAAATTCTTTTTCGTCGATTATTTCATTTATTTGAGCTAAGCGAGTTGATATTTTTGTTATTTCGTCGATGCTTATATCGCTTGACGATAGTTTTTCTTCTATTGTTGTTTTTTCTTCGTTGAGTTGGTTAAGGTCTTTTTCTAATTGTTCAAATTCGGTTTTTTCTTTATAGCTCATCTTTTTATTTGAGCTTTGTTTTTTTGGTGCAACTTGCTTTTTCGGGGCGGTATTTTTCTTGGTATTTTTTATCGAATTAAGATATTCGGAGTATTTCCCCGAGAACAATTTTATGTTGCCTTTGCCGTCAAGGACGAACAAATAATCAGCTACTTTGTCGGTAAAATATCTGTCGTGTGAGACTATAAGAACATTGCCTTGGAAGTCTTTTATGTACTTCTCTAAAATATCTAATGTCATGATATCGAGGTCATTGCTGGGTTCGTCCAAGATTAGGAAGTTGGGGTTTTGCATTAGAATTGTGAGCAGGTACAGGCGTTTTTGCTCGCCACCGCTCAGGGTGCTTATCTTGCGATGATGGGTGTATCGCGGAAATAGGAAGTACTCCAAAAAGTTGGCTGCCGAGATTGTGTTGCCGTCTTCGAGGGTTATGGTGTCGGCAACTTGGTTTACGATGTTTATGATGGTGTCGTCGGGGGAGAATTTCAGCCCTTCCTGTTTGTAGTATCCGAACGATACCGTCTCGCCGATGTCTACATGCCCGGTGTCGGGTTTTAGTTGCCCGGTTATTATGTTTAGAAAGGTGGATTTTCCCGTTCCGTTGTCGCCCACTATGGCGGCTTTTTGAAAGCGTGAAAATTTATAAGAGTAGTTGGTAATCAGACTTTTATCATCGTATTTTTTTGAAATGTCGTATAGGTCTACGATTTTTTTGCCAAGTCGTTTTACCTTTATATTTATTTTTATTTTTTCCTCCTTATGCCTTATTACATTGCTCTTTAAATTCTCCAAATTATCGAGCCTAAATTTTGCTTTTGTACCTCTCGCCTTTGGCTGACGACTTGCCCATTCGCTCTCTTTTTTTATCTCTCTTTTGAGGTCTTGTTGTTGCTTTTCGCGAAGCAGGAGTCTTTCCTTGCGTTTTTCCAAAAAGTATTTAAAGTTGCCTTTATACTCGAACATTTCCTCCTGTTCGAGTTCCCAGATATTATTGCAAGTGTTGTTCAGAAAATACCTGTCGTGGGTTACCAAAAGCAGAGTTATTTTGAGATTTGCAATATACTTTTCCAACCAGTCTGTCATCTTGAAATCCAGATGGTTAGTTGGTTCATCGAGGATTAGCAGGTCGGGTTTTTGTAGCAGAACACTTGCAAGTGCCACACGCTTTTTTTGCCCTCCCGACATGGTTGATATTTTCTTCTCGGTGTCGGATATATTCAGTTTGTCTAATACTATTTTTATTTCTTGCTCGAAGTTCCACGCATTTTTTTCGTCCATTATTGCAATGGCTTTTTGCGTGTCTTTGGTGTTGCCTGATTTCAAGGCATCTCTATATTGTTTAACTGTTTGAGCTATGGGCGATTGAGTATCTAAAATTGCTTCCCATACGGTTTTGTTGTCGGCTATGTTTGGCGTTTGGGGCAAAAATCCAACTCTGATATTCTCTCGCAGGTAGATGTTGCCGTTGTCGGGAATATCATCGCCCACTATGATTTTTAGCAGGGTGCTTTTACCGCTTCCGTTTTTTGCAATCAAGGCGGTTTTGTCGTATTGATTTAGCGTGAAGTTTATGTTTTTGAATAATGTTTTATCGCCATATATTTTGTTTATTTCTTCGCCTTTTATGTAATTCATTTTTTTGTTTCATTTTAAGATTGCTTTGCCTTATTTTGGGTTGGCATTACGGAATATTGTTTAATATTTCTTCCAAAGCATATTCATCTTGAATAAGTACATCTCGTGGTTTGCTACCTTTGCCGGGTCCTACTATTCTTGCTCTTTCCAACTGATCCATAATCCTGCCGGCTCGGTTGTAGCCTATTGACATTTTGCGTTGCAAGAGTGAGGTTGAGCCTTGCTGATTGTATAGAATTATGCGAGCCGCTTCGTTAAACAGTTCGTCTTTTTCTTCAAGACCGCCACCTGCTCCACCATCTTCATCTGACTCAGGTTCAGGTAGATAGTATGGCATTGTGTAGCCTTGTTGTTGTTCTATGTAGTCGGTTATTTTGTCTAATTCGGGGGTGTCTACAAAGGCACATTGCAGGCGGATGAGGTCGTTGCCTTTGGTTATAAGCATGTCGCCTCGACCTATCAAGCGGTTGGCTCCGGGCGAGTCTATTATGGTTCGCGAGTCTATCATTGAGGCCACTCTAAATGCTATCCGACCGGGGAAGTTGGCTTTTATAGCACCTGTTATGATATTGGTTGAGGGGCGTTGAGTGGCAACTATAAGGTGGATGCCTATTGCCCTTGCCAGCTGTGCGAGCCTTGCTATTGGTTGCTCGATTTCTTTGCCGGCGGTCATTATGAGGTCGGCAAATTCGTCTATTACCAGCACTATGTAGGGTAGATATTTATGCCCTTTTTCGGGATTTAGTTTTCTTTCTGTGAATTTTTTGTTGTACTCTTTGATGTTTCTTGCACCCGCTTTTTTCAGGATTTGATACCTGTTATCCATTTCGATATTCAGGGCTTTTATGGTTTCCAAAACCTTTTGATTATCAGTAACTATCAGCTCGTCGCTATCGTTGTTTGGGAGGGTGGCGAGGAAGTGTTTGTTTAGTTTTTCAAATTGTGTCATTTCGACTTTCTTGGGGTCTACTATCACAAATTTTACTTCCGCCGGATGTTTTTTGTAGAGTATTGAGCTTATCAATACATTGAGCCCCACTGATTTACCTTGTCCCGTTGCCCCTGCTACGAGGAGGTGAGGCATTTTGGTGAGGTCGAAAACGTATGCTTCGTTGGATATTGTTTTGCCCAATGCTATCGGCAGTTCCATGTCTGATTCTTGGAATTTTTTAGAGCGAATTACCGAGCGAAGTGATACTATTTGCGGGTTTTGGTTTGGTACTTCAATTCCTATTGTGCCACGTCCGGGCATTGGTGCTATTATCCTGATTCCTAATGCCGCCAAGCTGAGTGCGATGTCGTCTTCAAGGTTTTTGATTTTGGATATTCTAACGCCTGCTTTCGGTACTATTTCATATAGTGTGATTGTAGGACCTACGGTGGCTTTTATTTTTGTTATTTCTATTTTGTAATCTTTTAGCGTGCTTACGATTTTCTTTTTGTTGCGAAGCAGTTCGGCATTGTTGATTTCAAATTTCGACGAGCGTTTTACCAGCATTTCAATCGACGGAGTTTTGTAGTTTGAAAGGTCTAATTTTGGGTCGAAGTTTATTTTGGGTTTATCGTCGATGTGTTCCATTAAGATTTCTTCGTTGGAATTTACGGTAAGTTGTAAATTGTTGTACAATGGATGCTCGGGAGCCGGCGGAGTATTTTGTAGCTGAAATGGAGATGCTTCGTCTTCGTCATCTTCGCTGTCGTCCTCGTTGGAGGTGTTGTGGACTTCAAAGTCGTCGGAGTCGGGATTTATTTTTGCTCCGTTGTCGCTTAGGGTGTAGTTTATGTTTTCGGTTACTTTGTCGTCGTCGGTGTTTGTTATTTCAAATTCGGTTGTAATTGGGTCTTCATCCTTATCTGTTGGAATAGAGGTAGTTGTGGGTTCTTCGTTGGTTGTTGTTTTGTTTTTTTTCTTTAAAATATCTCCAATTTTTTTCTTGTTTTTTACATCGGTAACTGTTTTTACGGCAAAATTGTGGAACAATTCAAAGGTGTAGTATGCGTATAGAAATAGCACTGATATTAATATTAGTGCGGTTATGAATTTTCCGAATATGCTTATTAGCCAGTTGCCGAGCGAGTCGCCAATTTTTCCGCCAAGTATATATGAGTTGCTATCTTCAAAGAATGAGAGGGTTATGGATAGCCAAAGGGTGTAAAAAAGTATGTCGCTTATGATTTTTCCGTAGTTAAATTTCTTCACGCCTATTATTTTTAGGCTTATCACGGCAAAAAGCAGACTCATGCTTATTGCGGGTAGTCCAAATATTTTGTAAACAAATATGTGTGAGAGCATTAAGCCAAGTTTGCCTACGGCATTCTGCACTTTATATCGGTGTTGAAGAGGTATGAGAATATGCTCATGTCTAAGACGCTTTGGTCTTCCTGCCATGTGTTTAGAAATGATATGTAGGATACTAAAAATGCGACTGATAGTATGAAGAATATGGCGGCGGAGATGTTTTTTGTTTTTTGACTTGACAAAAAGTCATGTATTCTTTCATCTAATGGTGCGACTTTTTTTTTTGATTTTGATTTTTTTGATTGTGCCATACTACGGTGTTTGTTATTTCTATTTTACATTGCAAAAGTACAAAAAAATAATTGTTTAAAAAAAATACTACACAAGCATATTGTTCATTCAAATAAAAAAAAGACTATTACGTCTAAATATATTGAAATATTTGCATGAATTTTGTGTTATTCAAAATAATTAGCACATATTTGCAAAATATCATTGAAAAAACTAAAAAAAATACGACTTATGAAACAAAAATTATTATTACTTATAATACTCTTAATGTGTAATTATAGCTTTGGGCTTACTCAACCGCCACCGCCGCCACCCGTCCCATTTGCTAATATGGATAAATATATTGAATTTGAATTTACAAACGAAAATAATTCAAATGCACATTTAAAGATTAATATCGTGGGGTTTAAGGATAAGGGTACTTCCGTTCGCATAGCTTATGCAAATGACGTAAATGATGTTATAGCAGATGTTAATCTTGATCCCAGGAAAAGAAATTTTACGGAGTATACCGTTAGAGCTAATGAACCTATAAGAATTTACGGCGATGTGCCGGAAGTTTGGTTGGCTAATTTAAGTACTGATTTTACAAGATTAGATATTAGCCATAACCCTGATTTAGAGAAAATAAATATAAAAGCACTTCATAGGTGGGGAAAATATTTTAGATTAAATAAAGACTTAAATTTGAATTTTGCTGAAAATAAAAAATTGAAAGGCATTTATGTGGTAGGATGGGCAAATGAAACTTTAAGTTTTCCTGAAAATATAAATTTAGAAGAATTTGAGATATATTCTTCTGATATAACCTCAATAGATGTTAGTAATAATAGGAAATTAAAGATAGTTTCTTTAGGTAAGTGTAAGGACTTAACCGATATATCATCTGTTGCAGGTCTTGATTTAGATAAATTTTACATTTCAGAATGCATCAAAATAAAAAAATTCCCTAAATTAGCTAATTTAAAAGTATTAGAATTGTTTTTTAATAGACTTAATGAAGAAATAGACCTTAGCAACTGCACAAAACTTGAAGAAATTAAGTTAAGTAAAGACTTAAATTTGGGAGTTAAGTACTTTAATTTGAATTATCATCCAAATTTGAATTTTGTGTATATGAATACACGTACTCCTACTAATTCCATAACTCAAAGAGCTTGGGACGATATTACCTGTAAACTGCCTGACAGAACAGATAGCACTACACAAGGAAAGTTATATTATACAAATGAGAGCAGTAGTAGACCAAACATTGATAGCTATACGCCTAAAAATTGGAAAAATACTTATAAGTATGCCGCTAATGTAGAAAATGTTTCCAACCATAAATGTAGTGCCGAATACCTAACGATAGAAACCCAAAAAGACACCACCATAGAATATAAAAAAGGCACACATAACATTACTTTTTCAAAAGAATTTTTCAAACTAAACGGCGACATTACCAACGGTGATGACGTTGATTTTGAGATTAATAACCTAACACATTCCATCAATGTAAATGATACAGGCTGGTACGAAATAGCCATTCCTTTTTCCGAATGCAGTCTTACCGGAACTGACGGCACAGACCTCAATAAATACGAACTAACATCAGACGCTCGAAAATACAATGATAATGCAGAATGTATTAAAATAAGAGTTTACGTTGAACCCAAAAAACTAACAGCCTCATTAACAGGCAATATTGAGAAGCAATACGACGGAAATAAAATTGCAAACCTTGCTTCCTCTAATTATAAATTAGAAGGACTTCCCGCAAATGAATATGGCGTTAGATTAAATAATACCCCCGCCTCAGGGATTTATGATAACAAAAACGCAGGCGAAAATAAAACGGTAACCGTTACAGATTTGAGCATTGCAGGTGATAATGCAAGGAAGTACATTTTGACCAACACTACTGCCACCGGCATCGGCAAAATCACACCTAAACCATTAACAGCCTCATTAACAGGCAATATTGAGAAGCAATACAACGGCAATAAAAACGCCTCACTAACAGACGACAATTATAACTTGACAGGTTTTCTTGAAGGTGATGATGTTGAAATATCCAACACCGCCGGCACTTATAATAATAAAAATGTAGGCGAAGGCAAAAAAGTAACTGTAACAGACATAACGCTTGCAGGCGATGATGCAAATAATTATACCGTTGATACAGAGTTAAGTGCAAATATAGGCACAATCACACCCAAAGACATCACCGTAGCATTACAAGGCGAAGCCAATAAAATTTATAATAGAGATACAGACGCAACACTTACCCCAAACAATTATAATTTGGCAGGTTTAGTTGATGGCGATAATGTTAAAATAGCCAACACCGTTGGTACTTATGATAACAAAAACGTAGGTAACAATAAAAATGTAACCGTCTTACTTTATAATTTGACCCTTTCAGGCGAGGATAAGGATAATTATATTTTAACAAATACCGAAAATTTGAATGCTGCAATAGGCACAATCACCCCCAAAGACATCACCGTTGCATTACAAGGCGAAGTCAATAAGGTTTATGACGGCAATATAAACGCCACAATCCAAAACGGCAATTACACTTTTAATGAAATATTAGGTGATGATGTAGTCTCATTGCAAGT
>PDWI01004082.1_pt1 | contig 27384 bp, 41 predicted proteins | sample 1430891 | NCBI WGS metagenome assembly PDWI01 (sample SAMN01162508, study PRJNA174530) | Oral metagenome, whole genome shotgun sequencing project. | biome: Marine environment; feature: Marine mammal; material: Swab sample of the gingival sulcus; isolation source: swab sample of gingival sulcus... | reverse complement strand
GAAAAATTTGAAGTTTCCTATTGGACAATATGTAATATTTTTCAAGGAAAATCGTTTAAGGGGGTGATTTAACTTGGCTAGTGAAAAAAACTTTGAAAACAAAATCAAAAAATATCTCAAAGAACAAGGTTGTTACTATATCAAGTACTGGTAATGGGGTGGCGGTCAGTTCACTAAATCTGGTATTCCTGATTTGATTGTGTGTTGTGGTGGTCGCTTTTTAGCAATAGAAGTTAAAGGCGAAAAAGGTAGACCTTCAGAGCTTCAAAAATACAATATCAGAAAAATCAATGAAGAAGGTGGTATTGGCATCATTATATACCCTAATCAATTTGATGATTTAAAAAAACTTTGTGAATTACTTAAAAGATATAGATATCACGATGCAAGATATTTAGCAAATAAAATTAATGAAAGGTGGGTGATGTAGTGCAATTTAGTTATTCAAGAGTTGAGTTATTTAAGCGAAATCCACTCTTATATAAGCTAAGGTATATCGATAAGCTAAAGACTTTACCACCTGAAGATGCTAATAATCCACTTATTATTGGTACAGCACTTCATACTGGACTTGAAAAAGGTATTGATGTCGCAATTAAGGAATATTACAACTCTTATCCAATCATTACAGATAGACACGTTGAGGAGGCTATGAAACTTGAAAGAGTTATACCACTTACAAGGGAGTTAATAACACCTGGTGGTGAATTTGAAGTAAAGATTGATTGTGATGATTTCATAGGTTTCATTGATTATATGGTGCCATCTACTGGTTTTCGAGACTGCGAAATACCTAATGTTTATGATATTTATGATTTTAAATACTCTAATAGTGTGAATTATTATAGGCAATCAAAACAACTACATCTTTATAAATACTTTTTTGAACGTAGTAATCCAGGCAAGAAAATAAGAAATTTATATTTTTTATTTGCACCTAAGGTGAGCATAAGACAAAAGAAGTCTGAGGCTTTAAGTGAGTTTAGACAAAGATTAAGAGATGAACTTAAAGATGTGAGACCGAATCTATTACAAATTGAATATGACCAAGAAAAAGTTATTGACTATCTGTTAGATGTTAAATCGGTTTTAGAAGCGAAAGAATATCCATTAAATGCTACTGATCCATTTTGGAAATATTCAGAATTTAGAAATTATATTGAGAAAGGAGTAGATTATATGATTCTACCAAAAAATGAAAGAAGAAGCATAGAAGAAATTAATAAGAAAGTGGTTTGGCTTTATGGGGCACCATTTAGTGGGAAGACTACTTTTGCAAACAAGTTCCCTGACCCATTAATGATTAATACTGATGGTAATATTAAGTTTGTTGATGCACCATTTATACCAATCAAGAATGAAGTTAAGGTTGATGGTAGAAGAACTATCACAACATTAGCTTGGGAGATTTTTAAGGATACCATAAGTGAGCTTGAAAAGAAAGATAATGATTTTAAAACAATTATTGTAGACCTTTTAGAAGATTGTTATGAGCATTGTAGACTTTATATGTATGAGCAAATGGGAATCACTCACGAATCAGATGATAGTTTTAGAGCTTGGGATAAGGTTACAACAGAGTTCTTATCGACTATGAAAAGACTTATGAGTCTTGATTACGAAAACATAGTGTTAATATCACACGAAGACACAACTAAAGACATTATGAAAAAAGGTGGGGATAAGGTTACTGCTATCAAGCCTAATTTAAGAGATAAAGTTTCAGTAAAAGTTGCTGGTATGGTTGATATAGTTGCTAGAGTTGTAGCAGATGGTGATGAAAGAACATTAAGTTTTAAAACCAACGAGGTTATCTTTGGTGGTGGTAGGTTAAAAACTTCATATTCAGAAGTAGACCTTGATTATGATGAGTTTTTAGAAGTTTATAAAGAAGCTAATGAAAATGCAATCAAATCTCTTAAAAAAGAGTCCACTAAAAAAGAGGCTGAAAAACGTGGAAGAAGGAATAAGAGAACTGAAGAAGTTGCAGCTGAAGAAGTTGCAGAAGATAAAGAAAAAAGAACAAGAAAGAGAAGAGGATAATTATTATGGCTAATATTTTTGAAAAATTTGATAGAGAGATAGATCTTGAAGGATTAAAGAATGATATTAAGGAAGCTGAGAATAACAATTTTAATTATGAAGAAGTTCCACACGGAGAGTATGAAGTTAAGGTTGAGCAGATGGAACTTAAACTAAGTAAGAAAGGTGATCCGATGCTTAGTATTTGGTTCAAGATTGTAAATGATTGCAAATATAAAAATTCGATGATTTTTATGAACCAAGTGGTAGTACAAGGATTTCAAGTTCACATTGCAAATGAAATTTTACGTTGTTTAGTGGAAGAAGTAGACGAAGCTCCTGATATTGAACTTAACAGCTATTCACAGTATGCAGATATGATTCTTGATATCTTTGAACTTATATCAAATAAATTTGAGTATGCCCTTGATTATGGTCAAAATAATAAAGGCTATAATACATTCAAAATAACTGATACTTACGAGTTATAGAGATTAGATATAAGGGTGTGTAAAAAGCACCCTTATATTAATAATAGAAAGGATTTTAATATGTTATTTTATGACTTTGAAGTATTTAAACATAATTGGCTTGTTGTATGCATTGATGTAGTAAACAAAACAGAACACGTGATAGTTGATAATGTTAAAAAACTCCAAGAACTGTTTGACGAAAATAGAAATAATATTTGGATTGGATTTAATAATAAACATTATGACAGGTATATAATGAAAGCAATACTTTGTGGATTTAATCCTAAGAAAATAAATGATTATATTATTCAAGAAGGTAATCCAGGTTGGAGATTTTCAAATCAGCTAAATAAAATTAAGTTCAATAACTATGATGTTATGAATAATGGTGATAGTGGTTTGAAAAAGTTTGAAGGTTTTATGGGAAATAACATTAAAGAATCAAGTGTCCCATTTGATATTGTTAGACCACTTACTGAAGGTGAGATAGAAGAAATTATTAAGTATTGTAGACACGATGTAGAGCAGACTATTGAAATATTTATGCAAAGAAAAGCTGATTTTGATGCACATCTTGGACTTGTTAAGTTAGCAAGTGGTGAAAATCTTAATCTTGCACTCTTAGAAAAAACAAAACCACAGCTTGCAGCTATTATACTTGAAGCGAATAAACAATCACATAAGGACGAGTTTGAGATTGATTTTCCTGATACTTTGGTTTTGAACAAATATAAAGAAGTTAGGGAGTGGTATGAAGATAAGAACAATCATTCCTATGCTACACATATACCAGGTAAAAAAACATTAAAGAAAACTCAACTTGAGTTGATGATTGCAGGTGTTCCACACGTATTTGGTTGGGGTGGACTTCATGGAGCAATACCTAAGTATAGAGGTGAAGGATATTATCTCAATATGGATGTAGCAAGCCTATATCCTAGTCTGATGATTGAGTATAACCTACACAGTAGGAATATGAAAGACCCTAAAAAATACGTGGATATATATCACGAAAGACTCAAATTAAAGGCTGAAAAGAATCCGCTGCAGTTACCACTCAAATTAGTTTTAAATAGCACGTACGGAGTTATGAAAGATAAAAATAATAACTTGTATGATCCACTTCAAGCAAATAGAGTCTGTGTTTATGGTCAGTTACTACTTTTAGACTTAATTGAAAAGTTAGAACCATATTGCGAAATTATACAATCTAACACAGATGGTGTGCTTGTTAAACTTACTGATGGTAGTGATGAAGCATACTATAAAATTGATGATATTGCTTATGAATGGGAAAAAAGAACAAGATTAAAACTTGAATTTGAAGAATTTACAAAGGTTTTTCAAAAAGACGTTAATAACTATGTGCTTGTAAAAGCAGATGGAACATATAAAAGTAAAGGCGCTTATGTTAAAAAGTTAAAAAGCCTTGATTATGACTTGCCAATAGTTAACAAAGCTATTGTTGAGTATATGCTTAATAGTACTCCAATAGAAACAACAATATATAAATGTGATGAACTTAAAGAATTTCAGTTAGTATCAAAGATTAGCGGTAAATATACCCACATTCTTCATGGTGATAAAAAACTTAATGAGAAGTGTATAAGAATATTTGCATCTAATAATGATAAAGATATGGGTGTAAAAAAAGTTCATGCTGTTACTAAAAAGGCTGCTAAGATACCTAATTCACCTGAGCATTGTTTTATAGTCAATGATGATGTTAATGATGTGAAAGTGCCTAGAAAACTTGATAGGGACTGGTATATTGAAAAAGCTAATAAGCGACTTAAAGATTTTGGAGTGATTTAATGTTTTTCAAAGGATATATAGAAACTAAAAATAAAAAGTCTATTGAGAAATTCAAGGGTAGGACTGATTTTAAAACTTATGATGAGATTAAGTCATTACCTGAGTTTGCTGGTGTGCTTCATAGAGATTCAATATTAGTTGATATTGATGATTATGATGAATCAGAAATTTTATTTGAAATGATAAAAGCTGAAGGTGTAAAGTGTAGAGTTTACAAAACAACTAGGGGTAAACACTTCTTGTTTAAAAATAACGGAGTTAAGACCAACAAAACTGGAACCAACACAGCTTGCGGTATTCACGCAGATATTAAACTTGGGAGTAAAAACAGTTATGAAGTAATCAAATATAAGGGTAAATTCAGAGAGATTTTGCAAGAATGTGATGACGGTGAAGCTGATCTAGTTCCAAAGTGGCTATTTCCTATAAAATCAAATATTAACTTTGTAAATATGGGAGTGGGAGACGGTCGTAATCAAGCACTTTATAATTACATTTTAACCTTGCAGAGTAATGATTTTTCAACAGATGAAATAAAGACAATAATAAAGCTAATAAACTCGCATTTATTTGAAGCACCTTTAAGTGAAAATGAGATTGAAACTATTCTTAGAGATGATGCATTTAAAAAACCAGTATTTTTTAAAGGTTCAACATTTTTGTTTGATAAATTTGCAGTATTTTTAAAAAATCAACACAACATTAAGAGGATAAATAATCAGTTACATATATATAAGGACGGTGTTTACATTAGTGGTTTAAATGAAATAGAAGCTGAGATGATAAAACATATACCGTCACTTAATAGGAGTAAAAGAGCTGAAGTTTTGGCTTACTTAGACCTTATTGTTAGGGAGAATGTAGAAATATCACCAGCGTATTATATAGCATTTAGAAATGGAATTTATGACTTAAAAAATGATAAACTGATTGATTTTAATCCTAATGTTGTAATCACTAATAAAATCGACTGGGATTATAACAAAAATGCTTATGATAAGAATGTTGATGATGTTTTAAATAACATAAGCTGTAATGATGAGCATATAAGAATGTTGTTGGAAGAAATGACAGGTTACACACTTTATAGGAGAAATGAACTTGGCAAAGCATTTATACTTACTGGAAGTGGAGCAAATGGTAAATCTACCTACTTAAATATGTTAAAACATATGATCTGTGAAACAAACATTTCAGTCCTGGACTTAAATAAGTTAGATGATAGATTTTCAACTGTTATGTTATTTGGTAAGTTAGCAAACATCGGTGATGATATTAGTGGCGAATTTATTCCAAATGCTGCGGAGTTTAGAAAAATAGTAACAGGTGAGAGTATTGCAGCAGAGCAAAAAGGTCAACCTAAGTTTAATTTTAAACCTTATGTGAAACTGATATTTAGTGCGAACAATATACCTAGAATGGGTAAGGGTAAAGACAGTACAGCTATACTACGTAGGTTAGTCATAATACCGTTTAATGCAGAGTTTACTAAGGCTAAGTTAGGTAAGAACTTTAAACCGTTTATTGGCGATGATTTACACTCTCAGCAAGCTATGGAATATCTAATTCAAGTAGGACTTAAAGGACTCAAAAGAGTTCTTGAAAATAGAAACTTCACAACAAGCGATAAGGTAAAAAGAGAACTTGAAGAATATGAAGAAGCTAACAACCCTATTATTGGTTTTTTCAAAGAAACTGACAAAGAAGAGGTTGAAAATGAGTCAACTAAGGATGTTTATAGACTCTATAAACTGTATTGTCTTGAAAATAATATCTCAGCACTTGCTAGAAATCAATTTAGTAGAGAGATAAAAAAATATTATGGTTATGAAATAAAGGTAGTTAGAATAAATGGTAAATTAGTTAGGATATTTATTTCTAAGTAGAAAGGGAAAATAATGAAATTAAGAATTTTAAGTTGTATTTTTATAAGAAAAATATTATAAAAATACATTTATTATAAGACGTTTTAAAAATTGAAGTTTATGACAATGACGGTTTTAAAAAAGCAGAAGCGATAGTTTTAGGAGTGAGATTTAAGTTTTAACTCAAAAGTTACGCATCTGTTACGCAAAAGTTACGCAAAAAGTTACGCAAGAAAGCCTTTGTTTATGGGAGTGTTACGCATGTTACGCATAAATAGTGAGTTCTTAGTAATTTAAGGGTAATTCATCGGTATGTTACCGATGAAACACCTAAATATATAAAATATATAGTATATTGCGTAACATGCGTAACAGATACGTTCTAAAACACGATAAATAAAGGTGTTACAGCTGTTACGGTAGATGCGTAACCATGCGTAACAGATGCGTAACAGATGCGTAACAGATTTAAGAGTGGAATTTTTATACAAAATACAAAATTATGCATAAAAGATGTAAGAATGAAATTAGGAGCTAAAAGATTAGTTTGGAAGTTGAGAAGTACTATGATGAACCAAGAGTTGAAATTGAGATAAGAGAGGTGTAAGAATGAAATTTGAAATTGAAATAACAGATGAGCGTTTGATTGAACTTGTAGAAAATGAAATTATTAAGACGATAGTTCACCCTAGAGATATATATGAAGACAGAAGAATAAGGAAAGGTGTTAATGATGGAATTGGTAAAGGAGTGAAAGAGTATATCTATAAAAATAAAGATGAAATAATTGAAAAAGCCATAGATAGGGCAAGTAAAGAGATGGTAAGAAAAGGATTACCTAAATTTATTGAGAAAAGTCTAAAGTGAGGTGAAATTATGTTTTTAATGATTGACAATATGTATATTGATTTTGATGTAGATAAGTATATCAAAAATGTTAGAAGAAATATTAAATATGGCTTAGATGCAAATGTAAAATTTGATAATCACAAAGAATAATTGACGATTTGTGGGCGATTATTGAAACTGGAGCGAAGAATATAAGTTATGAAATGGTATAGGAGTGAAGAGATGACAGTTAAAGAGTACTTAAAGCAAGTAAGAGAGTTAGATCAGAAAATAAATGCAAAACTTGAATATATAGAAGTTCTTGAAACTAGAATAATGAAGTTGACATCAACTCTTAAAGTCGATAAAGTTCAAGAAAGTTCAAATAACCAAAAAGAAGAAGTCATACTGAAGCTTATAATGGTTAGGATCAGTTAGAGAGCGGATTATATCAAGATATATTAATAAGTAGGTATCTTAAAGGGAAATCATATGAAGAAATTGCCAATAAATTGAATTATAGCTATTCACATATTAAAAACTTACATAACAATGCGATAGCAGAGTTAAATAAGTCAAAAATAGTCGAAAATAATTAAAAATAGTCAGAAATAATCCTTAAATCTGTGATATAGTATATATATAAAAGTTGGCGAAAGTGATATATGTTTCAAATACTTGTTAGAATCTCCTTCAATGATAAATTATTAGTAACGAAAAAGCACTCCATTTAGGGTGTTTTTTCGTTGGGAGAAAAAGAAAGGGGTGAGTGCATTGAAACTCACTATAAAGCAAAAGGCATTTGCTGATGCTTATATTGAGCTAGGCAATGCAACTCAAGCGGCAATTAAGGCTGGATATAGCGAAAGGACAGCAAGGTTTATAGGTACAGAAAACCTAACAAAACCTAACATTAAAAACTACATAGACGAGCGACTAAAAGAGATAGAAGATAAGCGAATAGCAGATGCTAAGGAAGTGTTAGAGTACCTTACAGAAGTATTAAGGGGTAAAAGCACAAGCGAGGTATTTGTTGATGGATGCAGGACACTTAAACGTCCAGATGAAAAAGAAAAGCTTAAGGCTGCGGAACTGCTTGGTAAGCGTTACGGACTGTATACTGAAAAGATAGAAGCTGAAATTGACGGAGAAATTAATATCAAGGTGAACTATGGAGATTAAAGAAAGGGGGTGTTGGTATGAGCCTTAAAATTAACGCTGAACTTAATAAATCATTTAAAGAAGTTCATCAAAGTAAACTTAGATATATTGTTATGAAAGGCTCTGCTTAGCTGGCTCGGGTAAGAGTGTAGACACTGCTATAAACTATATAATTAGACTTATGGCAGACAAAGGGCGAAACCTTGTGTGCGTGCGTAAATCAGATGTAACCAACAGAGATAGTACATTCGCTGAACTCGTATCTGCCATAAATACCTTAGGAGTAGAAAAGTACTGGAGTATTAGATATAGTCCTCTAACACTTACTTGTATAAATGGTAATAGTATAATATTTAGGGGTGTTAATGATGAAAGACAAAGAGAAAAATTAAAATCTATAACTTTTGCTAATGGAGATTTAACAGACGTATGGATAGAAGAAGCAACAGAGCTTGCACAAAGTGATATAGAAATAATTGACGACCGTTTGAGAGGGAAACTTCCAGATGGTCTTTTTTATCAAATTAAAATGACTTTTAATCCTGTTAGTTCTAGCCATTGGATTAAAAAAATATACTTTGATATATCAGATGAGAATGTTTTGACTCACCACTCTACATACTTAGATAATAGGTTTATTGACGAAGCCTATAGAAGAAGAATGGAGAGAAGAAAGTTAGTAGACCCAGCAGGTTATCAGATTTACGGATTAGGAAATTGGGGCGAAGTTGGAGGTCTTATCCTTAGCAATTATGTGATAGAAGATTTTGACATCAAAGCTGATAAGTTTGACACAGTAAGAAATGCACAGGACTTTGGATATAATCACGCTAACTGTATATTGCAAGTTGGATTTAAAGATGGTGAGATGTATGTTTGTAAAGAGTTGTACGAGTATGAAAAAGATACATCTGAACTTATAGATTTGGCTGATAAAAAGAATTTCGATAAGCAAATAATAATGTGGTGTGATAGTGCGGAACCAGACAGAATAAAGATGTGGAAAAAGGCAGGATATAAAGCTAAGGCAGTAAAAAAAGGTAATGGAAGTGTAAAAGCACAGATTGATTACTTAAAACAAGTAAAAATACATATACATCCTAGTTGTATTAATACAATTAAAGAAATTAGGCAGTGGAAGTGGTACAAGAACGAGAATACTGGAGAATATGAGGATAAACCAGTTGAGTTTATGGATGATGCAATGGCGACATTAAGATATAGCATAGAAGATATGAGAAGACATCCAGTAGGTATGAGGGTACTAAAATGATATTTAAAAATAATATAAATATGATGACAAAAGAAGAGATGCTTAAGGTTGAAATAGATGAGTTTAGACAATCTAAGGCTTATAAGTTAATGCTAGATGGTAAGAAATATTATGACTGTGATAATACCGAGATAAATAGCCGTGAAATGAAAAGGCAGACAGAAGAAGGTGTTATTTTAGATTTAAACAAGCCTAACAATAAACTCGCACATGGCTTTTTAAAGAATCTTATTGATGAAAAGGTGGGGTATTTACTAAGCAAAGAACCTACATTAACTTGTGATAATGAGAATTACCTTAATAGCGTCAAAGAAGCGTTAGGAAAGTATTTTTATTATAAATTTATGATATTAGGCGAGAACAGCTCAAAGTATGGTGTGGCTTGGTTACATCCTTATATCGACCAAAAGGGAGAGTTTGAACTTAAAGTTATACCAAGTGAGCAGTGTATACCTATTTGGCGAGATGATGAGCATATAGACCTTGAGGGATTACTCAGAGTTTATCCAATAGTTACATTTGAAGGCAAGCAAAAGAAAGTTGTTGATAAAGTTGTTTATTACAACGAGAAAGATATTAGATACTATGAACTTACTGACGAGCAAGGATATAAAAGGCTTATTTCTGATATTGGTAGAAATGGTGGAAAGTCACAAGCACATTATACAAAGAATGACAAACCTATGTCTTGGGGTAAGACTCCTTTTATTGCATTTAAGAATAATCATAGTGAACTACCAGATATAAAGTTCGTTAAGACTTTAATAGATGCCTATGACAAATCTAGGAGTAATATATCAAACTACTTAGATGAAGTAAATAACCTTATATATGTGCTTAAAGGTTATGGAGGAACCAACAAGGAAGAATTTTTGCGAGACTTAAATTATTTTAGATTACTTTTACTTGATGAAGATGGCGAAGCAGGAACGCTTAATCCTAAAGTTGATATTGAAGCTGCTAAACAACACTTTGAGCAACTTAAAAGGGATATAGTGGAGTTTGGGCAGTCTTATAGTAAGGATTTAGACAAGTTTGGCAGTGCTCCAAGTGGTGTAGCCTTAGAAATAATGTTTAAAGGTTTAGACCTTAAATGTAACAAGATGGAAGCGGAGTTCAAGGTTGCTTTTGATCAGCTAATGTACTTTGTCAATATTTATTTAGGACTTAGTGAGACGAACTTAGAAAAAAGCGATATTGAAATTACATTTAATCGTTCCACTCCAAAAGATGAGATGGCAAGGATTAATGCTTGTACTGCGAGTAAGGGCGTTGTTAGTGATGAAACATTGCTTAAAAATCATCCTTGGGTTACAGATGTAGAGGAAGAGTTAAAACTTTTACAAGAACAGCTAAAAGAAGCGGAGAAATTATTTGGAAACTATGAAAAACCTAACGGAGAAAATGAAGATATAAAAAAGAAAGAGTAGTGATATATGAACTACTGGGAGAAAAGGGCAAACGAGCGTATGCACAGTGCTCATAAGAAAGCTGGTAAGACTGTTAAAGGTGCTAGTAAGTATTATAAGCAAGCGGAAGCTGAAATATTAAATGAATATGATAAACTACTTGTTAGGTTTATAGGCGATAATGGTATAACACCTATACAAGCTAAGGCAATATTAAATCAAACTATAAGTGAGATGGAGTATAATAGCTTAAAGTATTTAAGAAAAACAGTTTTAGATGAGAAAAAACAAGCTAAAATGCTATTATATCTTAACTCGCCTGCATATAAAGCACGTATTACACGTTTAGAAGCATTAAAAGAAGAAATAAGACTAAAGTATAAGCAAGTAGCGATTAAAGAGATACAAGCATCTACAGGACATTATAGAAGTACTATAGAAGACAGTTATTATCATACTATTTATGACACTAGCAAAGGATTAGGAGTAGGTATCGACTTTGCTAATCTTGATGAAAAGATAGTAAATGATATACTTATAAATCCTTGGAGTGGTAAACATTTTAGTAAAAGAATTTGGGATAATACAGATGTACTTGCAAAACAAGTAACAGATATTATTACTACTGGTTTTATACTTGGTAAACCTAGCAATATACTCGCTAGAGAGCTTGCAGAACGCACGCAGAGTGCTCTATTCGCTTGCAACAGGATAGTTAGGACTGAAACTACATATATGGCAGTACACGGCGAAATAGCAAGTTATAAAGAGTTAGGAATTAACAAACAGATATTTGTAGCCACTCTCGATAAAAGGACTAGCGAAGCGTGTAGAGAGAATGATGGAAAGATAATAGAAGTTGATAAGGCGGTTATAGGCGTTAACGTACCGCCATTACATCCTTTTTGTAGGTCTGTAGTTGTTGCAGCACCAGAAGATTTGGAAGATTTAAAGAATGGCACTAGAGTAGCGAAAACCCCTGTTACTGGCGAAGTTTATAAAGTACCACAGAATATGACTTATAAAGAGTGGTTTAAGGAATATGTAGAGCCTAAGCCAGAAGCATTAATAGCTGAAAAGAAATGGAAATATATGTATTCTGATGCAAAACAATATGAAAGATATAAAGAAGTTTTGGGAGATGATAAAGTGCCTGAAACATTTGAAAAATTCCAAGATTTGAAGTACAATAACAGTGAAGATTGGGAATTATTTAAAAGCTATTATAGAGCTGTTAAAATAGGAGAATTAACACTATTAGCAGATTTTGAATTATATAAAAATATAAGTGAAGAAATTGACGATAAACTTATTGGAGTTAAGACTATAAATAATATTGAAATAAAATCGAAGTCAAAACACTTTATTGCAAGAGTTATTGGGTCAGTAGAACAAAGACGAAATGGTGTAGATGTAGACAGTTGTTTAAAAATATTAACGTCAAATCAATCTGCAATGAAAAGGAATATTATATTTTTAAAAGGGGTTGGAAGTATTAGCATAAATAATAATACTGGAAATTTAATACAAGTAAACCCACTTAGTAGGAAGTGAAAAAATGGTAAATATAACAAAAGAACAAAAAGAATATCTTAGTAAATATATAGATAATTTAGATGATTTAATCAGCAAAGAAGATGAAGATGAACTTTTACTAGCCATAGATGATGAATTTTTAAATCATTTAGATAAATTTGATGAGCCGACAAAAATAGGTTTAAAATTAGAAAGAATAAGAGACCAATTATATAATCAAAATTAGTAGAAGCACTGTAAAAGGTGCTTTTTTAATACCCAAAATTAAATGGAAGATTGTCCGAGTGGTTTAAGGTGGGAGTTTGCTAAACTCCTGGTGCATAAATGCATCCATAGGTTCGAATCCTATATCTTCCGTAAATGTAACTTAACATCCTTAGGGGTGTTTTTTATTGCCCTGAGCAAGGCGTAAAAAGGCGACTTTTAGTCACGCAACGACGTAAAAAGCGTAGAAAGGCAGGAAAAATTAATGAAACGTAAGTTTTTAGAAGATTTAGGATTAGAAAAAGAGCAAATCGACAAAATAATGTCATCCAATGGCGAAGATATTGAGACTCATAAGAAAGCTGCTGAAGATTTAAAGGCAGAATTAACACAGCTTAAAGAGGTTAGCACAAATTATGAGAAGCAACTTGAAGAACTTAAGAAAGCCACTGGTAATACTGAGGAGCTTAAGTCCAAAATCACAGAGTTACAAGAAGCAAACAAACAGAGCAAAGAAGAATACGACAAGCAAATCAAAGCTTTAAAGGTAGACAATGCTATTAGTGTTGCCCTTAAAGGGTCTAACGCTAAGTATGAAGACCTTATATCAACAAAGTTTGATAGAGAGAAAATAACTGTTACAGATGATGGCAAGGTTATTGGAGTAGATGAGCAATTAAAAGGAATTAGAAAAGACTATGCAGACCTTTTCAAAGCAGATATTAAAGGTGTAGAGCCAGATGATGTTGGGAAAGGTGGAGCAGAACCAGAAACAGACCCATTTTTAGCTGGCTTAGGTTTGCAGTCGTAAAGATGAAAGGAAACGAATATGGCAACAGTAGATTACGCAGTAAAATATGCTGGAAAAGTAGATGAGAAATTAGCATCTATAAGTAAATCAGATAAGTGTATCAATAAAAACTTTGATTTTGTTGGTGCAAAAACAGTTAAGGTGTATACAGTAGCAACATCACCGCTTAACGATTATCAAAAGACTGGAACTAACAGATATGGAAGTCCAGAAGAATTAGATGCTACAACTCAGGAAATGACAATGACTCAAGATAAGTCATTCACGTTTTCTATTGATAAAATGACAAATGACGAAACTGGCGGAGCAGTTGAAGCGGGGACAGCACTCGCTAGAGAGCTTAGAGAAGTGGTTGCACCTTATCTTGACACTTATAGATACGCAAAAATGGCAACAGGAGCAGGAACAAAAGCAACACCTAAGGCATTGACTGCTGAGAATGTGTATGATGAGATTATAACTGCTACAGAAGTACTTGATGATGCAGAAGTAACAGAAGTAGATAGATTTATCGTTGTTACTCCAGCAACTTACAAACTTATGAAAGCAAGTAAGGAGTGTATCTTAGATACAGAAATTGGGCAGGAAATGAAACTCAGAGGAGTTGTGGCAATAATGGATGGTATGGAAGTTATCAAAGTGCCATCTAAAAAACTACCAACAAATGCTGGATTTTTAGTAGGTCATCCAATGGCAACTACATCACCAGTTAAACTCGCTGAGTATAAGATACATGATGACGCACCTGGTATCAGTGGTAAGTTGGTTGAAGGGCGTATTTATTTTGATGCGTTTGTCTTAGATAATAAAGCAAAAGCACTTTATTATCACGCAATAGCTTAAAGAGGTGCTTTATGGCTAAGTTTAAAGATAAAAAGGGATATACCTTTGTAGCTGAAGAGGGTAGCGTGTTATACGCTATCCTAGAAGCTGATGATAAGTACGAAGAAGTTAAGGAAGTGAAGAAGAATGCAAAGAATAGAGATGTTAAGAAACCTCAAAATGAAGCTGGGAATAAAAAGTGATGATGAAGACGTACTATTAAACCTGTATTTAGATGATGCAACAGGCTATATACAGTCATATTGCAATCTGAAAGAGCTTACAGATAGGCTCGATAGGGTTGCGGTTGATATGGTAGTCATATACTACAACAAAAACGGAGTGGAAGGTCAAATATCTCACTCTGAGGGTGGTATTAGTCGTGCTTATACTGATGGACTGCCTAAAGAAATAGTAAGCGTTTTAAAGTCGGAAAGGAAACTGGTATGAGGCTACTTAAAAAAGACCTTGAGAGTATTAGTTTTTACAAAAAAGTAGTAAATACTGAAGATGATGGAACAGAGTATACAGATTTTTCGCAAGAAGAAAATGTATTTATTGGTCATGTCAGTACTACTTTGAGTGGCAATAAAATCAAGCTATATGGTGAGAAGTCGGTTGATATGATTAGTATTGTAAGTGTAGATGGTGAAACTCCTTTAAAGGGTGATAAAGTTGTATATAAGGGTGTTAACTATGAAGTAGTTGCAAACTTGCCAAGTAAAAGCCATACTACCTTGGATTGTAGGGTGTTATGAGTTTAGAATCATTACTTAGTAAACTGGATACAGTAGCGAGAAGAGATGAAGCACTTAAAAAAGCTATTGGTATCACTTGCAAAGATGTTCAAAGGGATGCAGTTTCTAATGTTTCGGTAATTACTGGAGACCTTAGAAAAAGCATTAAAACGGATGTAAAAGTTAAAAATGGCGAGATTGTAGGTAAGGTTTTTACTAACCTAAGTTATGCCCCATATGTAGAGTTTGGTACTGGTCCAGTAGGAGAAGCAAATAAACCTGATGTACCTATACCTCTACATTACAAGCAAGATAAGTGGTTAGTTAATATACCAGGTATAGGCATTAGGTACATATCTGGTATGAAACCTAGACCATACCTATATCCAGCATTTTTAGCAAACAAAGATAGAATCCTAAAGAACTTAGCAAGTGTTATTAAGAAAGATTTAGAAAGGCTAAGAATATGATTGATATTAGTTCAGAAATATTTGAAAACTTAAACACTATAGCCAAGACACACAAGGGTTATCCACAAAAAAAGGCGACTTATCCTTGTTTATCTTACTATATCCACCAAAATAGCGATGGATTAAGACAGATACCAGGTAGGTATAGTAGTGTAGTTTTTCAAGTAGATGTTTTTAGCGAGAAAAGTCCGACTAATTTAGCTTTACGAGTGAGTGAGAAAATGAAAGAAGCAGGGTATTTACGAGAGTTTATGTCAGAAATTCCAGACGATAGCAAAGTAAACAGAATTACAATGCGTTTTAGTGGACTAATTGATGAAATAACTGGGGAGATTACCCATTAATTAAATACTATATATTGATATTACAAATAGTTATTTGCGAATTTTTCACAAATAATAACATTTAAGGTACGAAAGTGCCTTTTTTAATGAGTAGAAAGGAAAGACAATGGCAGAAAATACTATTGGAATCAAACTTGGATATAAAACAAGTGGTAGTACATATACTAATGTACCACATATGTTGGAGATACCAGATATGGGAGGAGAGAGTGAAAAGATAGATATTACAACACTTGATGATCAAGTGAAAAAAAGTATGTCTGGTGTGAAAGACTATGGAGATTTAACTTTTAAGTTTTTGTATGAAAATAAAGAAGAAAACGATAATTATAGACTTTTAAAAGGACTTGCAGAAACTGGCGAAACAGTAGCGTGGGAAGTCTTATATCCAGATGATTCAAAACAACATTTTGATGCAATTCCAACTGTTAAAAGGTTAGGTGCAGGAGTCAATGCAAGGTTAGAATTTGCTTTAACACTAGCTCTGCAAAGTGATGTTACAGAAATAGACCCAGCGTAGAAAGGAAGAATGATGTATAAACTATTTAAAGTAGGAGAAAAAGAATATAAGTTAAGACTTGGAGCAGGACAAATCAAGCAAGTAGAAAGGCAATTGGGCTTTAATATGCTTGATATTTTTATGCAAATAGACTCAGGGAAACTACCGAAGTTAAGCGATATGCTTGTCATCTTACAAGGTGCCATGCAAAAGTATGAGCACGGTATCACTAGCGAAAAGGTTGAGGCTATATATGATGCCTTTATTGATGAGGGTAATACATATATGGACTTGGTTCCTATTATTACTGATGTGTTTAAGCAGAGTGGCTTAATCGGTGGCGGTGAAGATGATAGCAAAGTTGTGGACTTGGGAAAGCAAGGAAAGAAAAAGTAAAAAGTGCTAGTAAGTATATAGATGAACTCTTTATAGGAGCGACTTATTACTTACTTGATCCAATAGCTTTTTATGAAATGACACCTAAAGAAATAGTTGATTACATTAAAGCGAGTGAGAAAAGGGAGCGTGTGAAATTAAAAGAACGTGCACAGATGGACTATACACACACTTCCACACTTGCAAGCTTTGTATCAGCTATTATTATTGGAAAAAATAAACCACCTACCATATATGAAGCATATGAAAAATTATTTGTTGAAGAAGCAGAACAAAAGCGACAAGCAGATTTAAAAGCACAAATAGAAAGTATGAAAGCACATATATCTAGTGTAGGTAAGATAAGAAAGGTTAATCAATGACTATAGATGAATTAAAAGTCGAGATTAGGGCAGAGACTGAACAGTTAAAAAAAGATATAGCAAATGTCAAAAGACAGTTTAAAGATGTGAATAAGTCTGCTAATGATATGAAAGCTGGAGTGGGTAGGAGCTTTAAGAAAATGGCTAGTACTATGGCTCTTGCCTTTGCTGGACTTAAGATAGGAAAATATATCAAAGACAGTATAAAAACGGCTATGGACGCTATAGAAAGCGAATCTCTTTTTGAAACTGTTATGGGTAAGTGGTCTAAGTCGGTTAGAGCTTGGAGTATGGAACTTCAATCGCAGTTAGGCTTAAATGGATACGAAATCCGCAAAAATGTCGGTGTACTTTACAATATGACTAGCTCAATGGGAATAGCAGAAGATAAGGCTCTTAAAATGAGTAAATCTCTTACTATGCTTGCTTATGATATGGCTAGTTTCAGAAATATGAGCACAGAGGAAGCATTTAATAAGATAAGAGCAGGTATTACTGGAGAAACAGAGCCGCTTAAAAGACTTGGAATATTAGTTGATGAAAATACTATTAAGCAAGTAGCTTATAGAAGAGGTATAGCAAGTGTAGGTCAGGAACTTACACAACAACAAAAAGTAATGGCAAGATATATGGCTATTATGGAGCAGACTAGTAACGACCAAGGAGACCTTGCAAGGACTATTAAGAGTCCAGCAAATCAACTAAGGATATTAAACACTCAACTTGAAATAGTAAGAGTTAATATCGGTCGAGCATTTATGCCAATAGTTAATGTAGTGTTGCCGCTGCTTAATGACTTTGCGATACATCTATCAATTATCACAGATCAATTGGCTAATTTTATGGAGTTAATAACTGGCAGTAGTGCTAGTGATAATAATAGTTTTGATAAGGTCAAAAATGATATAGAAGCGACTGGAAAAGAAGCTATTAAGGCTGGTAAAGCAGTTAAAGGTATGACCGCAGGTTTTGACGAGTTAAATATCTTAAATGCAAAAAGTGGTGGTTCTGGCGGAAGTGTAGCAGCTGCTAAGCAAGAAAAGAAAAAAGATGAAAAATCTAAATTTAAAGATGAAATAGATAATGTAAAAAAACAAATAGAGGTCTTAAAGAACCAATTAAGCGAAAAATATACAATAGGTTTTAATTTAGGAATAGGGAACAAAGAAGAATTTGATGAAAAGCTAGAAAAAATAACTCAAAATAAAAAAAACATACAAATAAGCATACAGTCAATCATAGAAAATGAGGGAGTTAATGAAGAATTTGTAACTATGCTAGATAAAATTGCAGAAACAAGCGGAAAGATAGCAGGTTCTTTTGAACGTATTAATAACTCGGTTGAATTATTTTTCAGTGGGTCTATATCAAAATTTTTAGGAGATAATGAAAGTGGGATTTCAAAAGAGTTTGAAAAGTTGTTTAAAAATGTAGGAGACATAGCAGAACAATTGGGAATTTCAGCGGAAATTCTTGCCGATTTTTTTGAGTTGTTGGAAACAAATACTGCAATTAGTATATTTGCTGGAGTAATAAAGACTGTTTTACTAACACCACTAACACTACTAAATTTTAAATTAGGCATTGTAAGTTTTGCGTTTGAAGTATTTAATGAAGTGGCTTCTGCTTTTTTAGATTGGGTATTAGGTGTACCAGAGGCATTAGCTAGTGTAGGTGAGGCTTTTAAATCTTTAGGTGAGTGGTTTAAAGAAACGGCGTATTATCTTGTTCAAAATTTGAAAGATAGTAAGCGAGAAGTAGGAGAGTTAATTTCAAAAGTTATTCAATGGTTGTCTGAAGTTTGGGAAAAAGGCGACGAAACTTGGGAAGGAATGACAAAAAAATTCAATGAGTTTAAGGATGGAATAAGCAAGTCATTAAGTAACTGGATATCATCTATCAAAGGTGTATTTGCCAAAGGTTGGACTGCTGCAGTTAATATCGCAGTAGCAGTATTTAATGGTTTTACTACTAAAATAACTAATGGAATTAATGGTGCTATAGGTGGCATAAACGATCTCCTAAAATCTTATAACTCTGTCGCTGAAAAAATAAAAGCACCGACAGTAAGCTTATTAGGAATGGCAACAGCTTTTCAGATACAACCAATCCAAGTACCAGCATATGCAAGTGGTGGTTATCCAAGCACAGGGCAGATGTTTATAGCCAGAGAGAGTGGGCCAGAGATGGTAGGTGCTATAGGTAATAGAACAGCAGTAGCCAACAACGACCAAATTGTTGAAAGTATAAGTCGTGGTGTTTACGCTGCGGTTGCAAGTGCATTAGGCGGTATGAACCAAAACCAAGAAATCAAAATCAGTATAGATGGTGAAGATGTTGCCTTTGCAGTTGAGAAAAGACAAAAAGAGCAAGGAATTAACTTGTATGATGGGGGTATAGTATATGGCTAGTTTAATACAAATAGGTGGCGTAGATATACCAATGCCTGCGTCATATAACGCAAGCACTTCAACAATAGTTGATAGTGGTAGAAACGTAGATGCTAGAATGATAGGTTCGGTCATTCGTGATGACGTTGCAAAGATTGAGCTAGGATGGAAGTTGTTAACAACTGAACAATGGTCTATGATACTTAAGCTATTTAATATCGCTTATGATGGGAAGTTTGTTAATGAAGTTAGATTTTTTAATCAAACTACTGGAGATTATGAAACGAGGACAATGTATGTAAGTGATAAAAAAGCTGGGCTTTTTAAACTGGATGAAAGCGGGAATGTAGTTGGATGGCTAGGCTGTAAGTTTAGCTTAATTGAGGTGTAATATGGCTTTTGAAAGTGAATATAATAAAACGATACTGCCAGAAACGTTCGTCAAGCTAGATATTAACGTAACGGATCCAGAAGCAAGTGCAGACATTACACCAGCAGTAAGCAATCAACAGACTTATGCAGACCTAGAGCAAGTAGTTGGTAGTGTAGACGAAGATTTTAAACGCTACGCAAGCCTTGAGCCTAATATATGGATTTTAGATGGAAAAAGTAAGTACTTAGATGATGGTGAGTATAAGGGTGCTTATGTGAGCGAAGCAGTATCAGCGATAAAGTTTGACCTTAATTTTTCACAAGTACATAATAAGCTACTATCTGGAATAACTATCATGTGGAGCGAAGCGTATGGCGAATATCCTAAGAGGTTTCTTATATTTGGTAAAAATAATGGAACTACTGTCGCTTTTAAAGATGTAAATCACAATGATAGTACAACAAATGTTGTATGGATGGATATAGAGCATTACGACCAAATATCAATAATAGTTCCTGCAAGTGAGTGGTGCTTGCCAGACAGGCTGATAAGGATTGAAAAGATAATGCTTGGTATTAAAAAGACCTATACCAAAAAAGACATTATTAAGTTTAAGCAGTCTATATCAAGCGAAGTACTCATCAAAAAACTACCTAAAAATAACATAGAGTTTGAAATTGATAATGTTGATGGTGAGTATAGTCCTGATAATGTAGATGGTATGAGTAAATACTTGATAGAGCGACAAGAAGTTAAGGCTAAGTATGGTATGAAGATTGATGACTCGATAGAGTGGATTAATGCAGGTACTTTTTACTTATCCGATTGGAAAGCTAAGGCAGGTGGGATAACAGCCAATTTTAAGGCAGAGAGCATTTTATCTTTACTAGATAAAAAATACATTGGTGGTACTTATAGTAGCAGTGGAAAATCTTTTTATGACCTTGCCACAGAGGTGCTAGAGAGTGCTAATCTACCACTTGAAAGTGATGGCTCTACTAAGTGGTTATTAGATGATAGCTTAAAGAACTTTACTACTAAAGCACCTATGCCAGTAAAAAGCATAAGAGAGTGCTTGCAGATGATTGTAAGTGCTACTCCTACAGTGCTTACAGTTAGTAGAGATGGCAAGATTGTAATTAAAGGCGTAGGTGATAGGACAAATAGAGAACTCGATAGAATGAACCTGTATAAAGAGCCTACTACAAGCCTAAATAAGCCTGTAAAAAGCTTTATAGTCAAGCAGTATAACTATAAGATAGACAACACTACTAAAGAGCTTTATAAGGGTAATTTCACAGTTAGTGGCACTAAGACTGTAGTAGTAAATCATAGTTTGGTGGCTACAAATATAAACGTCAGCGTGAGTGGTGGGTCTCTGGTATCAAGCAAAAGATATGCTAGAGCAAGCGAACTAACAATATCTGCTAGTGGAAATGTGAGTGTAACTGTTACTGGTAAGCCTTTAAAGGTTAGCACAGTTGATAGAGTGATAGACGTAGAGGAAAAAGGCGAGATAATGACCTTAAACAATCCACTTATCACGGAAGAAAACACAGTTGATGATGTACTTAGCTTATCTAAAAGTATCTTGCTACACAGAAAGCGTGTTAATGCTGATTTAAGGATTAATCCAAGTGTAGATGTACTGGATAAAATAACTTATAGTAACGCTTTTGGAAATGATGTAGACGTGATAGTCGAGGATATAAAGTTAGATTATAACGGTGCTTTTAAAGGAAAGATAAAAGGAGTGGTTATATAACATGGCTTGGAGTGAACCCATATTTGATAGGACAAAAGAAGATGTTGATTTTGCACTTAGAAAGCTTGAAGAGTGGAAAAGGGAAGATAACCCTACAGTTTATAAGCTAAAAGGTTGCTTAAATGTAGATGATTTGAATCGTATTGAGGATAATATCAAGTATTTAAGTGAAAAACTGAATAATTATGCGTATGAAAATGAGGTAGACCATAAAAACTGGGTGATTAATGAAACAGTTACTAAGGTAAGTGTGGATAGGCTTTTAAATAATGCTAGTAAGCTTGTAAATGCCTATCACCAATTAAGTGGCTCGCCAAGTGTGCCAAGTCAAATACTTACTTTTTTGCAAGTAAACAACCTTGAAAAAATACTTTTTGATATTAAAAAGGCGGTTAATGATATGGAGAGCAGCTTTAAAATTTGTGGTAGTTTTGTAAGCGGTCAGAATAGTAATTTACCGCTAGAAAGGATATGAGTATGACGTATGCGATACCAGATATAAAAGATAGAGTGGCGAGTGGTGATAATAAGTATGATTTAACAAATCTTGCGGATGGAAGGGTGCAGTTAATGCCTCATCCAGATAGCATTACAGAAAGTGGAACACCTATTAATAGGACGTTATTTATGCAAATGGCACAGGGTATTAAAGATAATGAAACATTAATAAATGATACAACAACAAATTTAAGTGAAGAAATCGAAGAGAAGGCAGGGATTTTTTCTCTAGGAACACAAAAAGTAACGATAGGAGTGATATAGATGGGTCTAAGTGGAAGGATGATACAAAGCAACATTCAAGATAAAAATAATTATATAACTGTTCTTGATGTAAATGGAAAAGGAATATTAAAAGTTTTATTTTGGAAACATGAAAACTCTCCGTATGTGCCACCAACTAAATTAGTTATAGATGGTGAAGAAATGCACATTTCTACATTTTTAGATAGTTATATTTCAGGAGAAAAAAAGCATAATGGTCAAGAAATTTTCACTATAAATCATAACACTGGATATATCTATGTGTTGGAAAATGGCGTCTCATATAATAGTGGTAAAATAAATAAAGGTCAATGCATCTTGAATATACCATTTAATAATAATTTGAAAATTAAATGTTCATCAAGCTCTTATGGGTATCAATGGGATTATCCAACAGCAGTTACAATAGGTGCTAGTTATGTAGTGGAGGTGTAAAATGGAATATTTAGTTGAAAATGGGGTAGCGTATAAAAAACAAACTTTTGGTAATGGAACAACTATCAAGGAATACCTTGCACCAGAAAAAGCCCTTGAATTAGCAGTGCAAAAAGAAGAGCAAGGCGAAGATTTAAAGCTAACGCTTTTAATAGCGTTAAAGAACTACTTAGGCGATTATTTGGCTATTGATACAGATGTTGATCTAGTTATGGACGGTGAATTACTAACAACAGTACAAGCAAATGAAAATGGAATAGTGCAGGAGACACTTGTGTTACAAGACTTTGATGAAGAAGAGACACTAAATTTAGAAGCAAAAGCAATCATAGACGGTATAGAAATATTAGGTAGGTGGAATGATGAAAGCGAATAATAAAGTTAATATAGGCGATTTAATGGCTAATTTTAAAAATCAAAATAACAATAAAAAAAACGAGCCTAAACATAAGGTTTCTAAGAGAAAATATGGCACAATCGTAGTCAAAAAGCAAACGGTAAGGACAAATGGGAGTTAATTAAAATAGTCATTGACATTATACACAATATTGTGTATAATAAAGGCTGTAAGGAGGACGGTACTATGCCGATGACGTCAAAAGAGATGATTAGATTTCTTAAGAAGAACGGATTTACCGAGGTAAAAGGCGGTAAAGGTTCTCATAGAAGATTTAAGAATCTCAAAACTGGCAAGGCGACGGAAGTTCCCTTTCATAATAAGGATTTAGGAAAAGGTTTGGAAAAGCGTATCCTAAAGCAAGCGGGGCTTTAAGCCTCGCACCTTATTAAATATTTGGAGGTGTTTATGTTAGTTTATCCAGCAATTTTTTATAAGGCAAAAGACAGTGGGTATTTTGTTGATTTTGTTGATTTTGAAGGTTATACAGGTGGAGCGACGTTAGAAGAAGCAATGTATATGGCTGTTGATATTTTAGGCATTAAGATGAGTGAGTGTTTTATATCCTCAGAGAGTTATCCTAAATCTACCAGTATTAAAAAAGTAGAATTGACTTATGATGAAGATGCCATAATGGATGAAAGTTTTGTTACTTTGGTTAGTGTAGATGTAAAGGAATATATTAAAAGAGCTAAAAAGAAAACGGTTAGAAAAAATATAAGTATTCCTAGTTACTTAAATGAAATGGCTAAAAATAATAACATAAATGTTTCGAAATTTTTAAAAGAGGCATTAGAAAAAGAATTTGAAATAGAATAAAAAAATATAATTTAGGCTGTGCAATGTTGCAAATTTAGTTTTGTAACATTGCATTTTTTTATATAAGGAGTCCTAAAAATGACAGAATTTATACAGATATTTGGTGAGTTTACAGTAGCGCAGATAGTAATGTTAATAACTGCTACCGGCTTTATATTTAGTATTTTAGCCACACCAACGGTTATGGCGCTTAAATTTATTAGAAAGGTTGACAGTAAGTTAGATGAGTATAACGACGTTAAGAAAAAAACCCAAGAAAATGTTAATGCAATATTAGAGTTAAAAGACTGTGCAGAAACAAATAAGCAGTTTCAAAAGCAGATGATTCGTAATAGAATTTACAAAATGTATCTAAGGGTTAAAGAAGAGGGTGGCATAACAAAAGAAGACTTAGACGAATTTAATCTAAATGCAGACTTATATATAAATGTTTTAGGCGGAAATCACAATGTTAAGAATGTGTATATACCATATGTAAATAGTGCAAAAATAATTGATAAAAGACCCTAGAAAAGGGCAGAAAGGAAGTAGTTATGAAAAGGAAAATTGATTGGACTAGAAAGCTAACATCAAGGAAGTTGTGGACTAGTGTTGCGAGTTTTATGACCCTGCTAATTGTAGCACTTACTGGAGATAAGGACACAGCAGTTGAAGTGGCAGGTCTTATTATGGCAGGGGCTACTGTTATTGGTTACGTAATAGGCGAAGGTCTTGCTGATAGTGGAAGAAACAACAACGTATCCACCTTAGAGGAGTGATTTTTTATGTTTTTGATGAACCTAAAATTTGATGAAAAATCAAAAATCAAAGCCATTCAAAGAGCCATAAAAGTAGTAGCTGATGGCTCTTTTGGGAGTTATACCTTAGATATAATGTATAGGTACTTTGTAAAACCTACTAAGCCTTACTTGCTTAACGCTTATGGCTCATACATCATCATAGGACGACCTGATAGTGTTAATATTATCAGCGGTGAAATGAAAGGTACAAAGCACTATAAAAATTCTATTAGTGGAACGTTTTCAACTGGTGGTGAGCCTATATCTATAACTATAAATGAGGGTAAAGTTGTTCGACCTTGGAGTTGCCATATACTAGAAAAAAGACCAGAAAGTGTACTATACTTTGATGGTGAAAAAGTAGGGATACAAAGGCAACAGTATGCTATTGCACTGCCTAAAAATACAAAATGGGCAATAGGTGGACTAGGACTCGTCAAAGATGGTGATTATAACTACTTTAATAATAAGGTAGAAGGCTTTTGTGGTCGTTTTAGTGATGTTCTTAGACGTACAGCACATACAGCCATCTATGAGGATAAATGGGGTTATGTAGGACTAATGTTTGTAAAAAATAAAAATACTCATCAGATACTTAGAATACTCAAAAATCTAGGTGTAAAAAATGCTATCCAACTTGATGGCGGACACCTAGGTAGTATTAATGCTGATGGGTATAGATACAACACATCACAAAAGCAACTATCGGTAATTCAGATGAAAGGGTGTGATTAGATGGCAAATTACAAAGATATACAGTTAAGTAAAAACTTTACTTTACACGAATTTTGCAATACAAAGGACGGATACGCAGTAAAGCTACCAGATATAAGCCTTGTCGAAAAACTTCAAGACCTTAGAGATATAGTCGGAGAGATAACTATCACAAGTGGCTATCGCACACCTGCTTTTAATAAAAAGTGTGGTGGGTCTAAAAACAGCTATCATCTTAAAGGTATGGCAGTAGATGCAAAGTTCGATTTCTCGGACTGGACTCTTGAGGCTTTGCTTAAGCTAATAAATGGCTTGGGATTTGGTAATGTTGGATTTTATTATAAAGATAAAAGGTTAGACAGACTACACCTTGATATAGGCAAACCTTGGCAGTCTAAAAAGTGGACTAAGTACAAGGATATAGCTTATAGGGTGTATAAGATTTAGATAGATACTTTTTTGTTTTATGCCTCCTTTTTTTAGACCTTGGGCGCAATGCTCAGGGTCTTTTTTTTAATGTAAAAAAAGTTGTGCTTATTAGTAATTTGCTATATAATAAAGTCATAAGAGAGGAGATGTGTTTTATGGTTACAGCTATAAATGTGGCTAATACATTTTTGGAAAGGGCTTTCAAGGAGGGTGTAGATATTACACCAATGAAATTACAAAAATTAATTTATATTTTTTATAAAGAATATTTAAAGGAAACAAAAAGTAAAGTTTTTACAGATGAATTTGAAGTTTGGAAATATGGTCCAGTAATTTCTTTTGTATATGATTGTTTTAAAAAATACGGTTCGAATACTATAAAAGATTATTATAAAAATATAGATGGTTCTTATACAGTGGTTAAACTTATTCCTAACAGCGATTTCTTTAACATTTTTAATAAAGTTTGGTCACTATATGGAAATAAAGATGGTATATATTTATCTATGCTGACACATGAGGAAGGTACTGCTTGGAGCAAAGCGTGGGAAAGTGGTAGACAAAATATAATAGATGAAGATATATACAATGAGGTATCCTATGTCTAACAAAAATAATATCGCAATACCAGAACAGGAACTTGATGAAAAATTAGATGTAGAGTTACGTAAAGAAGTTATAAATGATACAAGTTCTAAATTTCCTATTGACAATGGGAATCAAGTTGATAAGGTTACAAAAGATGTTTTTAAAATGTTAAAGGCGAGTAATTTATTAGGTTGGTGTATAGGGTTAGTTTTTGTAATATATTTATTTGAATTTTGGTGGGGAACAAATGGAATTTCTGAAGTTGGTAAATCTAGTATTGAAATTTTAAAGATATTAATATTTTCATTAAGCGGATATTTATTTGGAACACAAAAAGAATAAATTATTGATAGTAATAAAAGAAAAAGTAGAAGTGTGGATTTCTGCTTTTTTTTAGTGCCAAAAAATATTAAAAAAATTCAAAAAGTTTTAAGAAAATACTTGACATCTGCATACAGATGTTATATAATATATATAGAAAGGAGGTAGAAATGAGTAAAAAAAGACGGAAGAAAAAAGAAAAATCCCTTGAATTAATACTAAAGATTACTGCAATAATCTACTACTTAGTAAAAATATTCAAAGAATTATCTTAAAAGCTCGGGGGCTTAGCCCCCATCTTCCTCTTAATTTTAACTCATTTAGAAAAAATATGCAAGATATGGTATTAAAAATTGTAGAAATAGTTATTTTATTATATGTTTTAAAATTAAGTTATGATAATGACAGAACAAGAATAGAAAAAGTATTAACTTTCATATTATTACTACTTATTATTATTGATATTTTAATCCAGGTTATAAAATAGAAAGGAGACCAACTATGAAAAGTCAATAGAAAAATAAGAATTTTTAGGAAAAATATTTGACTAAAAAAGAGTATGAAAAATAGAGCATAAAAAATGCT
>PDWI01002579.1_pt1 | contig 27387 bp, 17 predicted proteins | sample 1430891 | NCBI WGS metagenome assembly PDWI01 (sample SAMN01162508, study PRJNA174530) | Oral metagenome, whole genome shotgun sequencing project. | biome: Marine environment; feature: Marine mammal; material: Swab sample of the gingival sulcus; isolation source: swab sample of gingival sulcus... | reverse complement strand
TTTTATCCATACTCAAATGGCGAAAAAGCATCGCTGATGCGAAACTTTATAGTAAAAGACCTTTTAGACAAACATGGAGCTTTACAATTGGATAATTTAATTGAACTTTACAAAAAATACGTAAAAAGACGGGGTTTTAAACCTTTTATGGAAAAAGACAAAGACGGCAATTATAAATCGATAAAAGAAAGTGCCTTAATTTACAGTTTTGAAACATACATTCAAGCATTCTTGCAAGTTGTAGAGGGCAAAAGCTACCGAGAAGCAGATACCGGATTAGGAAAAAGTGATTTGATTATCAACGTAAAATCGCAAGAATATCTGATTGAGACAAAAATATACTATTACGAGGCTCAATTTCTAAAAGGGAAAAATCAATTAGCCTATTATTGCGACAGTCTGGGACTAAAATACGGCACGAAACAGTGAAAGAAGATAAAAAAAAGGTGAAAATAAAAGATAGAACCATTGAAGTTTATACTTATTTAATTGAATACGACGAAACAAAATGGTAGAATAAAAAAACAGTGTATGAAAAAAAGTATTCTTATTCTGATATTAGCCTCGCTATTTGCATTGACGTTTTCATGCCACGAGGAAGAGTTTACAAGTTCGCCGGATGCAAAGCTGCATTTTTCTACCGACACAATCATGTTTGATACCGTATTTACAACATTGGGTTCGGTAACGAAATCATTAAAAGTGTACAACAGAAACGATGCGCCTGTAAAAATAAGTGAGATATACATTGGCGAGGGAACAAAAAATTTCAGGCTCAATATCAACGGTGTTTCGGCAAATTCAAAAGAAAATATTGAAATCCGAGCCAAAGACAGCCTCTATATTTTTGTGGAAGTTACGGTAGATCCTACGAACGAATCTGCGCCTATGCTTATTCAAGACTCTATTGTTTTTGTTACCAACGGAAATTTTCAAGATGTCGATTTGCTTGCCTACGGACAAGATATGCACCTGATTGATGGCGAAATTATTGAAACCGAGACATGGAAAAACGACAAGCCTTATTTGATATACAACTCAATGCTCGTCGATAGCGGACACACGCTGACAATTGAAGCCGGAACGCAGCTTCATTTCACAAAAAAATCCTACCTCTACGTTTTGGGAAAGATGATTGTAAACGGAACATACGACGCGCCCGTTGTTTTTCAGGGCGATAGGCTTGAGTGGTTTTACGACGATGTTCCCGGACAATGGGAAGGAATCTGGTTTTTAAAAGGAAGCACAGGAAATAAAATAGACCACGCGATAATAAAAAACGGAAATATCGGCATACAGATTGATTCCATAGCCGCCCCGAACCAGTGGAGTTTGGAATTGTCAAACACAAAAATCGAACACATGACAGTTGCCGGATTTTTGGGACTAACGTCCTCTGTTTTATCTACAAATTGTGTTTTTGCAGATTGCGGTTATTTTTCGGTTGCACTTCGCTTGGGCGGAAATTATGAATTTTATCACTGTACCATCGGTAACTATTGGTCAGGGCGTTACTCTCTTCGCTCTACGCCGGCACTTTTTATGGATAATTATTGGATTCACCCGGAAACAAAACTTGCTTATGTTTGGGATTTGACAAATGCTTATTTCGGAAATTGTATAATTTACGGCGATACTCCCGGCGAATTGCTCATGAAACCATACGAGGGCGGCGGAGAGTTTAATTACACCTTTGAAAACTGCCTCTTGCGTGTAGATACGAGCAAAGTCGATACGAAAATTGCAGATGCCTTCATCAATTGCATTGTGAATCCCAAAGAATTTTGGTTTTTAAATATCGACTTTGAAAATATGGTCTATGATTATCATCTGGACACAATTTCGATTGCCAGAGACGCAGGAAATCCGGAAATTGTCATGAGAAAAATGAAAGAACTACAATACGACATAGAATTAAAGGATAGAACCGAAGACAATATGCCTGACATTGGAGCATATGAAGGCATAAATTATTCAGAAGAAGAAAAATAATGCTTTTTTTTATGTTTTTTTTAGCAAAAAGAGTATTTTTACCTTTGTATTATGCAAAATTTTTAAGTGAAAAATAGTCGAACTTTTATAAAAAAAAATATTATGAAAATCAAGCAACTAACAGCTTTTATTGTTTTAACATTAGTCGTTTCCGGCTGTTCGTTTTTAAAAGAAAAAAACGAAAACAAGCCTTCGCTTGTGAAAGAAGAAATTCGTGGCGATTACAGAATCATGTTCTACAATGCAGAAAATTTATTTGACACCTTTGACGATCCCGAAAAGCGCGATGATGAATTTCTGCCGGAAGGGAAAAAATATTGGTCGAAATCGAAATTTTATACAAAAATAAATAATGTGGCGAAAGTAATCACCGGAATTGGCGGTTGGTCTCCGCCCGAAATCGTCGGATTGTGCGAAATTGAAAATCGTTTTTGTGTAGAATCAATTGTAAAATATTCTCCGCTCAAGAAGTTTAACTACCAAATTGTTCATAAAGAATCGCCGGACAGGCGCGGCATTGACGTTGCTTTATTGTATCTGAAAAACCGCTTTACGTTGATTAGCAAAGAGTTTATTCAGGTCGATTTTCCGAACAGCGACTCGAAAACGCGCGATATTTTGTATGTGAAAGGAAAAACAAAAAACGAGGATACGCTGCATGTTTTCGTCAATCACTGGCCGTCGCGTTGGGGCGGAATGATGGAATCTGAAGAGCGCCGAATGTTTGTTGCCTCTTTGGTGCGGGCAAAAGCCGATTCGATTTTCAAGGCTGATGCTGTTCCGAAAATTATCATCATGGGCGATTTGAACGACTATCCCGAAAACAAAAGTATGATGGAAGTGCTGCGCGCAAAAACCGAATACGACAATCCTAATCCGAAAGAATTGTATAACCTTGCATGGTATATGCAAAACAAAAAAGGAATGGGTTCGCATAAATATCAGGGCGAATGGGGCGTTTTAGACCAAATCGTTCTTTCCGGAGGATTGTTGAAACAGAACAACAAACTTTACACAAGCATTGATAATGCAAAAACGTGGAATCAGCCTTTTTTGCTTGAAAAAGATGTTCAGCATGTGGGTTATAAGCCTTTCAGGACGTATATCGGATATAAATACAACGGAGGTTTCAGCGACCATTTGCCGGTTTATCTCGACTTGTTTGACGCGGACAAGCAACAAGCGAAAAATTAGAAAATCGAAAGCATTTTTTTTAAAAGTATGCTGTTGTAAAAGAATTTTTGTTTTGTCTAAGATTTAAAGAAAAATTGTACAACAGCATACTTTCCCAATTTTGTAATATTTCCTTACATTTGGTTCGGAACTTCAATTCCGAGAAGTTTCATGCCTGTTTTTATGACTCTTCCCGTCATATCTGAAAGGCAAAGACGGAATCCGCGCAAAATATCATCGTCGATATTAAGAATGGAATAATCGTGGTAAAACTGATTGTATTCTTTTACAAGCTCATACACATAGTTTGCAATTTGCGCAGGGCTGTATTCTTGTCCGGCTTCGGAAAGGACTGTCGGAAATTTATTGATGAGTTTAATTAGCTCAATCTCTTTGGGCAAGAGTGGAATATCCGAAGAGAGAATATTCGGAATGGAAAATCCTTTTTCTTTGGCATTGCGTTTGATAGATTGAATCCTTGCATAAGTGTATTGAATAAACGGAGCGGTGTTTCCGTTCAAGTCGATGGATTCTTCGGGATTAAAAAGCATGTTTCGTTTAGGATCAACTTTAAGAATAAAGTATTTTAATGCTCCTAATGCCAATTGCTCAAATAGTTTTTCTTTTTCATTTTCGGTAAAATTCTCAAGTTTTCCTTTTTCGAGCGAGGTTTTTCTTGCTGTTTTTATCATGTCTGCCATTAAATCGTCGGCATCGACAACCGTTCCTTCGCGCGATTTCATTTTCCCGTGCGGCAACTCAACCATTCCATAAGAGAGATGATACAGATTCTCTGCCCAAGAATATCCCAATTTCTTCAAAACCAAACTTAAAACCTTGAAATGATATTCTTGTTCGTTCCCGACAACATAAATATGCTTGTCAAAGCCGTATTCGTCGTGGCGGCGTATTGCTGTCCCGATGTCTTGCGTCATATAAACCGAAGTTCCGTCGGCACGCAGAAGAATTTTTTCGTCCAAACCTTCTTGGGTCAAATTTGCCCAAACCGATGCGTCTTCTTTCTGAACCAAAACTCCGTTTTTCAATCCCTGTAAAACATTTTCTTTTCCTGATTTGTATGTTTCAGATTCATAATATATTATGTCAAAATCAACACCAAGTTTTTTATACGTAACATCAAAGCCCTCATAAACCCAAGAGTTCATCATTTTCCACATTGCTGTAATCTCTTCGTCTGCGGCTTCCCATTTGCGGAGCATTTCCTGTGCTTCGAGAATAAGCGGCGCATTTTTTTTAGCCTCTTCTCGGCTCATTCCGCTTTGAACAAGCTCTTCAATCTCTACTTTGTATGCTTGATCAAATTTCACGTAATATTCGCCCACAAGGTGGTCGCCTTTTTTTCCGGAAGTTTCAGGAGTTTCGCCTTTGCCCCAACGTTGCCATGCAAGCATTGATTTGCAAATATGAATGCCTCTGTCGTTTACAATATTGGTTTTTATTACTTTATTGCCGTTTGCCTTTAGAATTTCGGCAACAGAAAAGCCCAAAACATTGTTGCGTATGTGTCCCAAATGCAGCGGTTTGTTCGTATTTGGCGACGAATATTCAATCATTATCGTTTTTGAGTTTGCTCCTACGGGTTTCACGCCAAACTCATCTTCGGCGTATGCTTTATTCAGAAAATCAATCCAATATTGATGTGAAATACATAAGTTTAGAAAGCCTTTTATCACGTTGAAAGACGAAATAATTTCTACATTTTCAACAAACCATTTTCCAAGCTCTTCGCCGGTAAGCTCCGGTTTTTTCTTCGAGATGCGCAAAAAAGGGAATACAACAAGCGTTTTATCGCCGTCAAATTCTTTTCTTGTTTGCTGAATTTGAATCATGTCATCTTTTACTTCGCTATTATACAGCGACTTGATAGCTTTTTTTGTTTCTTCGCGAATTAAAATATCTAATTCCATATTTGTTATGTATTTCTTAAATTTAAAATTTTTTGTGCTTCACAAAGATATAATTTTTAGCAAAATTTCGCATAAACTTGCTTTTTTTGTTTCTTTTTCATCACAACAAAAGGAAAAATCAAAAACAAAGTTTTAAATTTATTCTTATGATAATCAATAAAGTATTATTCATACGCTTGTTAAGTAAGTGTTAATTTCGGAAATTCCTTAGTTTAGAAAAAGCGATTAATTATATTTGCATTTAAAATGTTTAACAGCATTTTTTGCTGTAAAAAACATAATTATTAAAGGACAACTGCATCTGTTTGACAGAAAAAAATACAATTATAATCTAAAAAACTACGTATGGATATTCATGGAAAAAACTTTAAAAAGTTTCTGAGTAAACAAAAAGAGTATCAACAACTTGAGAACCAAAAATCAATAAAAAAACAGCATAATTCAGGAAAGCTGACGGCACGAGAAAGGATTCATTATTTATTAGATTCAGATTCTTTCGTAGAGATTGACACCATGAATGTCTCGGCAGAAGGCGGTTTTGGGAAAGTAAAAAAGACGTTTGGCGATGGAGTTATTACAGGATATGGCAAGATTAACGGAAGGCTTGTTTATATTTATTCTCAGGATTTTACGGTTATGGGCGGTTCTTTAGGCTCTGTACATGCGAAAAAGATAATAAAAATACAAACATTAGCATTAAAATCGGGCGCTCCTTTAATCGGGATCAACGATTCGGGCGGGGCGCGGATTCAGGAAGGCGTTCGTTCGCTTGACGGTTATGCCGGAATTTTTTACCAAAATGTTCAAGCATCGGGCGTGATTCCTCAAATTTCAATCATCATGGGACCCGCAGCCGGCGGAGCTGTATATTCGCCGGCTCTGACCGATTTTATTTTCATGACAAACAAAACCTCGTATATGTTCGTTACCGGACCAAATGTCATTAAAGAAGTTTTGAATGAAGATGTTACATTTGATGAACTTGGTGGCGGAGACGTACACTCGAAAAAAAGCGGAGTGGCACATTTTATTTACGAGGATGATGAAAATACGCTTCTCGGAGTAAAACAACTGCTCTCGTATCTGCCGTCGAACAATATGGAAAACCCGCCGTATTTTCAAGCCGAACCGGAAAGCAACTTTATAAACGAAAAACTCCGGGAAATTGTTCCGGACGATCCAAACAAGGCATACGATGTAAAAGATATTATTAAAATATTGGCAGACAACGAGCGATATTTTGAAATAATGGAAAATTTTGCCCAAAATGTTGTTATTTGTTTTATGCGCCTGAACGGAAAAACAATCGGAGTTGTAGCCAACCAGCCGAAAGTCCTTGCCGGAACGCTTGATATTGATTCTTCAATGAAGGCGGCAAGGTTTGTTCGCTTTTGCGATGCTTTTAATATTCCGCTATTGATACTTCAAGATGTTCCGGGATTTTTGCCCGGCATCAATCAGGAGCATAAGGGCATTATAAAACACGGCGCAAAATTGCTTTTTGCCCTTGCCGAAGCCACCGTTCCGCGCATTACGGTTACGCTGAGAAAATCGTATGGCGGCGCATATTGTGTAATGAACAGCAAACCTTTAGGCGGCGATTTTAACTTTGCGTGGCCAACATCTGAAATTGCCGTGATGGGTCCCGACGGCGCTGTTGCTATTTTATATAGAAAAGAGTTGGCTGCCTCTGAAAATCCGAAAGAGCTGAAAGACGAACTGGTGAAAAAATACAAAGAAGAAATTGCAAACCCTTATATCGCCAGTGAAAACGGAATGATAGACGACGTAATCGATCCGGCATATACGAAACTTAAACTTGTAAGAGCTTTTGAAGCCTTAGAAAACAAACACGGGCAAATGCCCGATAAAAAACATGGAAATATGCCGCTGTAAAACATTGAAAAATAATACTTTATTAAAGGATTTGACGAACAATTAAATCTCAAAAAAATGGACTTTATCGGACTATTCAGATCATCAAAAATAAAAAGCCTGTTCATAGCAAATCGAGGCGAAATAGCTGTACGCATCATAGAAACAGCAAAAAAATTAAAGATAAAAACATATGTAATAAAATCTACGCGCGAACCCAAAGCGCTGTATGTGCAATTGGCAGACGAAAGCATTGAAGTGGAAGAAAACATGAACAGCGGAACTGTTTTCCTTGATATTGAGAAAATTATCTCGATAATAAAAAAGAACAAGATTGATGCCGTTCACCCCGGATATGGTTTTTTGGCAGAAAGTCCATATTTTGCGAAAAGATGCGAAGAGGAAAAGATAAATTTCATCGGACCTTCGGCAGATGCAATTTATAAGATGGGAAACAAAACCATTGCAAGGGAGATAGCGCGAAAAAACAATATTCCGCTGCTTGAGGGAAGTGCAGGAGCTTTAAAGTCGATAGATGAGGCTTTTACACTTGCCGATAAAATTGGTTATCCGGTTATTCTCAAAGCAGCTTCGGACGGAGGCGGAAGAGGAATGCGCATTGTGCGGAAAGCAGAAGAGATGGAAAAAATGTTTAAACTGGCAAGCTCCGAAGCCGAAAAAGCATTTAACGACTCGTCGATGTTTATGGAAAAATACGTCGAAAACCCAAAGCATATTGAATTTCAGATAATTGCAGACAAGAAAGGAAAAACCATTCACCTCGGAGAACGCGAGTGTTCGATACAACGCAAACATCAGAAACTCATGGAAGAAGCTCCGTCGAATGCAATTGATGAAAACCTGAGAAAAAAAATGGGCGAAGTTGCCGTTCGCATGGCAAAGGCTGCGAATTATTATTCTGCCGGAACTGTCGAATTTCTGCTTGACAGGCATAAAAATTTCTATTTTATGGAAATGAACACCCGAATTCAGGTTGAACACCCTGTAACAGAAATGGTAACCGGCTTAGATTTGATAGAATTGCAAATAAAAGTTGCAGAGGGCGAAAAACTAAAACTCTCGCAACAAGATGTGAATATCGAGGGCTGCGCAATTGAATGCAGAATAAACGCCGAAGATGTGCAGGCTAATTTTGCGCCCAATCTTGGAATTGTAGAAAAAATGCTTGTGCCGAAAGGAAAAACCGTGCGCGTCGATACAGGAATACAAAACGGCTCGGAAATCACGCCTTATTATGATTCGATGATTGCAAAACTTATTGTTTACGGAAAAACCAGAAAACAAGCTGTCACAAACACGCTTAACGCATTAAAACGTGTGAAAATTAAAGGCTTAAAGACAACTATTCCGTTTTGTAAGCTCGTGTTGAACCACCCGAAATTTCGTTCGGGAGAATTTAATACCTCTTTTGTGGAAAAAGATTTAGAACAACTTTTTTATCAAGAACCCTTTGAAGACATTTGTGCTGCTTATATTGCTACGAGTGATTATTTGAATGAAGTTTATGCTCACGAAAATCCCGAAGTCGATTACAAAAAAGGAAAGGAATTAAATCCATGGGTTCTAAACAAAAGATTAAAATCAATTTAAGAGTGATTTTTTCTGAAAATCAACAAATTTGCTAAACTTAAAAAGACAAAAAAATGCGTTTATTCAGGAGAACGAAAAAGAAGAAAGCTCCGGATTATATTGCCGTAAATTCTGATAAAAAATACGAATTCAGGTTTACTGCCGATTCGGAGGAAATAGATATAAACAACACAAAATACCAGATTGAAATTGTAAACGGAGCTGATGGTTTTGATTATATTATTTTTCAAAACAGAAAATATCCGTTTGAAATTCTGGAGAAAAAACAAAACAAATATGAAATTTTGATAAACGGTGTCGCTTATTCCATTTCGGTGGAAACTCCTTTTTCGTTTAAACGAAAAAAATTTCTTGCGAAACAGAAAAAACAAACAAAAAATGAGAAATTTTTAGCTCCAATGCCGGGAAAAATTGTAGATGTGATGGCGGAAGTCGGGAGCGAATTGAAAGAGGGCGATTCTGTTCTTATTTTAGAAGCCATGAAAATGCAAAACGAACTTCTTGCAGACTTTTCAGGCAAAATAGTGAATATTAATGTAAAGCCCGGAGATGTGGTGATGAAAGATGATGTTTTAATGGAAATAGAACGCAAATAAAAAAAACGGCATTATTGAAAGCCGATGAGTTTAAAAAAAATCAAGCTTGTCTCAAATAAAATGAAACAAGCTCGCTTTTTTTGAACTAAGAAACAGTAAAATTATTGGGTACTAAGAACTTTGTATTCTGTTCTTCTGTTTTGTTGGTGTTGTGCTTCGCTACAAGGCACTCCGTTTGCACAGTTGTTTTTTAGTCTTGTTTCGCCATATCCTTTAGAGATGATACGGTGTGCTGCTATTCCTTTGGAAACAAGATAATTTTTAACAGCGTCTGCTCTTCTTTGCGAAAGTGCTTTGTTGTACTCGTCAGAACCGCGCGAATCTGTGTGAGAAGCCAATTCTATTGTAATGTTTGGCTTTTCGTTAAGCAATGTCAATAATGCTTCGTCAATTTTTCTTTTTGCATCAGCTCTAAGTTTTGCACTATTCAAATTCCAAAGAATGTCAAGTGTTGTAGGCTCAACAAGTCCACAATCGATTTCTTCCCATGTTGATATTCCGCCTTTTTTCTCCAAAACATTAATATTTACAGTTTTGTAAACAGCCGGAATAATTTTCTCAACCGTTTTTGCAGGTTGGTCAATTACTTGGCGTTTGATTATACTGTATTTTGCAGGTATTTCAATTTCCTCAACATAAGCTTTTTTTGCAATTACTTGCTGACGATAGGTTGCGGGCTTTTCGGGTTTTGAGGTTTCTTTGATTGCTGCGTCTTTTGATAAGGTTTTTATTGGAATATTTACATACTGAGCTGCTTTTTCAACATAACAAAGCACTCTACAGTCATCAGGATTTGATGATTTACAATTGGGATACGTCTTGTATTCCCAACCTCCGGTTTCCGGAAAAACTTTAATCTCTTTTGAGTCATCGCCAAAAGATGCAGGATCTATCGTAAGGACTTTTTCTACTTCTTTTTTTACGTAAGGAACTTCTTTCCATTCATATTCTGCCGGATGGTAAATAAATTTTTTACTGGCTTCTTTTATCATAACTTTTTCTTCTACCCATTTGTAGGTAGCAGGAATAACTGTGAGAACTTTGTATTCCGGTTTTACAAGAATACGAACAGTGTCTCTTCTAAACTCGTCGTGGCTGACACACTTGACATAACATTTGCCCGGTTGTGGATTAGGCGGAAGACCGTCTGTTTGGGCAAAAAGTACTTGGCTAAGTAGTACTAAACAAAATAATAATAAAATTCGATTCATAATTTCTAATTTTTAATTAAAATAAATTACATTTGCGAATGTATAAGAAAAAACGAAGTAAAGAAAAATAAACGAAAAAAAAAATTTAAAAAACATGAAAAAAGCTATTATAGTCATCTTTTTGGGGATTTGTTTCCTTTTTGCTAATGCTCAAAAAAAAATTTATATTTCAGAATGGATAAATGAGCCTCCAAAAGCGAGTTTTACAAAGCCTTTAATTTTCATTGATTTTTTTGCTACATGGTGCGCTCCTTGTATTGTTTCGATGCCCCACATCCACGAACTTGAGGAAGAATTTAAAGATGATATTTTGTTTTTTTATTTATCAAACGAGACGAAGGAAAGAGTGGAAGCTTTCATGAACAAAAGGAATAAACATTTTTATGCGGCTGTTGAACATGAACGAAAAAGCTCTAAAATTTTTGGCATTAAAAGTATTCCGCAAAGCATTTTACTCGATTTGCAGGGGAATGTTATCTGGCAAGGTAAGCCTTCGGATATAGATAGAAAACAATTGGCTATGTATTTAAAATCGTATAAAGGACAAACCGGCGAAAGCTCTCGGATTGTCGTGGAAAATATGCAAGAAGAGATTGAAGAAATACAATGGCAAACTTTTAATTATGAATCTGCACAAATAAAATACACTGAAGCTGAGGAGGTTTCAAATGATTTTTCCGGTCAAGGAAATGAATTTGCTTTTTCGGGAGAGCTTAATTATTTAATTTCAATCGTTTTTGAAGTGCCTGAATCGCGTGTAATTTCGTACCTCAAAGTAAATAAAAAATATGTCATAAACGGGAAAGCCAGAAATTTCAGAGCATTTAAGAGAGCTTTAAAAAAGTTTCTTTTTCGGAAGTGTGATATTGATATTGCTGTAAGAAGAAAAAAACAAGTTGTTTATATCTTGAAAGATACTGACAATAGCAATTTGTTCAATAAAAATATGTATGACTATGAAAAAGGCGACAATACTTTTATTGCCGACGATTTTAACATAACCATTGACAATGCAACAATCGAAGATATGACCACTATTTTATCTGATTTTTCCGAGCTTACTTTTATCTATCAGGGAAAAGATGAACAGAAATACGATTGGAATCTTCATTACAAAAACAGTAATTATACGCTTGAACAACTAAGCGAAGAGCTTGGATTTAAGGTAAAAAAGGAAAATAAAAGGCTGCGTTATTATTATATTACCGATGCGCTATAATTTTCGCCTGAAAAGTTTCGCTTAAAAGCCGAATGAGGACAGAAGCGAAGTTAAAGCCTTATTTTGCAATAGAATATTTCGTCTATTGCAAAATAGGCGAATAAGGTTTTATAGCTTGAGCAAATGTGCTTCAGGCGTTTTCTTGCCGAAAAGCATTTGTATCGGATTTTCGATAAAGTTTTTCACGCTGACTAAAAAGCCTACCGACGTTCCTCCGTCGATCACGCGGTGGTCATACGAAAGTGCTACGTACATCATCGGGCGAATTTCAACTTTGCCATTTACCGCCATCGGACGCTGAACAATATTGTGCATTCCTAAAATTGCAGATTGTGGCGGATTCAGAATCGGAGTTGATAATAATGAGCCAAACACTCCGCCGTTTGTGATGGTAAATGTTCCTCCTGTCATTTCGTCAATCGTGAGTTTGCCATTTCTTGCTTTTCCTGCCAACTCAAGGAGTTTCGATTCTATTCCGGCAAGGTCGAGGTTTTGAGCGTCGCGAATTACCGGCACCATCAATCCTTTGGGTGCTTGCACAGCAATTCCAATGTCGCAATAGGAAGGCGTAAGCAGATTGTCGCCGTCGAGCATTGAACCAACGTGAGGATATATTTTCAGGCTTTCGGTTACGGCTTTGGTGAAAAATGACATAAATCCGAGTTTTATGCCGTGTTTTTCCATAAATTTTTCTTTGTATTTTTTTCTTAAAGCAATCACGGCAGACATGTCAATCTCGTTAAAGGTTGTTAGCATGGCTGTTTCGTTTTTTACTTTTACGAGTCGTTGGCTCAATTTCCTTCTGAGCGACGACATTCTTTCGCTCTTGATTTCCCTTGCCGAAGCCGCAGCGGCTGTGGCGTTTTCTTCAGGTTCGGGAACTTGTGGAGCTTGTGTGTCGTTGAGCTTATTGACCTGTTCTACCTCTTTTTTTGAAATGCGTGCCAAACCATTGATAATATCATCGACAGATAAGTTGTACGCACTCATGAGATTTTTTGCAACAGGTGTGATTTTTATCTTACTTTTCTCGTCTTGTTGCTGTTTTTTCTGTTTCTGCTCGGTGTTTTCTTCCTGTGCTTTGTTTTCCTCTTCCGTTTTTGGGGGCGTTTCTTTGCTTGCTTCAGCTACCGAAGTGTCAATCTTACATGCTACTTGCCCAACCTGAACCGGCTCGTTCAAAGGTGCTATCAACTGTACTTTCCCTCCTTCGGGAGCAAGTAGTTGCAGTGTTGCTTTGTCTGATTCGATTTCTGCCAATTCTTGATCTCGAACAACAATATCGCCGTCGGCGACTGCCCAATTTGCTATTTCAACCTCAGTTATTGATTCTCCGGGTGTTGGTATTTTAACTTCAATAATCATAATCCTTATTTTTTTATCTTGTTTTTTAAATTAATATTCTACTGTTTTTATCAACGAATCGTTCATTCTTACTCTCAGCCATTTTTCTATTTTTTGTTTCATCTTTCTTCTGTATCTATACGAAAGTCCTTTCTTAAAGTTGATTAAATATACCGGAATGGTATCAATAGAAAAGCTTTCGTTTTCTTTTGCATATTCAACAGACTTTCCGTAAGAAAATTTGTTTACATACTTAAAATGAAAATTTAGTTCTTTGCATATTTGACCGTATTCGATTGTATCTTTTACGCTTAATTTTAATATTTTATCTTCGAGGTTTAGAATTTCATTCTCTAAAATATCTATTTTTAAATCTTTATTTTTTATCACCTCTTCGTTTTTTGTATAAATATCTTCGAGTATTTTCAGGCGCATATCGTTGCTGTATTCAGTAAATTTTTTTTCTAAATCAATATTTTCGTTTGTCGCCTGATGGATATTAACAATGGTTTTTTTGGTTACGCTGCTCAACTGATCTCCGCCCAGCAAGCCGTAGGTCGATAACATTTCTTTCAAATATACGTGTTTTTCCTCATCAATTGGTTTGCCGATGTAATAAAGGTCTATAACCGACAGACTGTCGTTGAAAAGCAGCCTGTGATTGATGAGTTCGCTTCCTTCGAAATCGCATTTTTCATTGATGAAATTTTCTGCTGCAAGTTTGAATCTCGCTTCTTGAATTACGTTATAAAAAATAATCGTACTTGGTATGATTGTCAAAACGAGAAACACAATAAGAATAAGCCTGTATTTTCTGAGTTTTACTTTATCGATATAGGTTACCAACGGGAATTTCAGGTATTTCACAACAAGATATGTCGATAGGCTGATAAACACCGAGTTGATAAAAAACAGATAAAATGCGCCAAGAAAATATTTCAACTTTAGTGTTGCCAGACCATAACCCGCCGTGCATAATGGCGGCATAAGAGCGGTGGCAATTGCAACACCCGGAACGACATTGCTTTTTTCGCGTCGCGAACCTGCAACAATTCCGGCAAAACCTCCGAAAAGCGCAACCAAAACATCAAGAAACGTAGGTTTTGTTCTCGACAAAAGTTCTGTTTGTTCAATGTCGAGCGGAGTCAGCAAAAAGTATAAGGTTGAGGTAAGCAAACTGATGGTTACGGCTATGGCAAGATTTTTCAATGCTCTTACCAAAGTATCAAAGTCGTTTGTTCCCACCGAAAGTCCAATGCCGAGAATTGGCCCCATCAGCGGAGAAATAAGCATTGCTCCGATGATTACAGCCGTCGAGTTTACATTCAAGCCGATGGAGGCAATAAAAATGGAAAACATAAGAATCCATGCCGTATGTCCGCGAAATATAATGTCGCGTTGTATTCCTTCTACTGTTGCTTCAATATCAGTGCCTTCTCTTATTCCTAAGAGACGTTTGAATAATCGCCGAAGGGCTATTCCAAAGTGCCTTACTTCAGTTTTCATCTGTTTATATTTTATGAGTGATTAGTGATGGGTGATTTGCTTACGCCAAAGTTTGTCGCTTAACTTCCAGCCTTATAATCATGCCCTTGTGTATCTAAATTAATCATGGGTGTTTCATCTGTTTATATTTTGTAAGTTCTTGATTTAAACAAGGGAGCATGCTCCCTTGTTTAACGAAAAGTTTTCATCTGTATTTCTTACTTCACTTCAACATCTTTAAACAAATATTTTCTCTGTTTCAGGATTTCCTCGCGCAAACTTCCCTTGAGGCATTGCAGACCGCAATAAGTATTTTTCAATTCGCATTCGCATTTTCTGAATACTTTGTCAATAATCTCGTTTTGTTGCACTGTATGAATGGCATGCAATCCTACGGCAGGGCTTGCGCTTGCTACTCTGCATATGTGTATGAGTTTTTCGTCGGTCATTTCGTGGCGAATATATCTCCATGCTCCCATATTTTCCGGTTCTTCTTGCACCCAAAGGGTCAAGATTTTATTTTTATATTTTTTCAACAGAGCCTTCATTTTTTCCATCGGAAACGGGTGCAATTGTTCAATACGAACGAGCGCAATATCTTTAACGCCGAGTTCTGTTTTTCGCTTCAACAAGTCGTAATACACTTTTCCCGAACACAAAACCACGCGAGTAACAGCATCAACATCAACATTATCATCGTCTATAAGCTCTTGGAAGCCTCCTGTTGAAAAATCTTCGGCTTTAGAAACACACAAAGGGTGGCGAAGTAAACTTTTCGGGCTGAAAACAACCAATGGAATGCGAAAATCGCGATGAAGCTGTCGGCGCAAAACATGAAAGAAGTTGGCGGGCGTTGTGCAATTGACTATCTGCATATTGTTTCGCGCTGCCATGCTCAAGAAGCGTTCGATTCGCGCGCTTGAATGTTCCGGTCCTTGTCCTTCAAAACCATGCGGAAGAAGCAAGACCAATCCGTTCATAAGTCCCCATTTTTCTTCTGCCGAGCTTATGTATTGATCTACTATTGCTTGCGCAACATTATGAAAATCGCCAAACTGAGCTTCCCATATGGTCAAACCATTTTGTTCTGCCAGCGCATAACCATACTCAAATCCCAAAACTCCGTATTCCGAAAGCAGGGAGTTATATACATTAAAATCAGCCTGTTTGTCGTTTATATTTTTTAGCGGGAAGTATTTTTCGTCGTTGTCTTCCAACACAAATGCAGCGTGCCTGTGGGCAAATGTTCCGCGCTCTGCGTCCTGTCCGCTTATACGAACAGGGTATCCTTCGGAAAGTAAACTTGCAAATGCCAATTGTTCTCCCAAAGCCCAATCAAAGGTGTCTTTTTCGACCATTGCAAGCCTGTCGTTCACGATTCTGTGTACTTTTTTGAAAAATTTCTTTTCTTTCGGCAAGGTGTTTAGCTTTCTTGCCAATTCAACAATTTTTTCTTTGGAAACGCCTGTCCTTGGCGAGTTTGTAAAATCTTCATGCTCGGGGAAACGCAAACCAACAGTATCTTCAGATAAAAATTGAGGTATCGAAACCATTTGAATATCCTTGGCAATTTTCAGTTTCTGCTCGAGCAATATGTCAAATTCTTGTTGCGCTTTGAGGATCTCTTCTTTAGAAAACACTTTTTCTTTAAGCAATTCTTGTGCATACAAATCTCTGATGTTTGGGTGTTTAGAGATTGCTTTATACAATGTAGGTTGCGTAAAACGCGGCTCATCGCCCTCGTTGTGTCCGTATTTTCTGTAACAAAGAATGTCAATAAAAACATCATAGCCGAATCTTTGGCGATATTCCATCGCTAATTTTATGGTATAAACCAATGCCTCAACATCATCTCCATTTACATGGAATATGGGCGAACGAGTTACTTTGGCAATGTCTGTACAATAGGTGCTTGAGCGGGCTTCAAGGTAATTTGTCGTAAAACCCACCTGATTGTTTATCACCAGATGAATGGTTCCACCGGTTTTATATCCGTCAAGTTGAGACATTTGTATGATTTCATACACAATTCCTTGCGCTGCTATTGCTGCATCGCCATGCACAATTATTGGTGCAACTTTTTTATAATTTTTCTCGTATCGGTGAAGGATTTTCGACTTTGAAATACCTTGAATAACAGCTCCTGCCATTTCAAGATGCGATGGATTTGGCACTAAATTCAGCCTTACTTTTTTTCCTTTCTTGGTGTTTATGCTTTTTCCGTATCCCAGATGGTATTTCACATCGCCCAACGAAATTGTCGAATCGTATTTCGTTCCCATAAATTCGTGAAATACCTCTTCGTAGGGTTTTTGCATGATATTTACTAAAACATTCAGCCTGCCCCTGTGTGCCATTCCGATGATAAATTCCTCAATTCCGGTCTCTGCTCCGTGTTCTATGACCGAATTTAATGCCGGAATCAGAGCTTCCGCTCCTTCAAGCGAAAAACGCTTTTGCCCGACAAATTTTTTATGAATAAATTTCTCAAAACCCACTGCTTCTTTCAAGTGATGAAAAAAGAATTTTTTCTCGTCGGTCGAAAAATGGGCTTTGTTTTTTGTGCTTTCCATGCGTCGCTGAAGCCATTCTACAATTTCCGGTTGTCTGATGAAAATATATTCAACACCTATTGAGTTGCAATATGTTTCGTTCAAATGTGCCTCAATTTCTGATAATTTTGCCGCTCCGATGCCTATTTTTGTTCCTGCGTGAAAAACAGTATCTCTGTCCTCGTCGCTCAGTCCAAAGTTCTGAATATCCAGCGTTGGGAAGTATTGCCTGCGCTGGCGCACAGGATTGGTTTTTGTGAAAAAATGCCCTCGTTGTCTGTATGCGCGAATCAGTTTAGAGACCATAAATTCCTTATCAATGTGATTTTTAGAACGCGTATCAACAAACTCTTCGCTCGCAGACGTGCGGAAATTTTCATGAGCAAACTCAAAACCTTTGAAAAAATTACGCCAGTTTTCTTCAACCGATTCTGGGTTTTGAAGATAAAGTTTGTACATTGCATCTATCGAATTGATTTCGCTGTTGCCAAGAAATGAAAATTTGTCCATTATATTATTGCTTTTATTTTGATTTCTATTTTTTTATAAAGAAGAGTTGAGAATTGAGAATTAAAAATTTAACACATTAATAATCAATTAATTACAAAAACACACCAACAACAATTTAAATTCCTGATTATCATCAAAATAACTCTTCACTCTTCACTCTTCACTCTTAACGAAAAGTTTCACAAAATGCTACTTGTGAAATTATTTACTTTACACGACATTTTTTGCAACTTTCTTTCGTTTGCGGTTTTTCCCCCGACCCTGTCAGGGTTTCAAACCCTGACAGGGTCGGGGGAAAATTTACCTCTGAGCTTATTTTAAGCTCAAATATCAATACAATTACAAAATGGCGTGGTAGAGTAGAAATTATTATTTTTTCAGGAAAAAACCTTTTGTCAGGGCAATAAATTCATCAAAAATATAAGGATTTGATGCAACTATTTCTTTCCCGAATAAAAAGTTGTTTCCGCCGCCAAAATCGCCGACTTTTCCACCGGCTTCTTTCACAATAAGCACTCCGGCGGCAATATCCCAGGCGTTTAATGAGTATTCATAAAAAACCTCCATTCTTCCGCATGCGATATAAACAAGGTCTGTGGCAGCCGAACCTAAACGTCTGATGCCATGCGTATTTTGTGTGATATAATCAAGCGATTTTTTCATTCCCTCCATGTGATAATAGGTGTCCGTAGGGAAACCGGTAACCACAAGAGAATCTTTTACCGATTTGGCTTGCGAAACCTGTATTTCTTGTCCGTTCAGCCAAGCTTTTCCGTTTTTCCACGCATAAAAACACTCGTCGCTTCCTATTTCGTACACAACGCCGACAATGATTTCGCCCTGATGTTCAAGCGCAATGCTCACAGCATAAGGAGGCAAGGCGTGAATAAAATTGGTTGTCCCGTCGAGCGGATCGATTATCCATGTATATTCTTTTCGTTCCGTTTTTATCGACTCTTCTTCTGTGATGAAACCCGATTCAGGCAAAATTTTCATCAAATCTTCCACAATTATTTTTTCAGAAGTCTCATCAACATGTGTGACAAAGTTGTTTCTGCCTTTTATTTTTACCTTGTCCTGTGTGAACTTTTTTCTTTGTTCGCGAATATAAAATCCTGCTTTTTTTGCTGTTTCAACTGCTTGCGAACAGATATTTTCTAAATCTATCATATTTTTTAATTTATTTTCCTTTAAAAATCAAAGCTTGCATACACAACACTCCGTTAAAATTATGAATTAAAAATTAAAAGTTGAAAATTGAGAATTGAAAATCTCTGATTATTAGAAATATAACTCATAATTCATAACTCACAACTCTTCACTCTCAATTCTCAATTTATCCTTTTTTGTTCCGTATTTTAGCATGAAAATTCCAAGAATACCGACAAGAATCAACACAACAGAAATAATTTCTGCCTGCGTAATTTCATAATCGAATATCATATATTTGTTGTTTATCCTGATTTTTTCGATAAAAAAACGCTCAATGCCAACAAGAATAAGGAAGAAAGCAAACAAAGTCCCCGATATTTTGAAGCGATTGCGCAGCAGCATCAAAATGCCGAAAATGGCAAACATCATGCAGGTTTCGTAGAACGAAGTAGGGAAAACAGCTTCTGCGAGATGATAACAGTGCGCTCCATTGCAATTTTCGATAGGCACGCCCGATTTGATTACATTTCCCGGAAAGTCGAAAGACCACATCCAGTCGGGCAAGAAGCTCAGCCATTCGGGTTTGGGCGCGGTATTGGCTATGCCCCAACAACCGTCGCCCGACATTTGGCAGCCTATTCGCCCGACTCCATAGCCCAGCGCAATGGCAGGTGCTCCGGAATCTGCCAAATGAAGCGTCCCGATTTTGTATTGTCGGGCATAAATCATTACCGTAACCGAGCCGACCAACAGCCCGCCAAAAAACGTCAAGCCGCTGAAAGAAAAGAGCATACCTATTGGGTCGGCTATCAAGTCATTGACGTTTTCAAGAAGATGAAAGAGTTTTGCGCCGATAATTCCCGAAAGTGCTGCTACAAGCAGAATATTTCCGGTCAGTTCGTGCGGCAAAATGGTTTTTTCTTCAATATAGGGTTTGGCTTTGCGTTTTTTATGTTTTTCGTAAAACCGATAAGCGCCAAACGCTAAGGCAGCAACAATTCCGCCCATGAAATTTCCGTCTGTCGATGACAAAAATTCTTGCGGATTGCGCACAAAATCCGAATAACGCAGAAACACATCAAACAATTTATATCCGATAATGAAACCAAGCACTGCTGCCGCAAGCAAGTCTAAAGGACTTGCCGGTTCGCCGATTTTCTCTTTTTGCTTAAGCGGTTTGAGCAGCCCTTGTTTGAATTTCATCTTTAATTGTGAGCGCAACACAATGGCTGCACTCAAAAAAGCCATAGCCACAAAAAATCCATACGTCATAAAAGGCAAGGATATTTGTGTGCCAAATAAATCGTTGATTAAATCAGAAAGTCTTGGATACATATTTTTCTTGCAAATATAACGCAAAACTCTATCCGAAACGAAAACTTTCTTTCTAAATTTAGGATCAAGGGGAAATTATTCGTTTGCGCAGCTTGCGAAAAAAGCAAAAAATACAAACTAAGGCTTTGTTGTATTTCAATGTTGATTTTTCGTAAATCTAACTTATCTTTATTAAAAATATACTTGTTTTTTTACTGCGGTTTAGATTAATCAAACTTGAACTATGCATTTCAAACTTTACAATAAGACAATTAAAATACACTTTTAGTAAGGTATTTCATATTTTTACACAAATAACTGATTCGTAATCTTTTAATATTTTTTATTTAGAAATAACTTTAATAAAAATGCTTTATTTTTCTGGAAAACAGATAAAAACATTGTTTTTACTTTCAGTTTTAAATTTTTCTTTGTATTTATTTTTAAGGATTGAAAAAAATGTTTTTTTTAAATTGCTGAAAATCAAATTTTAAAAAAATCATTTCAAATTTATATTTTTCTGTTTTGGCATGATAAAACCTAAAAAAATCACACAAACGATCTACAAGCGAAATTTTTTTTCTATATTCTTTCTAATTCATTATTAATTAGTAATTAAGGAATCTTTATATGAAATTATACTTTACTATTTTTTTTCAGAAAAAAAATAGTAATTGTTTAAAAAACAATTTGATATAACTTTTTTTTAATTAAAACGTTTTAATTTTCTGTTAATAAGGAAGATGAAAATATATTTTCCGAATTTAGTGAAATTAACTTTACATTTGTAAGTGAATTTATCAATTTTTCGTCGAAAGGGATTTCTACTCTGATGTAGTTTTCGGTAAAACCCCTCAACATATTTTCTTTGTTTTTGAATTCAAAAAGCACTGATTTGACTTTATTTTTATTTTGCAAACAAAATTTTCTATGTTTTGCGTTCGAGAGTTGCGCAAGCAATTTGCTTCGTTCCGTTATGGTTCGGTTCATTACTTTATGGGGTATTTTTTCGGCTTTGGTTCCCGGGCGGACAGAATAGGAAAACGTATGCAGGAATGAAATATCAAGTTTTTCCAGAAAACGGTAAGTCTCTTGAAAGTCGTTGTCGGTTTCTCCGGGAAATCCGCAAATCACATCAACGCCGATAAAGGCATCGGGCATTTCTTTTTTTATTTTTTGAATTTTTTCTGCAAAAAGTTCGCGTTTATATCTGCGTCCCATTGCTTTCAGCGTTTTGTTGCACCCGCTTTGGAGCGGTATGTGAAAGTGTGGAAGAAAGGTTTTTGAATTGGCTACAAATTCGATTATTTCGTCTGTCAGCAAGTTGGGTTCTATGGAAGAAATCCGATAGCGATAGATGTTTTCAAGCTTATCGAGTTTGCGAATCAGGTCAATAAATTTTTCTTTGGTCGATTTCCCGAAGTCGCCCGTATTTACGCCCGTCAGAATGATTTCTTTGTATCCTTGTTTGGCTATTTCTTTCGCCTGTTTGACAATGTTTTCGATGGAATCGTTTCTGCTTTTTCCTCTCGCATAGGGAATTGTGCAATAGGTACAGAAATAGTCGCAGCCGTCTTGCACCTTTAAGAACGAGCGTGTTCTGCCTGATACTGAATATGCAGCATCGTATTTCGAGATTGTTTCTATTTTGCAAGGGAAAATTTTTGTTGTATTGCCCGATTCTAAATCGCGCAAACGGTCGAGAATGCGAAATTTGTCTTTTGCGCCCAAAACCAAATCTATTTCCGGAATTTGGGCAAGTTCTTCGCTTCGCAATTGTGCATAGCAGCCGGTAAAAACAAGAATCGAGTTCGGCGAAATTTTTTTTATTTTACGAATAGCTTGACGGCTTTTTTTTTCTGCCATCGAAGTTACTGAGCATGAATTTATTACCACGACATCTGTTTGTTCTGTATTCCCGACAACTTTGTAGCCGTTTTCCTCAAAATGTCGCCGAATGCTTGCCGTTTCCGAATAGTTTAGTTTGCATCCTAAGGTTACAAACGTTACTTTTTTCTTGTCTTTCAATGTGTATATGTTCTTGAAAATCGTTTTTCCCGTCGGATTTTGGACGTGTTTTATTTTTTCACAGGAATGGTAAAATAAAAGCGACTTCCTTTGCCTTCTTCGCTTTCAACCTGTATTTCGCCTCCGTTTTTTTCAACAAATTCTTTGCAAAGCACAAGTCCAATGCCGGTTCCGGATTCTCTTTCTGTTCCTTTGGTTGTAAATGTTGTATCTATTTTAAACAATTTCGACAGGTTTTCTTCCTTTATTCCAACTCCCGTATCAATAACACAGACTTTTATATAGTCATCATTTTCTTCGGTTTGTATGGTAATCGAGTCGCCTTTTTTCGTGAATTTAACCGCATTTGAAAGCAGGTTTCGCAAGACGGTTGCTACCATATTTTGATCTGCCCAAACATGAGTTTGCGTATTTACCTTATTGATTACCTTTATTTGTTTTTGTTGGGCAAATTCAGAAATAACATTTACGGCATCTTCAATCAAGAGTTGCAGGTTTGTTTCTATGGGCGTAAATTTGTTCGAGCCGGTTCGCAATTGCGACCATTGAAGCAGATTTTCCAGCAGCCTGCTTGTTTGTTTCGTAACTTCGTGAAGCCGCTTGATGAATTCTATTTTTTTTTCGTCGTTTATCGCTTGAAAATTATCGACAAGCATTTTTGAATAACCCATAATTATATTGAACGGGTTGCGCAAATCGTGGGCAATGATTGAGAACAACTTGTCTTTTGTCGCATTGGTTGCAATCAGATCTTCGTTTTGATGTTTATAAGCGTCAAGTAAGTTTTTTATCCGAAGCTGATTATCTACACGTTGAATGAGTTCTTCTTTTTTGAATGGTTTTAAGATATAATCAACAGCACCAAGCCGGAAACCTTCAACAATATTTTCGGTTTGCTCCATTGCCGTAAGAAAAATTATCGGAATATCGGCAGTTTCCTCTTTGCTTTTTAAAATCTTACAGACTTCAAAACCGCTCATTTCCGGCATCATAATGTCAAGCAAAATCAAGTCGGGCTTGTACGACGAAATGCGCTTCAGGGCTTCTTTTCCACTTTTGGCAAACATAACATCAATACCTTTGCTAAACAAAATATTGCCAATAACTCCGTGATTTTCTTCGACATCATCTACGATTAATATCAAATTGCTTTCTTTTGTCATTCGATTATTTGTTTTAATACTTTTTCAAAATCTTTAATTTTAGCTTCAATGGCAGAAATATTAAATTTTTCAGTTGCATCTAAAAGTTCTGTGCCAAAAATTTTCAAGGGGAAAATATGATTTTTTTCTGAGAATTCAATCAATTCATTACAAAAAAATGTAATTTTTCTGATCGACATCACTTTTTTCACTTCATCATACAAAGGCTGAATCTGTTTTTTCAAGTATAATTTTTGTTCGTCGGAGAACTCAATATCTTGTAACATTGGTTTTTGCCGGCTTGTTGTAGGGCTTTTGTTTTCAGGGCTGTGAAATTTCAAAAATCGCATAAGTTCTTTTATCAAGATTTCTTTTGTTGTGGGTTTGCGAAGAAATCCGTCTGAAATATTTTTTGCTTTTTCGCTCAATTCGGGCGAGGCTGCTGCTGTTACAACCACAATCGGGATATTTTTGAGCGATTCAATTTTTTTGATCCTCATTATCGTTTCGTATCCGTTGAGTTCCGGCATTAAAAGGTCCATGAGAATCAGGTTTGGTTTTACTTTTTTGAGTTTTTGTAGTGCAATTTTTCCGTTTTCTGCTTCGACGAGTCTCAGGTTTTTATCTTCGAGATAGCTCCTGAAGACACTTCTGTTTAGTGGATCGTCTTCGACAATCAGGAGGGTTGCCGGCTCAAAACGCGGCGGTTTGAAATCTTCCGTATCTGTGTGTTTTTCCTGTATTTTTCGTGCAGAAATTTTTGTTTTAGGAAGATGAATTGAAAAGACAGAACCTTCGTCGGGCTTGCTTTTTAGGCTTATCCGTCCTTTCATCATTTGAATCATTCGCTTGCAAATGGCTAATCCCAAACCTGTTCCGCCGTATTTTCGCGTACTTTGTCCGAATTGTTGCCTGAAAGGCTCAAAAATTATTTCCTGTTGGCTTTTCGAAATCCCGATTCCTGTATCTTCGACATCAATCTTTATGTATTTGTATTTTGCGCCAAATTTGGTGTCAAATATTTCCATCGAGAGTTTCACATGACCGCTTTCCGTGAATTTTATTGAGTTGCCAACCAGATTAAACAAAATTTGTCGCAAGCGGATTCCGTCGAGCAAGAAGGTTTGGTTTTCATCTTCGGGCATTTCGATATTTAGCTTTAGATTCTTATCCAAACATTTCTGAAAGAAAGTATATTCAATGTCTTTAAAAATATTTTTTATTTGTACAGGTTCGGGTTTTATTTCCATTCTATCGGCTTCGATTTTCGACAAATCCAAAATATCATTGATTAAATTCAGCAGATTATTCCCTCCCGTTGTGATGCCTTTTGTATAATGTTGTAATTTAGGAAAATCTGTAAGTTTTGAGTTCAAAATATCTGCAAATCCGAGAATGGCGTTCATCGGTGTTCTGATTTCGTGGCTTACGTTTGCCAGAAATTCGCTTTTTACCTGATTTGCCTTTTCGGCTTCTCTTTTTGCTTTATGCAGTACTTTTTCTGCTTTTTTTCTTTCAGTAATGTCCTGCAATGTCCCGATGATTTTTATCGGATTTTCATTTTCATCTCTTATAATTTTCCCTTTGTTACTCACGTAAATTACCTCGCCTGTTTGCTGATGAATGCAACGATAGTCATAATCAAATATAGTTCTCTCTTTCAGGGTTTTGTGTAATTCATTCTCTACCTTTTTCTGGTCGTCCCGATGAATAATCTTATACAATTCTTCTTCTGTATATTTTTTTTCTTGCGAAAGTCCCAAAATACTCATCAACTCGTCTGAAGCTACCCATGTTTGAAAATTGATATCGGTTTCGTAACTTCCCAATCGTGCAATTTTTTGGGACTCTTTCAGGCGTTCTTCTCTTTCCTTTAGTTTTTGTTGCGCTTGTTTTTTGAAAGTAATATCGTCAATCACTCCGATAAGCAGTTCTATTTTCTTGTCTTGATTTTTGAAAAGCGAAACATTTATCTGCGCCCAAATGGTTTTCCCGTTTTTGGTAAAATATCTTTTTTCCAGATTGTATCCTTGAATTTTTCCGTTGAGCAGTTCGACAAGCAGTTTCGATTCTTTTTTCAAATCTTCGGGGTGTGTAAATTCGCTAAAGTGCATATTTAACAATTCTTCCTGAGAATATCCCATGATTTTTGCAAAAGTAGGATTGATTGAAAATGGTTTTCCGTCTGAATATGCCAGCACAACTCCTATATTGGCATTCTCGAAAATAATCCGAAATTTTTCCTCGCTGTCTCTCCTTGCTATTTCGGCGATTCGGCTTTCTGTTATATCATTGCCGATACAGATTAAATTTTCGTTGTTCGATATTTGCTCTTTCACACACGATACTGTCCATTCGATTGTCCTGAGCGCATTATCTTTTGTTTTTATACAATTCTCAAATTGTATAGTCTCTTTGTTCGAAAAGGAAGAGAAGATCCTGTCTTGGGTTTCTTTTTGTTTGTTTTTCGGAATAAAGAATTTCGTCCAATTTTGTTTTAGGATTTCATGTTTTTTCCATTGTGTCAGTTCCGAAAGAAAACGATTGGCAAAGACGATAGTGCCGTTTGAGTCTATAATGACGGCAATAAATTTCATATTTTCCAGAATCAATCGCAATTGTTTTTCCGATTTGCGCAGTCTCATCTCTGTTCGTTTTCTTGACGAGATATCTATCATCTGGGAAATCATCAGCGTTGGAGATTGTTCACTTTCCTTGAACAACGAGAGTGTTGTGTTCACCCAAACCGTCCGTCCATTTTTCCGAACATATCTTTTATCTGTATTAAAATGATTGATTTTCCCCGAAACGAGTTCACGCATCAAACGGCTTGAGTTTTCGCGGTCTTGTTCATACGTGATTTGTTCTATGGATAATTGTTCCAATTCTTTTACAGAATAGCCTAAAATGCGTGATGCTTTTTCATTGACATATACAAATTTGTTTTCTAAATTTACAACAGCATGTCCGATGACTGAACTTTCAAACAGAAAGCGAAACTTTTGTTCACTGCGCGAGAGTTTCTGTTCTATTCTTTTCCTTTCGCTGATATTATGTACAATGGATTGGATAACTCGTTTATTCTCCCAATTACACAAGCAACTGCGAATTTCAACAGGCACTAAAGTTCCGTCTTTCTTTTTTTGTACGTGTTCAAAAAGCAAGCTCCCTTTTTTAATAAGCTCATCGAGAAAGTAAGGAATTTTTCCTGTTTTTTTAAGTCCGTTTATATCGTAAAAAGAAAGGCTTAGTAGTTCTTCTTCAGAATATCCAAAACTATCTATTGCTTTGCTGTTTACTTTTATAATTTTTCCTGTTTCAAAATCGCTGATAAAAATAGAATCCTGCGTGCTGTCGAACAGCAGTTTGTATTTTTTCTGAGATTTAAGCAATTCTTTTTCGACGTACTTTAATTGTGTAATATTTTCTTTCATGCCGATAAAACCGATAATCCGGTCGTTTTCATCTTTCAGTGGCGAGATTACGGCACGTTCCCAATAATATTCACCGTTTTTTCTTTTGTTATAAAAATCGCCTTTCCATGTTTCCCCTGATTTTATTTGCTGCCAAAAATTTTCATAAAATTCGTTTGGGTGGTGTCCTGATTTTAGGATTCTCGAATTTTCTCCCACAAGTTCTGCTCTCGTATAGCCTGATATTTCGCAAAATTTGCGATTTACGTATTTTATTTCTCCTTCGAAATCGGTAATTAAAATAGCAATCGGGTTTTGTTCCGTAATGATTTTGAATTTCTTTGATGTTGTTTTTTGTTCTTTCTCGGAATCAATTGCTTTTTTTTGTTCTGCATTTGTTTTTTGCAGGTATTTTTGTCTTTGTTTTAGTTTTGTTTTTATTTCCTGCGGTATTGCGGGTTTTATAAAATAGTCGTCAAATCCGAGTTCAAAACAAAGGCTTATTGCTTTCGGGGAAAATTCGGTAAACAGAAAAAACGTGCTTGTTTTCCGTGTTTTTTCCATGAATAAAAACAGCGTTTTCCTGTGCTTTTCGTTTCGGACAAAATCCTCATCAACAATCACGTAATTGAACTTTTTATTTTCTGCAAATTGCAAAAATTCAGATAAACAAGCCGTCGAATGAAGGAGATAATTCCTTTCGTCTATAATTTCGGCTAAACTCTCTTCATTATTACCCCAAAAAAGGATTGTCGTTTTTTCCATTTATTCTATAAATCAAGGTTTTTTCGTATAATCTCCACGCTTTCGCCCGTCATTTCAGAAATATAAGCTATATCCAT
>PDWI01008126.1_pt1 | contig 27409 bp, 21 predicted proteins | sample 1430891 | NCBI WGS metagenome assembly PDWI01 (sample SAMN01162508, study PRJNA174530) | Oral metagenome, whole genome shotgun sequencing project. | biome: Marine environment; feature: Marine mammal; material: Swab sample of the gingival sulcus; isolation source: swab sample of gingival sulcus... | reverse complement strand
TTTGTTACTGACATGTTGATGAGTCTCCTTGAAATTGGTTTGGCTCATCTTCTCATGCTATGACCTCGATTTGTAGATGGGGTTTATAAACCGCTTACTATATTTCAGAGCTATTTTTGAGTTTGAACGATGAAGCGCGCTACCGGGTATTCAACAACGGATCTGTTTTAAAAAAAGGCGCTTTTACGGTGACGATAGTTTGATTTTGACCGTGTAAAAAATTTTCATGTGGCAATTTTTGTCGTTAATCCAGCCGAGCAATCATCAGTGAAAATGACGGATTTAATAGGCCCTCAATGCACAATATTTATTTGTGTGCGCGGAGGGAATACACCGCTGAGAAGGTGTCCGTTGCTCAGTTCCCATGTCTGGCAGTCCAGATTTTGTGCCTTACCGTGATGATAGATGGTGCCGTCTATAACTTCCACCTGGTGGAGGGATTCATTGAACCCCATGCGGATATATTTTAAATAGGCTTCTTTGAGGGTCCAGGCCTTGAACAGGGCAGGATCTGCTTCTTTTTTTTGATCCGCATCCTTGGGACAGGGCCCTATATTTTTAATTTCCGCCGCAGTGAATGCCATTTTCATAAACGCGTGGCCTGGGTGGGGGGCAACGGCCTCAATGTCGATGCCGATTACTGCACCGGGGGTGTCACACAGGGCCGCCGCTGTATAGATGCCACTGTGAGAAAGGGAAAGACAGTGGGTTGGAAAGGCCGTCAGATAGGGGGCGCCCTGTACCATGTACTGGATATTGATTTGATCCAGTGCCTGATCAGGCATCAACCGGTCTTGGGCCAGGCGTTTGGCCGTGTATCTGCCGCAGCTCCATTCAATCTGTTTTTTTAATGCCTTGAATTGGTTGAGGTGTGCCAGTTCCTCGGGTGATAGAAAGGGCTGTAAAAAATCCCCGGGACTAAAGACACGGGGCCTTAAACGCTGGTAGTCCCCGGGGATCTTGGCCGATATGAGCGTTCGAATCAGTTCTGGAATGTGGTTGATTCGGATGTCAACAGTGACTGCCTTTTCTGTCTCCATGTCTTGGTGTATTTTATGTGGTTCTTTTTTGTTTTGGGCATGGGGGGGCATTATACCTGAGTCAGCAGGAATAAAGGCATGAAGCGTGGATCCAGCTGGGACGGGTTGACATGGCCGTATTCCGCTTCCACCTCCCGGATCAGGCTGTAGAGCACTTTTTGAAGGGGGACAGGCAGGGCTGTGTCGGGATGTCCGCAGGCGTGGGCCGCCCAGCGGGCCAGGTCCTGGGCCCTTGCATCAGCAATGGCCGTCCCACCGTCAAACAGCCCTTTGAAAAACCCTTTGAAGGCCTCAAAGGGGATGGGCGCAAGGCTGGGGGTGTGGATGGGGTCCAGACCCATGCGGTGCCGGGTCCAGAATGTTAGAATCATGCTTTTGTAGGTCAGTACACCCAGGGTAAATTGTTCGGTGTCCACCGCCAGGGTGTTGAGAAAGTCATCCAGTGCAATAATTTCGGACAGCAGGCGGTCTGTGGCCCTGATATCTTTCAATGATTTGAAATGGCGGTAAAGGTCTTTGTCGGCATAATTGGCAAAAAACATGGGCCGGGGAATGATAAGACCGCCCATCACGCCCAGGTAGGTTTCTCCCAGGAAGCTTAAAGGTAGATTTTTTTTCTTTAAAAAGCTTTGATCATACCAGCTTTTGGCCCGGCTTCTCAGTGTGATCCCTTCTCTGGATCCGGTTCGGAAAATATCCTCCAGAAAATGGTTACCGATAAGGTCGGCAGCTTGTTCCAGGCTGGGCGCATTGGTGTCAATCAGGACTTCCAGGCCCAAACTGAGAAAAGACAGGGCCTTGTCCATTGTGTTTTGAATGTTTTCTTTGTTTCTGATTTTAACCCGGTCGGCAGATATGATCTTGTTGAGCAGGGCGGCAAATTCACTTTCCAGATCCTTGACTGTGCCCATGGCCTGCACCCGTTGCAAGGCCTGGGCAAACAGGTATTCCCCTTGGATGAACTGGGTAAAAAAGACCGGGGGCAGGGGGATATCGGGATCAATCTTTGATGCGTCATCCCTGTCAGTTGCCGGTCGTTTGCGCAATTGATTCAGCGGGCTGATCGGCTGGTAAATACCCACAGCCTCGTGGGGGGGTAAAAATCCTTTTTCCGCCAGCCGAATATTTTTCAGCCGAAACTCCTCTTCTTCGGTTTCCACGGGCAAGAGCGTCGGGGTTTCAAGCATGAGACCATGGAATACGGAAAGATCCATTTGGGCCAGGGTTTTGAGCATGGTTTCAATCAGTTCCGGGGCCTCGTCGTTGAGCATACTGTCTTGCAAGGAGGGGGGCTCAGCATCTTCAGACAACAGGTCATTATCGTATGTGTCTTCTTTGGCCTTATCTGGGAATCTGAAATAAAATTTGTCATCCAGGGTGATATAATCTTCAAAATCCGATGGCGGTGGCTCGTCGTGTTCCCGGATCACCACGCTGATATTGTGGTAGAGGTAGTATTCAAAAAAGTCGGGTTTTTGTGTGATGGCCCAGCGCAGCAGTCGTTGTGGATCCGCCTTGAATAGCTGGGAAAAGACCTGGGTCATCATGGCGGTGTTCAGACGGTCATCGTCCCACACCTCCACATCCAGGATATATTCCCATTGCTTTGAGGTGGCCAGTGCCAGCACCGGGGTGAAATCGTGGATGCCGATTTTGTGCATGAGGTAATAAAGATCTTGGTCGGGAAAGGACTGGATCAGGGTGGCCGGTGAAGGCACCTCAAGTATCTTGTCCAGGGCATCCTGGGCATCGCTGAACAGGATGTCTTGACGTATGGTTTGCCGCTTAAGTTCTTGTCTGGCGGCATTGGCCAGTTTATAGTTGGATGCTGTCATGATGTATCTCGGCTGTGATGAATGGTTACCAGGCGCCTATAATCACATCGTCAAGTTTTCGCTTGGGGACATGGTGAACCTGGTGTGCGTCACGCCAGTATTTGATATCTCCACCTGCATCGATATCGTCGATTTGGGCCGTTTCAACCGGTTTGCCCAAGGCAATGACCAACTTGACCGTCAGATGCTCGCCGATGTTCAGCAGTGTTTTGAGTTTTTTGATGTTGATGGCCCCGAAAATACACCCGCCAAGCCCCTGGGCCCGGGCACCCAGCAGCATGGTTTGGGCGGCAATGCCGTGGTCACACCAGAATGTATCCGTCACGGTGGTGTCTTCCATGATCACGATGTACCCAGTGGGCTGCTCCGCCTTTTCAGGGCCTTTCCAGTCTTTGAGGTAAGCGGCCCAGGCCAGGCAGGAAAAAATCCCATCGTTTTTAACCGCATCCGTTGAAATCATATATTTCAAGGGCTGTTTATTGCCTGCTGACGGGGTCATCCGCGCCAGATCGACCAACGCTTTCAAGGTCAGGATGTCCAGTTTGACGCTGTTATCAAACCGCCGGCAGGAGCGGTTGGCCTTCACCAATGCTTTAAAATCATCCATCATCTATTCTCCTGAGTCACTGCATGGGACGGTTTCAAACCGGGGCATGTTGATGTCGATCCAATCCAGGATTTTATCGATTTCACGATTGATTTCGCCCAAGGCTTTGCCCCGGTGACTGACCTTGGCCTTTTCTTCCATGCTGATCTGGGCAAAGGTTTTATTGTACGCCGGAAAAAAGAAAAGGGGATCGTAACCAAAACCGTTTTCACCGGCAGGCTCCCTTGTCAATACACCTTCGCAGATGCCTTCATAGGTCAGGGCGGGCCCGGTGGGTAAGGCAATGGAAATGACACATTGAAATGAGGCCTTGCGGTTTTCTTGATCTGCCATGGCGTCAAGGAGCTTGGCAACATTGTCGGCATCTGTGGCATTTTCGCCGGCATACCGGGCGGAATACACGCCTGGTGCTCCGTTGAGGGCATCCACACAAAGCCCGGAGTCATCGGCCAGCGCCGGATATCCCAGTATGCGGGCCGTAAACGCTGCTTTTTTATAGGCGTTGTCATCAAAGGTCTCGCCATCTTCAATCACTTCAGGAATGGGACCGAAATCAGACAGCGTTTTAAGTTCAACGGGATAGGCCTTGAAAATGTTTTGCATCTCCCGAAGTTTGCCTTTGTTGGTTGTGGCCAGCACAATGATCTGCTTCACCGAACTCTCCTTAGTTTAAAGGTGGGTCAATTTATAATTTTGATTTTAGGGTATGCGCTTACTATAAGGATCTGTCTCAGGTTTGTAAAGCCGGGGATTCAGCGAACCGGAACACGGGTTCTCCTATGTTGTTTTGTGTTGACAATATCAGATATGCCCAATAGATAGTTAAGACCATGGGATGCTAGAAACTTTTATGGTAGAGATCGGATTCTGATCCCCCTTTTTAGGGTAAAACACAGGTGGGTGTGAAGCATAACGCCTTGAAGTTTTTTACAAATGGAGGGTAAGTATGGCACAATTTAAAAATGCCATGGAAGTGTTTACCTTGCTGGATAAGTCCAATTGCCGTAAGTGTAACGAGCCCACTTGCCTGGCCTTTGCTTCCAAAGTATTTTTAGGGCGGAAATCGTTATCCATGTGCCCGTTGGTTCCTCAGGATGTACTGGCAAAGTATGAGGAACGGCCCGCCAATGCCCTGCCGGGAGAAAAAGCGTTTGAGACGGCCATGGTGGCGTTCAAGAAACGGCTGGCTGGGTGTGAGTTGAATGAAACCGCCCGACGTGTCGGTGGTCGATTTGACGGTGAGTGGTTAACCATCCGGATTTTAGGAAAACCATTTTCCATTAGCCCCTGCGGACAGTTCCGAACAGATCTCCATGTGAACCCCTGGATGATGATGCCAGTGATGGATTATCTGCTGAACGCCCGGGGGAAGCGCCCTTCAGGCGACTGGGTGCCCTATCGGGAACTGAAAGGCGGACAGCAGAAAAACAGTCTTTTTGTTCAGCGGGGCGAGCGGGTGTTGCAACAGATTGCCGATACGTATCCGGCCCTGTTTGAAGACCTGGTCGATATGTTTTCCGGGGCGCCCATGGACAGCGCCTATGAATCGGATATCTCCTTAGTGCTGTATCCGCTTCCTCTGGTGCCCATGCTGGTATGTTATTGGAAACCCGAAGCGGGGATGGCCTCACAGTTAACCCTGTTTTTTGACCGGAGTGCCGATGAAAACGGCGGTTGTGACATGATCTTCACACTGGCAACGGGAATGATCCGAATGTTTGAAAAATTTGCCCAGACCCATGGCGGAGGAGAGTAATTGAAATATATTGGTGCCCATGCCTTTGCTGCCGGATATGATTTTGTAACCCGTGACGGCTATGAACGTACCTGGGAGCAGTTTGATGCAGTGATCGGATTTGACAAGTTAAGGGGGATGCACCTAAACGATGCCAAAAAGCTGCTTAATTCCCGAGTGGATCGACATGAACGTATTGGTCAGGGCCATCTGGGTCCGGCAGCTTTCCAGGCAATAATGGAAGACATGCGCCTGAACCATATTCCCATGATCCTGAAAACACCTGACACTCATAGATGGGCCAAAGAAATTTCCTGGCTCAAATCAATGATTCCTGTCACATCCGGATATGTCATGGGGGGGCTATGAGAATCTGGGACCTTCATCCAGGATACTTGAATCGCCAGAGCCTTTTGGGCGAGCACCGGGAACTTCACGGCATGGTGTCCATCATTATTAACGGTAAAAAAGGCTATTCCCGCCACCCTGAGACCCTGCGCTGGGTCCATTGCGGCTGGGCGCTGTACAAACGTCACCAGTTGTTAGCCGCAGAGATGAGACTGCGGGGATACAATGAGGCATCACCGGTACAAATTCAGACAAACAAGGGCGTCTGGCCCGATACTTATATTGACGATCCTTACGCTCAGCTCCAGTTGTTGACCCAAAAATACCGGGATAAGGAACCTGGGCGCATCCCACTGCCCCAAAACGCCCAACAGATGTGGCGTCAGCATAAATACGCCGTTATGGCCCGAAATGTTCCGTTATACAAAAAAATCGGTAAATCTTTGGCGGGTAACCGGCCTGGGGATGATTTCAGCGATCTGGCCCGCCTTCTCGTGGAAACATTGAGAACCCCGCCATCTCAAGGCGGGTTGAAAAATGCGCTGCAACATATGTGGGGGTATGTATCGGACAGACATGGAGCACCCCGAAACGCAGTGGATGAATGGTCTCTTGGGACTTTGTTGGATCGGATTCAGGAATTGGCCGTCCAACATCAGCAGCCCTATCTGATGGAATCGGTTGCGTTAAGTGAGCTGGCGGTATGGATACAGGAGATGTAAATTCAAGGAGGAAGGTAAAAGACGGGGAGAACATTACTTATAAGGCCCATGATCAAAATAAAACAAGCTTGTTTTACATTGGTCAAAAGAGATTTCTGCCTTTCAAAGTCTATGCTGCCTGAGAATTTCGGTCTTGTTGCTATTAACGATATTTCATATGCAATGTTATGGTTTTAACTCATATTAAATTGTGATAGATGTTAATGTTTAAGATAATCAATCAACCCAAAAGTTGAGGGCTAAATGGAAGACCAAAATAGAAAAAGTCATTTTATTGAATCTATCATCCAAGAGGATGTGGATAATAACAAAAATAACGGGGTTGTGGTCACCCGGTTTCCGCCGGAACCCAATGGGTTTCTGCACATCGGCCATGCTAAATCGATTTGCCTGAATTTTGGTATGGCCCAGGTTTTTGGCGGCAAGTGCAATCTGCGGTTTGATGATTCCAATCCGGCCAAGGAAAAACAGATCTACATCGACGCCATCAAAAAAACTGTGAGTTGGATGGGGTTTGACTATAAAACGCCGTTGTTTGCCTCGGACTATTTTGATCAACTCTATGAATTCGCCATTGAACTCATTAAGGCGGGTAAGGCTTATGTGTGCAGCCTGTCGGCCGATGAGATTCGAGAATACCGGGGGACGCTGACTGAACCCGGTAAAAATTCCCCCTATCGGGACCGGAGTGTGGCAGAAAATCTGGATCTGTTTGAACGGATGAAAAATGGGGCGTTCGATGAAGGCCAACATACCCTGCGGGCCAAAATCGACATGGCCTCCCCCAATATCAATCTAAGGGACCCGATTATCTACCGCGCGAAAAACGCCCCCCACCCCAGGACAGGGGCTAAGTGGGGGATTTATCCCATGTACGATTTTACCCACTGCATTTCAGACGCTCTGGAAGGCATTACCCACTCCCTGTGCACCCTGGAGTTTGAGGATCACCGTCCCCTTTACGACTGGATTTTGGACAATGTGTCCGTACCATGCCATCCCCAGCAGATCGAATTTGCCCGGATGAACATCAATTACACCGTATTGAGCAAACGAAAACTCCAGCGTCTCATCGAAGAAGAAAAAGTCACGGGTTGGGACGACCCCCGGCTGCCTACTTTGGAGGGCATGCGCCGCAGGGGATATACACCGGCGGCCATTCGTAATTTCTGCAACATCATCGGTGTCTCCAAAAAGGAAAGCCGCATCGACATGGGGCTGCTGGAATCCTGTCTGCGGGACGATCTTAATGAAAACGCCCTCAGGGTCATGGGGGTGATCCGTCCCCTGAAGGTGACCATTGAAAACTATCCACAAGGCCAGACCGAAACCCTGGCGGCCATGAATCATCCCCAGAAACCGGAACTGGGCAAACGCGATGTCAGTTTTTCCAGGGAGATTTATGTTGAGCGGGACGATTTCATGGAAGACCCCCCAAAAAAGTTTTTCCGCCTGGGGCCAGGCCGGGAAGTCCGGCTGCGGGCCGCTTATCTGGTCACTTGTAAATCGGTAATTAAAAATGATATGGGCGAAGTGGTGGAATTGATCTGTACCTATGATCCAGATACAAGAGGGGGGAACGCACCCGATGGCCGAAAAGTAAAAGGTACCATTCACTGGGTCAACGCCAATGACTGTCTGGATGCCGAAGTACGCCTGTACGACCGTCTTTTCAAAGATGAAAATCCAGAACAGGACGGTCAGGATTTTGTGGAAAACCTTAACCCGAAATCTCTGGAGATCCTGACACATGCAAAGCTTGAAAAAAGCTTGGTCTCGGCTGAACCCGAAAAGGTGTTCCAGTTTGAGCGGCTGGGGTATTTCTGCCTGGACAGCAAAGACAGCAGGGAAGATGCCCCGGTATTCAACCGCACGGTAACCCTTCGTGATGCCTGGGCCAAGGCCGCTAAAAAGCAGGCACCGCCAAGAAAAAACAAGGGACAGAAAAAGAAAAAATAAAAGACAGAAATAGTTTTTTGGACACTGATCCTGGCTATACAGTGATCGGTAATACTTTAGAACGGCCACGGGCTGACCTGGTTGATCATCCCCCAGACTTCGGCCTATAACAAAGATAGAAAAAATCGAGTAGGTTACTGGAAATATTCATATAAAATGATGTGGTGTCTATGTTTTATCCGTGTACTTTCTTGACTGAAACTATGCGTTTTTTATATAGATATAGGCCGGTGGAAAAACGCCTTGATAAAATTAAGGGCCTGTGCTATTTTCTCACATCTTAATTTAGAGTGATTGTCATGTAATTTTATAATTTAAGGAGGTTAGTTTATGAAAACGTTGATTGGCGGAGCAATTGCGGTGCTTCTGGGTGTTGTTGGTCTTGCCGTTTGGTTTGGTGAGTTCGTAAATCTTCTTCTGGGCTCTGTCCCTGCGGTTCTTTTGCTGGGCGGCGGCCTTGCACTGTACCTAGGCTTTGATGAACTCAAAGACTCCTGGAAAAAAGATGAAGGCGTTGAAGCGCCCGCCGATGATGACAAAGCTAAAATCGCTGAATTGGAAAAAGAACTGGAAGAGCTGAAAAAAAGCTAATTCTCGGCTTCCATTTTAACTATATTTTAAAGGGTGTGAACCGCTGTTGCGGGCCGCACCCTTTTTTTGTTGTACTTTATTAATACCGCGACACTTTCAGATCAAAAGCATGAAAGCACCAGAATTCGATTTGAAAGTGCTTATCCCTTCCGCCTTTTCTCTCTTCACTAAAAATCAGACAACCACCGGATCAATTCCGGAAATTGAAACATTCAGCTATTTTTAAAACATGCAATTTGCCTGAATATCTCCCTTATTTGCTGGCCCAAGGAAAATGTATAGCTTTGTCAAAAGCGAAGACTGACCCGAAAATTTTCAGGATATAATTTTATAGAATTTAGTCAGTTTTTTAATCCCTTCTAATCAGGGCAATCATTCAAACTTTACACTCAAAGTTAAGTCGGACGGATCGTCAGTCTTAATCCCTTCTAATCAGGGCAATCATTCAAACGTGGCAAGGATCTACGGTTAGCATTTTACCGAGGTCTTAATCCCTTCTAATCAGGGCAATCATTCAAACAGCGGTGGCGGCGGAGCCATGAATGTCACCTTAGTCTTAATCCCTTCTAATCAGGGCAATCATTCAAACTGTAATTTATTCCAATGCGTTCACTCCGTACGTCTTAATCCCTTCTAATCAGGGCAATCATTCAAACAAGAGGGAACCACAGGTCACAACTCTGGCAAAAGTCTTAATCCCTTCTAATCAGGGCAATCATTCAAACTAGTCAACGGCCCGGTAACGGGCTTGGCAGTCGCCGTCTTAATCCCTTCTAATCAGGGCAATCATTCAAACTATGGACAAAAATCGGGGCATACTCGTTCTCGAGGTCTTAATCCCTTCTAATCAGGGCAATCATTCAAACTTATGATGCCGAAAGGGATTTGGTGGTGAGCAGTCTTAATCCCTTCTAATCAGGGCAATCATTCAAACCTTCTTGATCTGGCTCAAGAGGCCGGTCAAGAGTCTTAATCCCTTCTAATCAGGGCAATCATTCAAACGGATATTCTCGCGGTGCAGATGGATATATAAGTCTTAATCCCTTCTAATCAGGGCAATCATTCAAACCCTTAACATTTGGCCTGGAGGTAGGTTTTTTTGGTCTTAATCCCTTCTAATCAGGGCAATCATTCAAACTGCAAACAGATCCGAGGTTCAAGGCCTCGGGAAAGGTCTTAATCCCTTCTAATCAGGGCAATCATTCAAACGAGGATGGTATCTACCCATTCCTCCCTGAGTTGTCTTAATCCCTTCTAATCAGGGCAATCATTCAAACCTGGAGTAGCTCAGTGGTAGAGCAACGAGGTCACCCGTCTTAATCCCTTCTAATCAGGGCAATCATTCAAACCCTATCCATGTCAAATAATTCTTTTATATCAAGTAGATAGGATCGTTTTTGTTTGACATCAAATTGGCATTTTTGAGTTAGCATGGAAATTAGCGTTTTATCTAATTATATCAAGGTGTTATCTGTTTTTATGGTCAATGCGGTAAATTTTAATAAAAACAATACGTTATGAAAAATATTATCCTCCTTAGCCTAAATAAAAATCCATGTCTGATCCAAAAAATTCATTTTTAGTCACTGTATCATAACCGGAAAAACTGGAAAACCATTTAATCAGAAAATTCAAAAATAATAAATGCTACAGATGCTAAATCGTATTTTTTCCGGCACGGCATATCTGCGAACAAAAAGACTGTCTTTTTTATTGCAAGCAGCCTCAATACCGGATGAATTGATATCAACGACCCATTTTGAAGAAAAAAACGGGCCTGGCTGACACCTATCTGATCCGGTGGACTTTCTCTAAGAAAGCTATTTGCTATAGATCTTAGACCGGTCTTATTCAACAAACGGTTCAGATTGTGGCGCGTTTCGCTCACACAATCTAACCTTACCCGTTATATGTCGATGGCAGATGCCGCTAAAAAATTTGCCACCTCATTGTCCTTGATTCCAGCACGACCTTTTATCTGTATGATTTGGATATCCGTGAACCGCGCCATGAGTGACCGGATGGCTACGATCAATTCTTTATTGGCGGCAGGGCGTCCTTTTTTTGTCAATTGTTCTGCTGAATAGGCTGATGCTGTGAATATCCTGACCGGAAGATCCCGGCGCTTTAACGCAATCAGCGCCCTGTGGATCGCTTTGAGTTCGGCCGTATTGCTGGTGGCGGACCCGATGGATTCGGAGATGTCTTTTCTGTTTTCTTTGTAGCGCATGAGTATGCCGATGCCTGATGGGGCAGGGGGCCCGGCAGCCGTGCCGGCGGTATAGATACGGATACAGTTTGGGGGCAGGGGCTGCGCTGGGTTTTTCTTTTCTTTTTTTCGCCGTTGCCTGGCCGGAACGGCCTGGTCTTCAGGCTTCAGGTGAGACAGCTTTATCTGGTATTCATACGCCTGATTCAGATTGTATTTGATTTTGATTCTGCCGTTTTGGGCCGCAGGCTTGCCTTGTGAATGGAAAGGCGCCCAGACTTTATTGCCTTTAAATGACATCCGTTTCCACTGGATATCATCGGGTATATCTGTTTTGGAAGGATCAGTCATAAAGATAAAATGATTTTGAGTTTTCTATAAATGCGTTCAGGTTCGGCTGCCACTGCACTGCCAGCTCTGTGGGGGGGACCATATCGCAGATGGCGCAGCGAAGGGCGTTGCTGCCTAAAATCAGATCCATTGGCAGTCTCTCATACTCATATTCATAGGGCGGCTGTTTGAATGTGAAGTCCTTCGGCCAGGCTCTGATAATTTCCTGGAGGCAGGTCAAAGCGGCCGAATAGGGGGTGTATACCTGTCTGTCAGTGATGTGGATATGAAATCCCGCACAGGGGGTATTGGCCCATTTCCCTGATGTGGGTTCAAAATATACCGGTCTGAGATGGGCGCCTTTGATCTTTTGGTTTAATGGTGCTGCAAGAGCGAGGTGATCCATATATGGGGCGCCGAACTGTTCAAACGGCAAGGTGGTGCCTCGGGCTTCTGACACATTGGTCCCTTCCCATATGACCTGGCCGGGGTAGACCATGGCTGAAAACGGGGTGGGCAGGTTGGGGGAGGGCGGGATCCATGCAAGGCCGGTGTCCTGCCAATACATCTTTCGCTGCCATCCTTTCATGGGAATGATCGTGAGGTCGCAGCCCATGTTCTGGGTTTCGTTGAAATAGCGGGATATCTCTCCCACGGTCATTGCATGGCGCATGGGAATGGGAAACCGCCCAACAAATGAGGTGTAGTCAGCTTCCAGTATATTTCCCTCTGCCTGAACGCCGCCCACGGGGTTGGGGCGATCCAGAATGACCACGGATGTGCCGGTCTGAGCAGCCATTTCCATGCAATAGGAGACGGTATATATAAAGGTATACACCCGGGTTCCCACATCCTGGATATCAATGACCAGGGTGTCAATGGCGTCAAACATTTCCGGGGTGGGAATGCGGGTATCACTGTACAGACTGTATATGGGAATCCCAAGTTCAGGATCACGGCTGTGGGCCGACTCGATCATGTTATCCTGTTTTTCTGCAAAGAATCCGTGTTGGGGGGAAAACAGGGCCTTGAGCCGACCGGGGAACACATGCTGGATAATCTCTTTGGCGTGAACAAATCGTTTATCCACCGATGCGGGATTGGCCAACAGTCCGAGATTTTTACCCGTTAAACATTTCGGGCGTGTGGTGTGCAGGGTATCAAGTCCTGTATCAATCCGTTTCATTGTTTCTCCGCTTTTTGTATGAACCGCAGTATCAAGCCTTTCTTATCATAATTATTGACAAAAATTCAAATTCTGACTACTTAAACGCTTTTACCATACGTCTGAGCCCAGGAGGCACCATCCATGAAATTTAAGATCAGTGATTCCATCACGTCCATTAAGCCCTATGAGGCAGGCAAACCATTAAAAGAAGTGGCCCGGGAGTACGGCATTGCCAATGCCGTTAAACTGGCGTCAAATGAGAACCCTTTTGGGTGTTCTCCCCAGGTCGGCAGGGTGGTTGAAGCGCATCTATCCACCATGAACCGCTATCCCGAACCGGTTGCCCATGGCCTTTGCCGAAAACTGGCACAAAAATTCGGTGTACAGATGGAGAATCTGGTACTTGGAAATGGGTCTGACGATATCATTGCATTGCTGGGGCATGCCTTTTTGAATCCTGGTGATGAAGCGGTGATGCCGTTACCATCATTTTTAATGTATGAGATATCAGTGAAAACCGCCAAAGGTGTTCCTGTCATGGTTCCCCTTCAGGGGGTGACCATCAACCTGAATGGATTGGTTGAAGCGGTTACCCCCCAAACAAAAATGGTGTTCATTACAAACCCCTTTAACCCCACCGGCGCTGTTATTACCAAAGAAGAATTTTCAGGGTTTGCAGCAAAGATCCCCGAAGATGTGCTCATTGTTGTGGATGAGGCCTATATCGAATTTGTGAGGGATGACAGGGTCTATAATTCCCTTGAGGCCCCGCTGAAAGATCCCAGGATCGTCACCTTGAGAACCTTTTCAAAAGCCTATGGTCTGGCTGGATTCCGTGTGGGGTACGGGGTGATGGATGCGGAAGTGGCTGAAATTTTGAATCGGATCCGCCAGCCCTTTAATGTCAACAGTCTGGCCCAGGTCGCTGCCGAGGCTGCGCTGGGGGATGATCGCTTCCTTGAAACGACCCTCCGTGGCACCCATGAGGGCATTGACTGGCTGACAGATGCGCTCAAAAAGATGGGCCTGGACGTATTGCCCACCCAGTCCAATTTTCTCATGGTGGATCTGAAAACCGACGCCAGGACAGTGTTTGAACAAATGCTCAGGGCCGGAGTTGTGGTACGGTCCATGGCTGCCTATGGATTTGATACCTTTTTGCGAATCAATACCGGCACCCGGGAAGAAAATGAAATCTGCATCGCTGCACTGAAAAAGATATTGGAAGGATAAGGTATATGGCATTTCGCATTGTTACCATTGACGGGCCTGCTGGTGCCGGAAAAACCACTGTGGCCAAGGCCCTGGCGCAAAGATTGGGCTGCGTGTATGTGGATACCGGGGCCCTTTATCGAGGGGTGGCCTATGAAATTGAACGGCAAACGATCGACTGGACGGATGACCTGGCCCTTGCCGCGTTTCTGAATACTTTGGATTTGAACTTTATTATGGAAGGCCCGGCATTGACCCTTATGTCGTCGGGACGGGATATCACCGCGTTGATCCGCACGCCTGAAATCACCATGCTCGCGTCGTCCACGTCAGCCCTTCCCGCTGTCAGGGCGGCTCTTTTGGGAATTCAAAAGCAGATTGCCGATTCCCGTGACGCTGTCTTTGAAGGGCGGGATATGGGGACTGCGGTGTTTCCTGATGCGCCGTTCAAATTCTTTTTATCCGCTGACATTGGCACTCGCGCCCTTCGACGCCATGCGGAAATGGGCAGCAATGCACCAAAATTGGAGAAAATAAAGGAGGATATGGCTAAACGTGACCATAATGATGCGTCCCGTGCTGCATCTCCTCTCATACCCGCCAAAGATGCGGTTTTTATAGATTCCACCTGCCTTACCGTGGCGCAAGTGGTTGAAACAATGTACGCCCGAATCGAAGCATGCTAAAAAAAATATCATTTTCTTGATTTTTCTTTTTTGTGTTGGTATAAAGGTAAATTGTACTCGTGTCTGTTTAATCTGTATTAAGGTGCGGGTAACAAAATTCGATTAGGGGGAATATTATTAATGAACAACAACATTGCTGAAGAAAACCAAGACATGAATGACGAACTAGAGACTAAAAACAACATGACAGCGCCTGAGATTGAGCTCACCGGCGAAGAATCCATGGAAGAACTCCTGGACATTTATGAGTCCAGCCTTAGTAAATTTGAAGAAGGACAGGTGGTCACCGGAAAAGTGATCTCCGTTGGCAGGGACATGGTCCTTGTGGATGTGGGATATAAATCTGAAGGGCAGATCTCTATTCAGGAATTCATTGATGAACAAGGCAATGCAAGCGTCAACGTTGGCGATGAATTTGAGGTAATGATTGAAGTCTGGGATGAAGAGGAGGAAACCGTACTTCTTTCCCATGAAAAGGCCAAGAAAGTCAAAGTATGGGATGGCATTAAAGAGATTTATGATGCTGACGGCACCATTGAAGGGGTGATCACCAGTCGGGTGAAAGGCGGTTTCTCCGTTGATATTGGGCTGCAAGCCTTCCTGCCCGGCTCACAGGCTGACCTTCGCCCCATCCGTAATATGGATGAGATGGTGGACCAGACCTACGAATTCAAGATCCTTAAATACAATAAAAAGAGAAACAATATTGTTCTGTCCCGCCGGGTACTGCTGGAAGCGGAAAGAGAAACCATGCGTGCCGCCACCCTGGCTGCCATTGAGAATGACAAGGTCATGGAAGGGATCGTTAAAAATATCACCGAATACGGTGTGTTTGTCGATCTTGGCGGCGTAGACGGACTGTTGCACATCACTGATATCTCATGGGGCCGGGTCAAACATCCCTCAGAGCTGTTCTCTGTGGGCGATAAAATCACCGTGAAGATCCTCTCCTTTGATTTTGAGAAGGAACGGGTATCTTTGGGGATGAAGCAGTTGACGCCTGATCCCTGGACCACTGCCGTTGACAAGTATCCCATTGGTGCCAAGGTAGAAGGCCGCGTTGTAAGCCTCACCGATTATGGTGCGTTTATTGAGTTGGAAGAGGGTGTTGAAGGACTGATCCATGTCTCTGAAATGTCCTGGACCAGAAAGATCCGTCATCCGTCCCAGATGGTTGCTGTGGGCGAACAGGTGGATGCGGTTGTGCTTGACCTCAAACCCGACAACCGCAGAATCTCTCTGGGCATCAAACAGACCGTTGAAAATCCCTGGGAAGTTATTTCTCAAAAATATCCTGTGGGCACCATCATTGAAGGCAAGATCAAGAACATCACCGAATTTGGTCTGTTCATTGGTATTGACGACGATATTGACGGCCTGGTGCACATTTCTGATATCTCCTGGACCAAGCGGATCAAGCATCCCTCTGAGGTTTACAAGAAAAACGATACCATCCAGGCGGTGGTCCTTGATATTGACAAGGCCAATGAACGATTCTCACTGGGCATCAAACAGACCCAGGCAGATCCTTGGGAAACCGTTGCAGAACGCTATGAAGTGGGTAAGCAAATTTCTGGTGACATCACCAACCTCACTGACTTTGGCGTCTTTGTAGAGCTTGAAGAAGGCATCGAAGGCCTGGTCCATGTATCTGAAATCAGTAAAGAAAACATCAAGAGTCCCAAAGAACATTATCAGATTGGTGAAACCATTACTGCCAAGGTAATGAACATCAATTCCGATGAAAGACGGATCGGGCTGTCCATCAAACGCCTTGAAGAAGACGATGATGACAGATATCTTGAAGAATTTGCAAAAAACAGCAAACCTGCGGCCTCTGCATTCGGTGAAATTTTGCTGACCAATATCAAAGAAAAGCTCGAAGCGGATAAGGCCCAGGAAGAAGACGATAAAAAGAATTAATCAATGCGTCCATATGTTGCTGGCTTAATGCTGGTAATTGTGGGCTGAATGCGTTATTTTAGGACCGGATGGATCTATCAGATTCATCCGGTTTTTTTTACACGCCATTAAAATAGAGGAATGTGTTTATGTTTGCGCGACGTCATCCTTTTTTGTTTTTTCTTTCCATTGTTTGCGGGTGTATTACTGTGGGCGTGCTTGGTCTGTCAGGGATGATGCTGGCGGGGTCCTTTCTTGTCAATTCCAGTTTGGGCGCAGGGGCGATGAGGCAACCTTCAGGTAATATCGGGGTGGTGGAGGTGTTCGGCCCCATTATGTCTTCAAAGCGGGTAATACATGATATCCAGGCGTTTAGAAAAGATGATCGGATTAAAGCCATTGTGCTTCGGATCGACAGCCCCGGCGGCGGTATCGGTCCCTCCCAGGAAATTTATCGAGAGGTGATCAAAACCGGTAAAGAGAAAAAAATTATTGCATCCATGGGATCTGTGGCCGCTTCCGGGGGATATTATATTGCCGCAGCCGCCCAGGGAATTGTGGCCAACCCTGGCACCATCACTGGCAGTATTGGTGTGATCATGGAATATGCCAACCTTAAAGCCATTGCTGAAAAAATCGGCATCTCTCCGGTGGTGATCAAAAGTGGGGAATTCAAGGATATGGGCTCGCCACTGAGGGAACTCAAAGACAATGAAAAAGTCCTGTTTCAGCAGCTGGTGGATGAGCTTCACCAGCAGTTTGTGGCCGATGCCGCTGCAGCCAGGCATATGGATGAGGCCGTGATGGCCAAATTGGCCGATGGCCGGGTGTATACTGGGCAAAAGGCGTTAGCGCTAAAACTCATTGATCGGTTGGGCAACCTTGACGATGCCATACAATGGGCAGGCCATCTGGCAGAAATTGAAGGGGAACTGGTACCGGTGTATCCGGTGGAAGATAAAATGACGTTTATTAAAAAATTGGCCGATACCCTGTTAAAAGATGTTAATTTGTCGGGGATGGTTCCCCAAAATCCTGGTTATTCAATTAAATAACCGACCGGTGCCCATTACTCGAAAGCATCGACATCTCCCGCACCATATCGGATGATTTCTGGGGTGTCGTCCACCAGGGAGATAACTGATGACGGTGTGCCAGGTACGTCGCCGCCGTCAATCACTGCGTCCAGGCGGCTTCCAAAATAGTCGTGAAGTAGGGACGGGTCATCAAATATGTTGCCGTCGGGATCCGTGGCAGATGTGGAAATGATGGGATTGCCCAGCTCCCTGGCCAGTATTCGGGCAATTTCATGGTCTGGTACCCGGATACCCGCAGTTCGACGTTTGGTCAGCATGATTTTGGGCACCATTTTTGAGCCAGGCAGGACAAAGGTATAGGGGCCGGGAAGGAAGCGTTTCATTTGGCGGTAGGCCATGTTGGATACCTTGGCATAGGTGGCGATGTCCTTGAGATCCGGGCAGATAAAACTAAAGGGCTTGGTTTTTACCCGGTGCTTGATGGCATACACCTTTTCAATCGCCTTTTTGTTCATGATATCACATCCGATACCATAGAACGTATCTGTGGGATAAGCTACCACACCGCCTTTTTTCAAGATATCCACCACCCGGTTGATCTGGCGTTCCTGGGGATTATATGGGTTTACATGTAATAACATCTTAACGGTCCATTTATTCATCGTTAGAATTGGGAACATATCATGGGTCATGGTTTATATAAATACCCATTTCAACTTTTTGATCAGTTTCATCCCGGCAATGGTGGACGCCGCCGAATTTTCAGGTATAGGGAGGAGACGTGCAGAGTAAAAGACGCTTAAAGCGCCTGATCCTTGTTACGCTGTTGGCCGTGTTTGTTTATCAGTCGGGCCGTCAATTATTCATGACAGAGGAACGGGCGGCAAGAAATTATATTCATTGGCAACTGAAAACCGTATTTCCTGAAGCCGCCAAAAAAGCGGCAAAGGGATATGGGATGTCCTATTGGCGACAGGGGCAGCGTATTGGGCTGAGTGAAATGGAAACGGCCGCACTGGGGGCTGACCTAACCCGGCCGCCAGTGGTATTGATTCATGGATTGGACGAACCCGGACGGATATGGATGAATTTGGCCCCGACCCTGGATAAGGCCGGATTCAGTGTGTTTTATATGACCTATCCCAATGATCAGAAGATTACCGCTTCTGCGGATCTGTTTTTTCATTCCCTTGAAACAATGCCCCGGATCGCCGATAAAAAGATTGTGATCATTGGGCACAGCATGGGTGGGTTGGTTGCAAGGGAGATGCTGACCTCGCCTGAAATCAATTATGCGGCGGCGGCTTCATTGGGACGGGTGCCGGCAGTAACGGATTTGATTATGGTGGGAACGCCCAACCATGGGTCCCAACTGGCGCGGTTTAGATTGGTGATGGAGATCAGAGAGCAAATATTAAATGTCATAGAAACCGATGCCGGCTTGCTCCAGGGGCTGATGGATGGAACTGGTGCGGCAGGTCTTGATCTGATTCCGGGCAGCACTTTTTTGACCCGTTTAAACAGCCGTCCCCATCCAGCCAACGTTCGGCTTCATGTGATTGCAGGGGGCGTATCCCCCTGGAGCGATTTGGAGATTCAAACGGCCGCCCATCGGATTGAACGGCTGTTTCCCGGCGGTGAAAATGGGGGCCGAAAAGGACTTGGTCAGGCCCTTACAAAAATGAATCATATTATCGGCGACGGGTTGGTGGCACTTGATTCGGCGGCGCTTGATCATATCCCTTTAACCCGGGTTCATGGCAATCATATGACAATGGTTCGAAATCTTAGTGCCGACAGTGAGGCCGTACCTCCGGCCATCCCTGTAATTCTGAATATACTGGGCCTGGAAGGCAAATGAATAATTGCCGCAGCCCACGCAGATCAGGGCGGCTTTGCTGGTCAAATGTAAAAGGGATTGGAGATAAAATATATCAAGCAAATAAAATAAGGATTGGGGGCGAAACATCATGACACATCTCTGACAATTCCCTGGTTCCTGGATTATTCTTTTCAGCGGTTGTTTGTCTTGATCTAATCTGATTGTGTATTATATTGATTAGCCATGCTGTCTAATGCAGCATGGCTAAGTTATTTTTAGGCAAGGCCCATGGGTCCAAAATCAGGAGAAAACGTTTGGATATGTTAAAAAAGTACCGGAGTCGATCTTTTAGTGCCATTATGTTTTGTATGCTGCTGTTAGCAGCGGTTGTGTTGGGTTCGGGGTATTATGGCCTTGATCTGTTTTTCAAACGGTGGACAATCCAGGATGTCGAGGGGGTTGTCCACAATTATCTACCAGAGGCCATGCGTTATGTTGAACTTGGGTTTGCGAATTTTTACAATTGGATCATTCCGGCGGGGGTGGTGCTGTTTCTGATCATAGGATTTTTTTGGTGGCTGGTGCTGCTGATATTTGTTGCGCCTGTGTTGAAATCTGAGGGGCTCGCTCCTGCACCGGAGCCCTCCAAAAAAGAGGGTAAAAAGGATTTTCTGGACCACAAGATTGAGCAGGAAAGAAGACGCAGGCTTTTTCTTCATACCCTGTCGGTGCTTCAGCGAGAAGGACGTTTGCTTGACTTCTTTGATGAAGATTTGAGTTTGTATGAGGATGAACAGATTGGAGCAGCAGTACGCAGTATTCAACAAGACTGTAAAAAAGCAGTGAAAAAATATATTGATCCCAAACCAGTGGTGTCTGGTGAAGAGGGGGATTCTATTACCATTGAAGATGGGTTTGATATGGATGCTATCCATTTAGTGGGAAATGTCTCAGGTCACCCCCCCTTTGAGGGGATTATTAAACATCCCGGATGGAAAGCGGGTAAAAAAGATGTGCCAAAGCTGTCAGATGTTCAGGAACCTGGTATCATCACCCCTGCAGAAATCGAAATTCAATAAGCCAATGATCTTTTACAGATAAGGTGCTGTGGAAAAATAATTCGACAACGTTAAAAAAATAGGATACAAAAGATGGAGTTTGTTGCAACTGATATTATTTTTTAATAATTACGTTATTGAATAGGAAATAATAGTTTTTTACCTAATACTTTTTTTATAAATAAAATCTATCCAGAATGTGTCTGCATATCGCTTTTGATTTTATCGTGTTGAAAATTAGGCATTTTTCTTGCGTTAGATTTTTTTGTATTAGATAGAGCGTTGTTTGAAATCGGTGGCCAGCATATTGGTGTGGACACATTTGTCTGTCATTCCAGATGCTAAGGTTTCACTCAAAAATGACGTTGTATTTTATTTAACCCGTGCCTGTCTGAGGAAGGATGACGATTCCCAGAGGGGCCAAATTTAATTTAAGGAGACACAATGAAAAAGTATAGCAATTCAGGAATTGCCCTGTTGTTAATGATTCCCCTGCTTTTCTTGCCGGGGCAAGCGCTTGCAGATAAAGCCGCTCAAAAAGCGCCCCTAAAAGAGTATATCTTAAGCATTGACAAAGACAAGGCAAGCAGTTCCTTGAACGCGATTGCCAAAATCGAGAAGCGCCTTGGCGTCAAACGCTTTACCACACTTTCAAAGTATACGGGGCGTGATTACTACGTGCTTAAACTCGACGAAGCGGAGCGGAACAAAGAAAAACAACTCATGAAGATCAGCCAAACCACACCCGGTGTGAATTTTTCTCAGGTGACATACCGCTATCTTGACAACACCCTTCCCAATGACCCGGAATTTCCTAGGCAGTGGTGCCACTCCAATTTGACCACTAAAGGATTTGACATGGCGTCCGATTCTGCCTGGGATCTCACCATAGGATCCAGGGACGTTGTCGTGGCTGTGATTGACACTGGCGTGGATTATCTCCATCCTGATCTTGCGCCCAATATGTGGATCAATACCGATGAGCTCAATGGCCAAGCCGGTGTGGATGACGACAACAACGGGTATGTGGACGATGTTTATACCCATTGCGCGGGCATTATCGGGGCTGTGGGGAATAACGATCTTGGGGTTGTCGGGGTCAACTGGCAAGCTAAAATCATGGGCATCAAAGGATTTGATGAAAACAATGACAACATGTCGACCACCGAAGAGCTTGAGGCTTACGACTACCTGCTTTACATGAAAACTGTGAAGGGCGTCAATATTGTGGCCGTAAATGCCTCATATGGGTTTACAGGGGAGCCGGATGTCAATGAGCGAGACGGTATAGCCGCCCTTGGTGAAGCCGGTATTCTATTCATTGCCGCCGCAGGAAATGATACTGCCAATAATGATTCAGACTACCCTTCAAAAACCCACTATCCAAGTTCCTACCCCCTGGATAATATTATTGCCGTGGCTGCAACCGATGAGAGCGGTGGTTTGGCCTATTTTTCCAATTACGGGAAAAAAACCGTTGACCTGGGCGCCCCTGGGGATGAGATCCTGAGTACGATAGTGCATTCGGTGGCCTACGAGGTGGATCCCGAAACGGCACTATTCTACGACGATTTTGAATCCGGTGCCGGCAATTTCACCTTGCAAGCCCCCTGGGCCGTTACCGAGGAACAGGCGTCAAGCGGCACCCATGCGTTGTCCGACAGCCCTGGCGGTAACTATGAACTAAACGCTGATGTTGAAGCGGTCAGCCAAGTCATTGACCTTTCAGGCGTAGACACAAGTCTGGCGCTGGGCTTCAAGGCCAGGTATGACATTTCATTCATTCTTGGCGCTCTTGAGGTTTGGTTCCTTGCCCCCGAAATAGAGGGGACCTTATCAGATAATCCCATTGTTCCAGAAGCGTGGTCCATTACCCAAGACAAAGCCGCCTCAGGTGCCTCTTCCTGGACGGACAGCCCGGATGGCGACTACGAAAACAATACCAATCAATGGCTGCTCTCCCCGGTGGTGGATCTCTCATCGGCTCCTGACGATACCGAGTTCCGTTTTAAGCTCACCGGTGATACGGAAGCTTATTTTGACGAACTGACCTTATATTTCAGCGGTGACGGCGGCAAAACCCTGTCAGACCCCATACTTATCATTGACGGCGACCATTCAGATGGCTGGGAGGACTTTTCAGCCGTGATTCCGGCCGCGTATCGCACTGACAACTTTAGAGCACTGTTTGTGCTGACCACTGATGGCTCCATGACCCGGGATGGGTATTATCTTGATGACTTTACAATTGCCTCAGGCGGCACCACCTTCTTCTCTGATGATGTTGAAAACGGCATGGGCGATTGGCGGGAACCCCCCAGTGATGCGGTAGTTCCTTCCCCTGTCCACTGGGAAAAAGCAGAAGACGAGGTTTCCGGCGACTCCGAGGGTGAATTTGTATCCTGTTCCTTTCAGATTGATAAAAAATATTTCTGGGACGGATTTCAATTTAAATTTGTCATGCATTCGGGCGGCTACGCTCCAGCAGACGGGGTGTATATTGATGATGTTGGTATCGGCATCCCTGAAAATGTGTATGGGTATGAAAACATGAGCGGCACTTCCATGGCTACCCCCCAGGTAACCGGCGCGGCCGCCCTGGTGGCCTCATACTTTACGGGGCTCAGCGCAGCCGACATTAAAGCCCGAATCCTTGATGGTGCAGTGCCTGTTGACGCACTTGATGGGAAAACCGTTACCGGCCGACATCTGAATCTGTTTGGCGCACTGTCCGATCTCTCCCTTGATACGGACGGTGATACCATCCCCGATTATCTTGACAACTGCTCATTGACCCGCAACACCGGGCAGCGGGATACAGATAATGACGGATTCGGCAATATGTGTGACTGCGACCTGAACAATGACAAGAATGTAGACCTTTCTGATTTTACACTTTTCAGGAGTGCGTGGGGAACCACTGATCCGGATGCTGATTTTGATGGCAACGGCAATGTGGATCTTGATGATTTTAGTATATTGAGATCAAGATGGGGTACTCATACCCCCTTTGAGTAAAATTCACGGGCCGGTCCTGAATTTTTGGGGCCGGCCTTCAAATATATGATACCATAATTTAGTCCCTCCCCTAAGCCCCTCCAGTATCCGTTCGGGTTGCGTTGTATTTTTTTGCTAGTTTCAATGGAAAATTTAGGCCTAATTTTATGTGCAGATGCTTTTATTGAAGCAACAGCAGTAACCTATGCAACTCCCATTATGGCCGGAAACGATACACATTACAGGAACACAAAGTCCCGACCGATAGTTTTTTAAGTATTGAGTTTTTGAGATTAATTCTCTATTATTCTTTTATCCTGCTCTGTTTTGATCTCTATCTCAAAATTGGAATCTGTTTTTTTGGAAGACAGTTTATGCAAGGGCTGTCTTTGTCAATCCGGGTGTTTCGAATTGGAATCTACTTGTTCTATGCACAGCAGTGGTCCAGGAATCAGGGACGTGTTGAATTATTTTATCTAAACCCTATTTTCAAGGAGGAGTTCCCAATGGAAAAAATGAAAAAAGCGTTGTCTATCATTATCCTGGCCGTTTTTCTGGCCTGCACCGCCGTGCCTGCCCTTGCTGACACCAGCAAGGTTAACATCAATACAGCAAACAAAGAGGTGCTCATGACCCTAAAGTATGTCGGTGCCAAAATTGCAGAACGTATTATCGAATATCGTAAAGGGCAACCCTTTACGACACCTGAAGATATCAAAAATGTAAAAGGGATTGGAGATAAAATATACCAGGCAAATAAAGAAAGGATTGTGGTCGAGACATCATGATACATCACTGACAATTCTCTGGTTCCTGGATTCTTTATTTCAGTGGCGGTTTAGGGCCATAGGACGCTCTCGAAAGATGAGGCTATTTTGAAGGCATTTTTTAGGTTTAAAATTTCCATGGCCCTTACCTTGATCTGATCTTAATTTGTATTATACTTGATAGCCATGTTGCCCAATGCAGCATGGCCTGTTTTTCTTAAACAATGCATGCATCTTTTGGCTGAATTTGGAATGTCTCAGGGTCTGCAGCTAAAGCCGGTCTACCGTAACCGTCTGAGAACCAAGCCCCAAGTCAATTACGTCAAAGGGCGCTCCCCAAGGGGGAAAATTGAAATTCAATAAAGGATTGAAAACGCGTTTTGGATTTTCATGATAAGCAATATGTCATTGGAATTGACCTGGGGACAACCAATTCGGCGGTCTCTTATGTGGACGTGTCCGCGCTGAAACAGACCATTGAGCAGACCCAGATCGCACCGGATAAGGATAAGGTGATCAAGGTCTTCAATGTGCCCCAGTTGACCGGACATGGGGAGTTTACCAAGGTACCGGTGTTGCCTTCCTTTTTGTATATCCCAGGGGAATACGATATTTCAAAAGAAGTCCTTCGACACCCCTGGAAAAAACGGGAAGATCTGTTTGCTGGCAGCTTTGCCCGGGATCACGGGTCTAAAATTCCATCGCGGTTGGTATCTTCGGCAAAAAGCTGGTTGTGTAACCCCTTGGCTGATCGCAATGCAAAGATTTTGCCTTGGGGCTCAGATGGCGTTGAAAAGGTCTCTCCTGTTACGGCGACGGCAGAATATCTGCTACATATCCGAAGCGCTTGGAACCATTTTGTAAAAGATGAAGATAGATTCCTTGAGAATCAGTTTGTCGTGATTACCGTGCCCGCCTCCTTTAATGAAGAGGCTCGGGATTTGACCATGGCGGCGGTGGCGATGGCTGGATTTGGGCAATTGGTGACCCTGTTGGAAGAACCCTTGGCCGCATTCTACAGCTGGCTGATTCGCCATGAGCAGAACTGGCAGACACAGGTAGGGACAGGTGATCTGATTTTGGTGTGCGATGTGGGGGGCGGTACAACAGACTTTAGTTTGATTACCCTTAAAGAGACAGACGGATCGCCTCGGTTCGAGCGTCTTGCCGTGGGGGATCACCTGATATTGGGCGGAGATAATATTGACCTGGCCCTGGCTAAAATTGTGGAACATAAATTCAAGTCTAAGCAGGCGTTGACTTCGGATAAATGGAAAACCTTGTGTCACAGGTGTCGGGACGCAAAAGAGAAGATACTTGAAGCCGGAGAAGATGCGGTGCGCATCACCCTCAAAGGAGAAGGGCGAGCCTTGATTGCCGGAACCCTGTCTGCGGATTTGACCCGTGAAGATGTTGAAGATACGTTACGAGCCGACTTTTTCAGTGATGTGATGACCAATCAATTTACTGAAGGTGAGGCTGGAAAGCAAATCGCTGATTTTGGCCTTCCTTTTGAAAAGGACACCTCGGTCACCAAACATATTATTCGATTTCTGGAACAGCACAGGGACACCATTAAAACCGCTTTGGGAAAAACTCAGCCCATGCCGGATTTTATTTTGTTTAATGGCGGCACGTTGAAGCCCGAACTGGTTCAGCATCGAATTCGTGAGTCAATCCGCAGGTGGTTTGAGGTAGAAGATACCGCCAAACCCGCAATTTTGGAAAATGATCGCCCTGAACTTGCGGTTGGGGTCGGCGCCTCCTATTATGGCCTGGTTAAGCAGGGCATTGGCGTTCGGGTAGGCAGCGGCAGTCCCCGCAGTTATTATCTGGGCATTTCCACGGGTATGGGGCAGGAGAATAAGGCGGTCTGTATTGTTGAACGGGGATTGGATGAAGGATCAATAATTCGGCTACAGGATTTGCGCTTTGAGGTGTTGGCCAATCAACCCGTTTCGTTTGATGTGTTCAGTTCAAGTTTCCGGTCCGGTGATACTGCGGGTACGGTTATTGATATTGATCGGTCATTGACGGCACTGTCGCCGATCCAAACCATTATTAAATTTGGAAAAGGTGGCGAGCGAAAACAGATTCCCATTCACCTTGGCGCAGAATACACGGAAATGGGAAGCCTTTCCATGTTTTGTCGGTCGGCTGTCAGTGATCATCAGTGGCAGCTTCAGTTCCAATTGAGAAACGCCAATGCAGGACCTGGGGCGACAGAATCCGAAGTCTATGATGATGCACTGATCCAAGCGGCCTGTGAAAAGATAAGGATTGCTTTTTCAGGCGAATCCGGGGATGACGGGTTAAAACGGATTGTGAAAACCATTGAAGATGTGGTTGGGCAAAAAAAAGCCCATTGGCCCCTGTCGTTTCTGCGGCGACTTTCAGACCAGCTCATTGAGATTGCACAGGATCGTTCTGTTTCTGCGGCCCATGAATCTCGATGGCTGAACCTGACCGGCTTTTGTATGCGGCCTGGGTTTGGAGACGCCTTTGATGAAGAACGTGCCCGGCAGCTTTGGAAGGTCTATCTAAAGGGGCTTTTGTACGATAAAGCCCCCCAAAACCGGGTGGAGTGGTGGATATTTATTCGTCGTATTGCGGCCGGCCTGAAAGCCGGACAACAGCGTCAATTTTTTCAGGATACCGCCGCTTTGCTTGTGAAAAAAGCGAAATCTAAATTACCGCCTCAGGAATTGACGGAACTATGGATGGCCTCCGGTAATATGGAGCGGCTGCTGGTAAAGGATAAGGTGGTGCTGGCTAAAGCACTGATGCCACTTTTGAGACCCGGAAAAAAGATGGACCGCATGTTTTGGACCCTGTCCAGATTGGGTGCGAGAGAACTGCTGTATGGCTCTGTGGACAGAGTGATTCCGCCAACGGAAGTGTCCCGATGGATACGGCAGATGATCAAGAAGCCATGGAAACCAAATGATCCAATTGCAGCAATGTGCGTTGCGTTGGCAAGAAAGACCGGTGACAGAACTCGAGATCTTGATGACGAAACTATTTTAGAACTTCTTGATTATATGAACAATCAGGGGGTTTCAAGTCAGATGAAAACTCAGGTTACTAAAAAGGTTGGGATCGACATGAAAGAGAAAAGTGTACAGTTCGGAGAGCGCCTCCCGGCCGGATTAATATTAAAGTAGAAATAAATTGTAAAAAGTTGTTGACAGAGCAGGAAACCTCGTGTATCCTTCTTAAGTTCTTTTCAAGATGATCTGTGGCACATAAAATTATAACGGGTGCCAAATAAATCTTGGGAAGTGTATTTGATCTTTGAAAATTGGTCAGTGAAGCAAGAAAGAGCGGGTCACAAAACGATTCGATGGGGTGAAAGATCCAATCGAATAGACCTTAAAGTTTTAG
>PDWI01005808.1_pt1 | contig 27409 bp, 20 predicted proteins | sample 1430891 | NCBI WGS metagenome assembly PDWI01 (sample SAMN01162508, study PRJNA174530) | Oral metagenome, whole genome shotgun sequencing project. | biome: Marine environment; feature: Marine mammal; material: Swab sample of the gingival sulcus; isolation source: swab sample of gingival sulcus... | reverse complement strand
CTGATACCAAAACTCGTTGTCGAAGTTGAGCACGGGTTGCACCTCAATGGGGCCGTTTCCCCTGTGCCAGTATGGAACAAATCGGCCAGTGGCGTCGTAGCCCAAGGCGTTTTTGTACTGATCATCCTTACCATCCATAGCATTGGGCTCCCAGAGAGTAACGATACCGATAACCTCCGGATTCTGTTTAAGGGTTTGTTTCATAATTTCATTCATGTCATCCCGGGACGGCGCATTCTTGCTGTTTTTCATACCTTCAAAAACATGGGCCACGGTGCGGGCCACATACATGACCTGATTCAGCTTCGATTGAATCTTTCCAGCATATTGAACGGCAATCTCCCGAGCGGTCTTTTCTGCATTTTGTTGTGCCATGGCAGTGGCATTCATTGTGATATAAGTGAGGGTTACCGCGTAGGACACCAGCACAACCAAACATACAGACACGAGCATTTTAGTTCTCAAACCTAAATTTTTAAACATCAGGTTTCTCCTTTCGCTTATACATGGACGTGTTGACTTTAAATTTTAGAATTGAACAAATATAAGTATACACGAAAGAAATCATAAAAACAATGAATGGCATCTCATAATTTCTATTTCTCCGCAGCTCTTATTCTCGAAAAAACTATGAAACACCACTATCTTGAGAATTAAAATTCATTATCACAGGACAGTAAAGTGAAGAAAGAAAAGGCAACATCAACAGAAAGCCACAATTATTTGAAATTGAATGAAAAAGTTCAAACAACTCTAGTTAAATATGGGAATAATACTCTTTATGTCCTGCCCGTTATGAGGGATGGTAATGTTACGGACCTCCATACCATAAAGAGCCTTGAGTCGATCATCGGTTAGCGTCCCGGCAACGTTACCAAAACAATAGTTTTCAGAGGTGTACATCAACAGCACCATATCGGCAAGATGTACCGCATGTTGCGGAAAGTGAGTAGTCAAAACGATAGTCAGGCCATGTTCATCGCTTAATCGTTTTAAGGTTGTTAAAATAAGCCGCTGGTTTTTAAAATCAAGGGCCGAAGCTGGTTCATCAAGAACGAGTATCTGACATTCTGACACCAAGGCCCGGGCAATGAGAACCAGCTGTTTCTGACCGCCGCTTAACGAAAGAAAACTACGATCGGCAAAATCGGCCAACCCCAAACTGTCGAGGACATCCAGGGCCTTTTGATAATCCTTTCGTTTTGGTGAAGCAAATAAAGAAATATGCCGGGCACGGCCCATAACGACCATATCGAGCACGGTATAGGGAAACAGCACCGAGGCCTGCTGGGGGACATACCCAATGCTGCCATTAATCTGGATCGAACCTTCAGTCAGAGAAAACAAGCCAATTAGGGTCTTGAGCAAGGTGGTTTTACCACGTCCATTGGGCCCCAGAATAGCAAGAATCTCCCCCTGATTCAGCTGAAAACAATGCCTGCGAAAAACAAAGTCGCTGCCCGGATAGCGAAACCCAATATCTTGCGCTTCAATCATTGCTCCAGCCTCTTGCCTGAGTTTTTTTCAGCAATATGCCAAAAACAGGAGCACCAACAATCGCAGTAATAATGCCCAAAGGAATTTCAGCAGCAGTAGCAGTGCGACAAAGATTATCTATCAAGACGGTATACATTCCGCCGATAAGTGCCGACGCTGGAAGCAAGGCTCGGTGATCGGCACCAACCAGCATCCGGGCAATATGGGGAACCACCAGACCGACCCAGCCCACAATGCCTGCTGCAGAGACCACCGCAGAAGAGATCAAGGTGACCCCTGTAAGCAGCAGCCAACGCATCCGATCCACATTGATACCAAGAGCTTCCGCCTCTTCATCACCCAGGCTAATAACATTGATCCGAAAACGCATCGCATACAGAAAAAGTCCTGCGATAACAATGGGAATTGCGGCCAGAAAAAAAGTCTGGTAAGTGGCTGAAGCAAAACTGCCCATAAGCCAGACCACAATTGCTGGAAGTTTGTCGTAAGGATCAGCAACATATTTAATCAGTGAGGTCAGTGCTGAGAAAAAAGCACTGGCAATCACTCCGGAGAGCACCAGCATAAGCACCGGAGAACGCCCCTGGCTGCGGCTCATTATATAAACCAGAACCATCGCTGCCAGCCCAAAGACGAAGGCTGACAGCATGGTCATCATCTGATTTTCAAAAACCAACAGGGCAAGTGCACCACCAAAACCGGCACCAGAAGAAACCCCAATAATCTGAGGCCCCACCAGAGGATTGCGAAATAATCCCTGAAGCACCGCACCACAGACCGCAAGTCCACCACCAGCTACCAAAGCAAGCAAAATCCGGGGAAGCCGGATAATCTCAACAACCCGAACATCGGTGGCCGACCAATACGACTCAATAGGCAGGATTTTAGCCGCCAGAATCCCAAGCACATGCTCAAAAGGCACAGGATAACGACCAAGCCCTAAAGAAAACAGAATCAATCCGGCAGTACAGCACCATAAAAAACACCAGAGAGCCAGGCGATGTCGTCTGCCCCCGACTCCCACGGCCTTTTCCAGAGAAACCGGTACCACTATTACGGATGCTCCACAATGTCAAAGAGCTCCCGGGGTTCCTTACCCATAATGACCTCGCCAAGACTATGCTTGATGCCAGTCCAACGAGTTTTCTCTTCCTCGGAACCCATACCAGCCTGGCATTTTCTCCCTAAGATCGCAAAATCATCAGGGAGTAACCCCTCTTTGAGCTGAAGGCCAAGACGTCGCTCGCCATATCCGACAACAAAACTAAAACTCCCAAACGGAGATTTCGGTCCCTGATTGAGGCTGGGATCAACCACGAGACGCTGCCGGGTAACGGCCCTGGTCAAATACTCAAAGCCATCTACAAGACCCGGAGGATTAAGCCCGGTACGGATACGGACGAGACTCCGCTCAAGAGCCTGGCCATCATTGAGCATTTCTGCTGCCAACTGGATGATTTTCCAGGCAAGAGCAACTCCGCCCCAATGATTCTTATCGTGATATTTAACAAGCTCTTCATAGGAGATAGCAATCTCACCGCTATCATGCCGTACAACGATACTATCACTCATTATTTTTCCCTCCAGGATCCTGTTGAGGCCGGATTCAAAATACGATCAATCTGGGCCTCGGAAAGCGTAAAATTGTAGATATTGGTAAAATGGGAACGAATTTCTTCGCGAATATCATAATCTCCAAACTGCTCAGGATGATTTTTCTGGGCCATCCATTTCAGCATCAAGCTGGAATCTCCACTCGGCGGATACCAACGATACTCACCCAACGGAATTTTATAGACCCGACGATTTTTCACCGCTGAAATTTCCCGCCAATCCTGACCAGGAATGGTATTATTATAAAGATCTTCGGGCTTGGTTGGGCAGAAATTGGTAATGTAAATGACTTCAGGATTCCAGGCTAAGATTTGCTCCATATTCACCGTCGATCCCCGAGGACTGGTCTTTATCGCCCGGGCAACATTTTCCGCACCACTATGGTTCAACCAATAATTGGCAAAAGAACCAGTTCCGGTAGCCATAAGCTTTTCTACATTAAAAAGAATCAACCCTTTGGGCCATTTCTCTTTAGGAATATCTTTGAGCCGTTTTGCAATCATTTGGTCAGCAGCCTTGAAATCAGCAATCAACTCAGCGGCGCGATCCTCTTTATGTAACACCTTGCCAACCAGGGAAATATGCTTTTCCAGATAATGATCCAGATTCCTTAGTCCTTCATGGGTAACAATGACGGGAATCCCCAATTTTTCAAGTTGCGCAATATTACCTTTTTCAAAGGACACCTGGAAAACCACATCCGGCTTTAATTTAAGCACCTCTTCAACATTCATCTTAAAACCACCCTGGATGAAATCTGTCGTGGCCTTGGCCATACCAGGAGCCATAATTTTCAACACAGAGTTTTTCCAGGCACTTTTGCTCATCGGGTGCATCCCCACAAGCTTATCACCCGTACCATCAACGGCAAAAATCAGGTTAGGCATAACCACCGGACTGGTGACAATCCGCTGCAGGTTCACCGGAAGTTCAACCGTACGCCCTGCGGTATCAGTAATGGTGAATGTTTCTTCACAAAATCCCTGCAAAGGGATGAAAAGTATCGAAAACACCATGATACTTCCCAGAATACCTACCCAAAAAACCGAAGATTTCTGCAGAAATGGACGAAAGAAATAACGAGACATTGCAACCTCCTTGCCATGATTACGGCAACACAAAAGCATTATGTGACATCCTTCGACCACAGGACACGCCACAGAAACACCCTCAATCACAACTCTGTTACAGATAACAAAGGGTGAGCCTCAGCCAATGTTGCAGAGATACTAGAAAATTCTGCAATGTCAAGATTTTTAGTAAAAGCGTACAATTCTTCCCAAAAGGAAACCTCTCCACCATCATAACAAAGACACAACGGTACTTTACCCAAACAGCTGCAAAAACCTCATAATATGGTTACCTGCAATACAAAACTCCCTGCCAAAACTACACAGACACAGCCTGACCCCGGTAGGGAATCGTTACCGCAAAGCCCTTGCTTTCCAAATGCTGTTTTAACCCCGACAACTGTTCTTCTTCACCATGAACCAAAGCAATTTTTTTTATCTCAAGATTAGATTCCACAAGAACCTTCGTCATTTCCTGCTGGTCACCATGGGCACTAAAGCCACCCAGGGTCACCACATGGGCTTTCAAAGGGTACTCCTTATTATAAAAACGAACCATCGGCACTTCTCCTTTGCGCCCCTCAGCTTCCCAGGCCGTGCCTTTTTCCTGAAGAAGCCGACCAAAGGTATTTGCTGCCATATAGCCAACAATGAGGATGGTGTTACGGGAATCATGGATTTTATGGCGCAAATGATGAAGGATACGCCCCCCTTCACACATCCCCGAACCCGCAATAACAATGTGGCTCCGAGTATCACGGTTCAATTCCATAGACTGCTCAACACTCTGTACAAAATTAAGCTGCTCAAACTGAAACGGATTCAAACCACGTTCTAAAAAGAGTTGGTGGGTCTCTTCATCATAGGTTTCGGGATGTTCACCAAAGACGTGGGTAATGTGGGTTGCGAGAGGACTATCTACCCAGACGGGAACCCGCTGTACTGCGCCTTCCAGGTAGAGGGCATGCAAATAATAAAGAATCTCCTGGGTTCTGCCATAGGCAAAGGCTGGAATAATCACGGAACCTCCACGGGCAAAGGTCTCATCGAGCACCTTTTTTAACAGAGGTTTCATATCCTTAACAGGAGGATGCAATCTGTCGCCATACGTAGATTCCATGACCAACAAATCAATCTCCCGGTGTTCTTCGGCAAAATCCAAGGTCGGATCTTCAATAATTGGCTTATTAAATCTGCCAATATCTCCAGAGAACAACACGTTCTTTGCCTTCCCTCCCTGCTCCTTACGAATCAGAGCCATCGCCGAACCAAGAATATGCCCGGCGTCATAGAAAGTGCAGGTCAGATTTTCTCCAATAGTGACCGGAAGCCTGTAGGGCACTCCATTGAAAACTTCGAGGGCATCTTCCACCTCACTCATGGTGTACAGAGGCTCAATGACTTCGAGTTGATGCTCGGCAAGTAATTTTCGAATACGCTGATCATTGATACTATTTTTTTCCGATTTCAGTATCGCTTTTACCTCTTCCAGATCCTGTTTGCTGGCTTTATTTTTTCCGCCAGCCTTCATCGCACCAAGAAATTTTTTTGCCGTCTTATAATTGAGATACGAGGCATCACCTTCCTGAATCTTCGCAGAATCACGCAATAAATACTCACACGCCTCGGCGGTGGCTCTGGTACAAAAAATACGGCCCGAAAAGCCCTGACTCGTCAACATTGGAATACGCCCAGAATGATCCAAATGGGCATGAGAAAGAATGACATTGGTGATTTTCCGTGGGTCAACAGGCAGCACCCTGTTTTTACGATCCGCCTCTTTTCGAGAGCCCTGAAACAAACCGCAATCAAGAGCAATATGCTCCTTGCCTGCAGTCATCGTATGAAACGAACCAGTCACTTCCCGGGTAGCACCATGAAATGTCAGATACATCTCTTTCCTCCAAGATATTATTTTGAAAAAACTCCCTAAAATCTCTACGAAATAAAAGCCCTACTATTTCTTGAGATTTCACAAATGTCTTCACGTGTTCTGTTCACCTTACTTTTCATACCAAAGAGCAAGACAAATCACCATCTGATTTTACCTTCCAAACATTTCAACACACTTCACCTTCAATACAAAATCGAAAAACACCTGATGCACAATGCCCCGCTTTTACTGCTACTGGAGCAACTATTTCCCGGCCTGCCTTCTGGCAAATATTCTCTACCTCTTCGATGAGCTGACTCCGACCATTTTTTTCACCCATGGCGTAAAGATGAATCCAGCCGCCAGATTTCAGCACAGAGAGGACAAGAGGAAGGAAATCGATGCCCCCATAGGGAAGCGGCAAAATGATTCGATTAAATTTCATATCGAACCGGGGAACATGACAGGCAACATCTCCTTCGAAAAGCTGTACCTGCTGGCAACATTTGTTAAGAGTACAATTTCTTACGGCATATTGGTGAGCCTTGGGATTTTTTTCTATCCCCACCACCAACGACGCTGCACTATGCGCTGCAATCATCAAAGGATACGGTGCAACCCCAGAAAAACAAACCAACACAGTCTCCTCCGGCCGAACACATCGAGCAACACGATATCGTTCCGTACCGCTTCGCGCCGAGAAATAGGCCTCTTCTACGTTGACTAGCAAGCGAACACCATATTCCCGATGCAACGTCTCTTTACGATTTTCTCCGGCAATAACTTTTAATGATCGCGTCCGAAATTCACCATCATGCCCGCCCGCTCGACGTGCCACAACTCGTATCCGAGCATTGCTGGCCAGCACAGCCTCTCCAACAAGACGTTCCCGGTGACGAAGCGCCTGTGGAATGACAATTATCGCTATATCTCCAACCACATCATAGGACTGTACCAACAGAGACAGCTCCCAATCCGCAAGCACATCGCTGAGATATTTTTTAAGAGGGCCACTCATTATCACTTTCCTGATTCATCTTTCCTGTAAGGCCTTAACCTCTCGATAAACTCATTTCTTTCAGCAGAACCACTGCACAACCCTACAAAAGACCTGACACAAAAACCACCATCACATATACTGCCCAGGGAAGAAACTCCCTTTCAAATCGGAAACTCTTTAATTTCGAGAAATTACCAATCATTCATCAGCATCAATTATACCAAACACGAATAGAGTTGTTGCTTTTACAAAAGGAATCAGGTATGAAAGAGATGTGCTATATTATATAAAAACAGGCATGTGCAGCAAATACTAGTGGCTATTGCTCCATGTTTTTGAGAGATAATAAATGAAGAGGAGGAGGAACGGAAACATCCATAGTGCAAAGGCCATCACCCAAAATCTTGCAATAATGAGGAGAACATACATGTTAAAAACAGCACGATCTATTTTTTGTGTAACCTTAGTCGCCGCGCTTGGATTTCTCGGGGCCAGCCTGGCTTCTGCCAAGCCAGAGATGACTTTAAAATTTGCTGGTCAGAATGCTGCAGATCATCCGGCAACCAAGCAAATGGAAGCCATCGCTAAAGCTATTGGTGAGCAAACCGAGGGGCGCATCCAGGTAAAGGTTTATCCCGCAAACCAGCTTGGTGACTATACTCTGGTTTATGAAGAACAGATTCGCGGTACCATTGATATGTCCTGTATCTCCGTACCCAGCCAGTTTGACCCACGTATGGAATTAATTTACATCAATGGTTATGTCTCTTCCTACGAAGATGCCAAAAAAGTCTTTGCTCAAAATGGCTGGCTTTTTAAACAGATGGATGCCTTCAACGAGCGTCTTGGTGTGAAATTACTTGGTTTTTACATTGAAGGTATGATTGGTACCGGGACCACCAAACCAGCCAAAGATCCGCTCAATCCTCAAGCAGAACAAGACGTTTTAATCCGTGTTCCCAATATGGACGTATATAAACTGGCCGCTGAGGCCATGGGCTATCGCACCGTTACCGTTCCCTATGCCGACGTGTATCAAGCAATCCAGACTGGTGTTGTAAATGGTGTGAATGGCTATCCTGTAGCCGCAGCCTATACCGTACTTGGCGATGTCTTGAAATACTGGTATATGACCAACTACTCTGTTGAAGCCCTGAACTACATGATCAGCGGCAAGACCTGGGCCAAAATCAAGCCCAAAGATCAGAAAATCATCAAAGCGATCCTCGCCAAAGCGACAAGTGACAGCATCGACAACGCGAAGAGTGTCGATGAACATTACATGGATCTGATGAAGAAAAAAGGAATCAAGGTCTATACCTATAGCAAAGAACAGCTCATTCCGATCATGAAGGCCTGTGCATCTACCTGGCCAAAGCTTGAAAGAAACATGACCAAAGAACTCATGGACGGTTTCCGCAAAGAGCTGGCACCGAAATAATCCTTGTCTTTTTCCCGTTTGGCCTGGGCCAGAAAAAGTAGTCCCAGGCCCCATCAATGACGCCCAAAGAACACTTCCCGCTTCTCTGGGCGTCCGTATATTTTGCTCTGGAGCCTGTCTGTGTCTGAAAAAAACAGCGAAATTGCGTGCAGCAATGAAGCAGCCTGCACCAGTCCATTTCTTGCACCAACAAATATTTTTGATCGAATTGTAATCAACGGTTTTTCTTTTACCTGTTGGTTCTCCACCGTTACCCTTACCGTCATTATCTGTGCTGCCACATTCTTCCGTTACGTCCTCAAAGGAGATCTTTACGGCTACGAAGAATGGGTAAAACTTCTCGCCTTTTGGCTCTATTTTCTTGGTGCAGCCATTGGTGCCTATAATGGCACTCATGTCTCTGCGGATCTGGTCAAGGCCTATCTCCCCGAAGGACGTATGAAGGCCTTTCTCGCTGTGCTTAAAAGCCTTATCACCGTAGTCGTGGCCTACGCTTTCACCTGGTATGGCTATGAATTTTTCATGTTCGGTTTCCAAGGCCCCTTAGGTACAGGTATCGCCATCCCGAAGACAACAGTATGGCGGATACCCTTTTGGGTCGGGTATCTCTCCGTTTTCTTAGGTCTTCTTTTCATGGCCGTCTATTTTACAAGAGACCTGATACAAAACGTGCGACGTTTTTTTAGAGAAGTACTTCGGAACGCAGCAAGGAGAACGCAACAATGATCGCAATAGCACTTGGTATATTACTCTTTTCTCTCATTATCGGTGTCCCGGTGCCAGTGAGTTTTATGGCTTCGGCATTATGGCTTATCTTTTTTGGCGGCGTCGATGGCCAGGGCTACCAAGCCTCCCAGCTGCTTCCCTACGGCTATGCCCAGATGAACTCCGTATCTCTGATCGCCATTGCCCTCTTTATTGCCGCTGGCGGAGTCATGGAGCGCGGCAAGATAGGGGAAAAACTCATTGATTTTGTCGATGTCTTTGTTGGCCATCTCAAAGGTGGTCTCGGAATTGTCGCCACCATCTCCTGCGCCATTGTTGGTTCAATTTGCGGTGCTGCTTGCGCCACCCTGTCCTGTGTCGGGTCGATCCTGTTTCCCCGTTTCAGGGCTGAGAACTATCCCCGGGGGCTGGCTGCGGCTCTATTGGCCAACGCCTCATTACTTGGTTTGCTCATTCCGCCGAATGCAACCCTGATTATCTTTGCCTGGATCAGCGGCCAATCGGTGCTCGCCTGTTTTCTGGCAACAGTCATCCCTGGATTTATTACTATCGCCTTGCTCTGTACAGTGAACCGCTGGTTGTTACGACATAATACGACCCTTTTGGGAACAGAGAAGCAAGACCGGACCTTTGCCGACAAGGTGGTTCTTTTCAAAAAACGAGGAAAATTAGCATTGCCAGCTCTGCTGCTCCCCTTTATCGTCCTCGGAGGAATCTACGGCGGCATTATGACCACCACAGAAGCCTCGGCAATGGCAATGCTCTATGCCGTCCCCGTAGGAATGTTTGTTTATAAAGGGCTTAATCTGCGTAATACCTATGAAGTACTTGTAGAAACAGCGGTGACCACCGGCGTTATCATGGTGATGCTTTATTCGGTGGCGATGTTAAGCCGTCTCTACATACTCGAAGATTTACCCGGAGTGATGCTCAACGTCTTTTACACCGTTTCCGATGACCCCATGATCATTATGTTCATGATCAACATCTTTCTGGTCATTATGGGAATGCTCATGGACGACATCAGTGTCGTTGTACTGACCACCCCAATTCTGATGCCGATTATCATGCAACTGGGATTCAACCCGATTCATTATGCGGCAATTGTTGGCGTCAATACAGGGTTAGGCTGTATCACTCCCCCGGCAGCCCCGGTCCTGTATCTCTCCGGCCGCCTCGGCTCGGCACCCATTGATGAGATGATGAAACCGTGCCTCTGGTTTATCATTTTATGCTGGGTACCGGTACTGGCACTCACTGTTTTCTTTCCTAAAATTTCCCTGTTCCTGCCTCATTTCATTATGGGAACACCGTGGTAAACGAGAAAAGAGCTGGCTATGAATTTTTATCGCAATCTTTTTGCCGTTCTCTGTTTTGCCTTTTTTCTGGCCGGCATTACGACCCAGGCACCCTTTGCTTTTATCACAGCCATGATCTTTGCAATGCTGTCGAGAACTGCGGAGAAAAAGGGCTGGAAAGATCCATTTTAACAATTTTGCAATGAAATAGTGCTCAGCTCTGAACTCATTCACTTAAAATAACCTGTTACGCTCTTCTTACATACTCCCTGTCCCAGATCACTTCTTTCTGGTTTTGTAACTGCACAACTTCACTCTCTGAAATATCAAAAAAATCAGCAAGCTCCTTCGAGGAAACAGCTTTTACTGCTTTCCTTCGTGAAAAATGGCCAAACCACAACTTGTTATATATAACCCAGGCTAACATCACCAAAAATATACCTGCAATAACAATTGTATATCTAGCAACAGGAACAATCTCATTAAAATAGACACTATTTACAGAGAAAACCTCATCAAAATCTTTGTAAAACAAAGAAACAACTGCAAAAAGGAAAGGCAACGATGCATTGATAAACCAGTACCATATAAAAATCGTCAACAAAAACTCCACAAATTTACGAAGACGCCCCGTCAACGAAGGATCATCTATAATGTTTATACCTTCTTGAACCTGGTACCTTATTAAACCTGGTACAAATTCATGAGCAACATCCTGATGCATTTTTGCGTTACACTTCAATTCAACAATCATCATAAAACACAAAACCGAGATTAATACAGTTACAGGCAACAGAAATAAAAACACCCTACTGCCATAAGCGGCAGCAGGGCTTCAGACCCGCAACTTCACAATAAAGTCTATTACCTCTGCGCTACTTTAAACCTCTATCAGAATTTGTCCAGACCGCCCGCTCTTTTTTCTTGCCAAATAATACCCCGGGAGAAGTATAAACAACCGTCAGTGAAGTAATAATCCAATAAATTACAGGGTACCAAATTACCCAAAACACATACCTTATAAACTTTTTCTCATATTTCGAATCGACCACCAGCCCTGTTGTAAACAAAAAAAGACAGGTCGACGACAGAATTATCGCAGCTCCCCGTGGTGGATACAGGGAAGGGGGATTCTCAATCCACGGAACAGGAAAAATAAGCTGAAAAAGAATAAACGTCGTATATATCCAGAAGCAATAAGCCCAAATCATACTCGTAAGACTTTCAATGTAAATAGGCCACAAACGCCTTTGGCGAAAGTCAAGCCAAACATCTTTATGCTTGAGAAGGACTTCAAGTCCCCCTCTTGCCCAACGACATCGCTGAGACCACAAGCCGCGAACTGTTTCAGGAACATAAATCCAGCTCAAAGCCTGAGGTTCGTAACGCACATCCCAGAAATTTTTTTCAAGCTTCCAGGTCACATCAATGTCTTCTGTAATCATATCTGTGCTCCAGAAACCTATTTGAAGCAGGGCCCGTCGCCGAAAAGCCCCTATAACTCCGGAAATTGTCAATACTTTCCCTAAAATGCGTTGAGAACGTTTAATAAGTCCAATAATCGTAGAAAACTCGCCAACCTGAATCCTGGCCAACAAAGATGTCCGATTTAAAACACGTGGATTTCCTGTCACAGCACCCACTCTTGGGAAATTTACAAAATGCCACGCCATCCATCGTAGAACATCCGGCGCAATAAGAGCATCAGCATCTATGGCTAAAATAAACTCTCCCTTACTGGCTAATGCAGCAGTATTTAATGCTGTTGCCTTCCCTTGATTTTTAACCAGAAACACCCCGCGTACGATATCATATTCTTCGCACAAACTCCTGATTTCAGCCGCCGTACCATCTGTACTGCCATCATCAATGACAAGAATCTCAAAATGAGGATAATCAAGGTTAATAAGCCGTTCTATAGTCTCCCTTATATGTCCTTCCTCATTATGACAAGGCACCAGAACAGAGAAAAAGGGATATTCCTTGAGCTGCGGTACCTGGTTTTTACGAAACTCTCGTCTAAAATAAAAAAGTAACCCTCCACATATCCAGACAAAACTCATAAATAACGGGTAGAAAAAAATAAATTTTTCTACCACTATAACGAGATGAGGAATCAAGGTCGACGAAGACATTCTCAATCACTCTGGAAGCCCACGAGATGACATTTCAAGACGCGCTGTATTAAGATCCGGCACATTCTCCCAAAAATTATCAGGATAATAGGCAAGATGACGAGCAAAAGCCGCCAGAACAGTACGCATTTCCTTATAAAAAAGTTTTTTTGGCACAGGAACGTTCTTTCTCCAATTCCAGGTTTGTAATTTAAAAATAACCTTATCTCTTGCACCGGGCACTTCGAGGGCTTTTGCAACAAGTTTTTTCAGCCAGGCACACGGCTTTTTAGCTCGCTCCATCTGGGGATAGGCCATTATAACTGTATAATCGTAATTCTCCAGAAATCTCATATAGTTCTGGGCAAACCATTCTTCAGACTCCGGATGAAGTACAGGCATGGCATAGATATTTCTGGCAAAAACCGCATCAGGACGATAACGCCAGACAGCCTTCTTCATCTCGGCCAGGTACTCATCCAATGCCAAAGCCTTAAATTCCATCCATTGCCTTGAAATATCATCATCTTCGAGCAATTCTTCAATATCCACGGTACGACCAGTATGACGAAAAAAGGCCTTCAGGGCCTCAGGATGCATATCTTCGTTAGAATCAAGGTACGCATCATCTTGAAACAAAACCCCATTGAGATCAGCACTGGCAGCTAGGTCCTTATACAATGCAGCCATCCTCTGCCGCACCTCAGCAGCAAAAGGAGTAAGCCTTTTATAATCTTCAGTACTGAGTTCTACTTTACCTTCGTGATAACGACGCACCCCATACGTCTCATTAAATTTTTTGTCAGGAAACTGCAGGGCCAGGGTTGGCATCCACGCATAAACATCAATTTCACGAGCTTTTATTCGATCCACCATATGAGAAAAGACATCCGCTTCCACAGGAAAATGATCGGTATGAAAATAGACCTTTCGCACCACCCCATCCCCATCCCTGTCATCAAAGGCCTGTAAGAAAACTGTTGTTACTCCCATGGCCACCAACCGGTCAATAACACGACCAAGATTCTTGTCCGTTTGCTCCGGGTTTCCTGGCTCGTACATTAAATCTATATCAACCTGAGCAGCGCGAATGTTGCCGCGATACTTTCCAAAATTTTCAATGAAATAAGCTAAAACACCTATAGACAAAGGATGGTGAACAATAAACCGGTTCACCCCTCTTGGATCATCAATAAAATGTTTGACAATATTATTTTCGTTCAGATTAAACGTTATCTGAATCCCATACTTGTTTGCAGATTCAACACTGATCTCAGAGTAGCTCCCATAAGGCCAAACCATGGCACGTGGAATAATGCCAATTCGCTTCATAAATAAATCGCGCTGACATTTAAAATCAAGATCCAGCCTTGCCTGGTACTCCTGTTCCGTCTCGTATCGCTGTTCATAAGGTAAATAGGCTCGAAACGAGGCCGATGGACCCTTATTTCCCTGCGGATTAACAGGTATCCCCTGATGCAAAGCGAAGCTATGAGAAACGATTTCAACAAGGCCACTCTCCATAACTTCTTTAATTTGGGGCCAGGTCATTAGCGGTTCAGGAAGACCATCTGGAGCATTTCCTTCAATCCAGGAACCAACAACAGCAAGCATGGAAGGATAACCAAAACGCTTCAATATAGGGTAGACAGATGAATAAAAGGAAAGATATCCATCATCAAAGCTAAGCAGTACCGGCTTTTCGGGAAGTGCTTTCCGCCCGTTTTTTGCATCAAGAACCTGCTGCAAAGAAACAACTGTATAATTATGTTCTTTCAAATACTCAAGCTGCTCAACGAAGGCATCTTCAGGGACACTAAAATAGGCCAAATCTGTATCATCCACCTCTTCAAGCACACTATGATAACACAACACAACAAGAGGATTTTCATCCGCAGGTGCTGCCATGGAAAAGCAACTCTGCATCATCAAAGACAAAACAATTAAAAAAATGCGCATCAAAACCGAAGCCTCCAACGTAGAGTAACCCCATAGCTGTCTTCATGTTCTCCATCATAAAGATTACGCTCATAAGTCACATTCCAAACCAGGGCATGGGTATCAGAAAAAGTATATTCCTGCTCATACATAATTGATCCAACATAGTCAGCATCATATGCGTACTGATCATAAAAACCCAAGGTCAGGTAGAGCCGATGGGCAAAATACTTATGATAAATATCAATCAAAGTCTGTTCAGTCATAAGACGTAATGAACTTCCCCAACCATTCCTAGGATTAAAATATCCTATACGAAAATCATCCCAGGCCGAATTCGCTGCATAATAACTTTCGAATCGCAACCGAGTACGCCAATCATTGCGAATAAACAAATTCTGTTCATAACCAAACGACATCTCAAAACGATCATTCCCATCAGAAAATCCTTCCCAGGAAAAGTTCAGTCCCCACTCACGCCAGTCACTATATCTATACCCCACAGTGCCAGCCAGTTTCTGCGCTGTCACGTCGTCACAAAGTGCCTGCCGGGGAAGGTCAACAACAAAAGAATCAAAAGCAGCCCCCAGATGCCAATAATCATCAGGAGTCCAATCAACAAGTGTCGTAAAGCCAAAATCACCCGGCCCATCCCAACCGGCACTGACATCCTGCCTTATTGCCCAATCAGGATTAAACTCATGACGTAAACCAACACCAACACGCCCCAAGGAACATGACGATTTTTTCTGATTATTTTTCGTTGTATCTTGCCAAAACTTTTTCCAGATCACAAAAGCATGCATTCGAGTATCCAACGACCAGGAAGAAGAAAGAGTCTCTTGAAATAAGAAATCACTCCCCCCTTTTTCATTACGATTGTAATGGGCATACATTTCACTATCATTCATATCTGCAACTTCAAGGTCACGTTGGATACGCTGCACATTCCTGTTTTGAGGATAGCGCTTTAAAAGAGAAGCAGCCTGGTCTCTCGCCTCCTGTTTCAATCCCATCTGATTTTTAGCGGCAATATGTCCTGTCTGTATAGAATGCCTTACGTTTCCAGCCACGCCACAGCCATAAATGAGCAAGAGCATTCCTGATCCATACATTTGCAGGGGCAGCTTCGTGAAGTTTCCAGAGATGCGGTTGAGCCTCCTCAAGCCTGTTCTGGTACATAAAAAACCAGCCCTTCATAAGTTCCGCATCCTGATAAAAAGGATTATAATGACGTCTTTTTTGACTCGTTAAATATTGGGGGGTCGTGGTCAACATCTCTTCGAGTAACGCAGTGGCCTTATTCCAACGCCGTAACTCTTGCAAAGTAACAAAAACAGATGTTTGCTTACTAAATTCTTTTTTATCAGCACTATAAACTTCTTCATAAAGACGAAGTGCGTCCAGGGGATGCTGTAAAACAAGATAGGAGTCTGCAACAGACGTCTTCACCACGTCAGGAACCAGAATACCTTGAGGGAGATTTTCATAACAGCAGACCGTCTCTGTATGCTGCTTTGCAGCTCTTAAAGCAAGAATTTGGGCAAAACGAACGCCACTATCTTCGGAATCTGCCAAAAAAGGAGCAAGCAGCTGCAACGCAATCTCAGGTTCATCCCAGGTAATACGTTGTCGAGCCTTATCGACAATAATTGACTGCTGCAAGGCAAGATCCCAAGGCAAGTCTTTGCGGGCCACTTCCTCCGCATATCCTGTCGCCCCAAAACGGGAAAATGCCCGAGAACGAAGTTGTTGAATCAATATGTCTTCAGGGTTCTGTTCTGCAAGATAATCGTAGAGGGCAAGAGCCTGCTGATACCGCTTCCCACATTCATAAAGGACTGCGGTCATAAGAAGATGATCTTCCTGAATCGCACTCGAAGCAAGTATCTTTTCAAGAAGGGCCTGATCGAATATTCGTCCTTCCTTCCCTGCCTTCCGGGAAGCCTTTATGATTTTACTGTGGCCTTTTTTTTTTGTATTTCTCGTTGTATCGTTTACAAGTATCGCATCCGGCAGAGGTTTTTCCCGTGAAACCTGAGCAGCAGAAAGCTGCGAAATCCGTCTCTGATACACAGCATATCCCTGACTATAATGTCCCGTCCGAAAAAGCAATACCGGCCAAAGAGGCAATTGTTCAAGCTGCTCTGGAGTCAAAAGGGCTGCGACTTTTTGCCTTTCGACCTCCATCGCAGGCAGTTTCATAAGTAAAACACCACGCAAAAAGCCATTCCCAGCATCTTTGTCGTCTGGATAATCCCTCAAAATATCAAGATATAATTCCTGAGCCTTATCATGCTGCCTCTCATCATAATACGCACGGGCAATAACACGTTTTAAATAAACTCTCCGGGGGACGCCTTCAGGTAAAGACTCATATAAAACAATAGCTTCACGAGGCTGCCTGTTCCAGGCAAGCAACGCGATATAGTCTGCGCTATGTACAGGATAATCCAGAGGATGTTGCGCGTAAGGATGTAAAATCCTTAAAGCCTCTGCATAATTGTTTTTCTTTATCTGCTCTTTTGCCAGAGCAATCGCTTGATCCTTCCCTGCTTGCAGAGAAGCCGAATCTCCCGACTCCTTCACAGCAGCACCAAGAAAAGAATAAAAGAAAGCATTTAAGATTGCTGAAAAAATACACAAAAGAAAGAAGCGAAGAACGTGCTTCGTACATTTTTGGAAAAAAATCAATAGATCTTTAATTTGTCTACTCATAGCAAGCACACTGTTACTTCTGGCATTACAACAGCTATGTTATCACACGGCCATTCCTTTAAACACAAAAAAACACATAATATCAAATAAATAACCATTGTTGCATAGAGGAAATCAGCAGCACCCCTTAACTATTTTTTTCAGAAAAAAGTTATAAGAAAAGCAAACGGACATTATAGCGAACAATACAGCTTTCACAAAAAATCATCCGCATAAGTATAATTGTTATATTTTCCTGAAATACAATAATGTTTTGCATATATTTTCGGCTTTGTTTTTCAAAAACTTAAGGGGAAGAGAGTAATTTCAGAAAATATTTTTGAGAACAAGACCCTTCACAGAAGGGCTTAAACTATTTAACAAAACATATAACATACTATTTTTTTTAAATAATTTTAATTGTGAAAAAAATTATAAGACAGCAATATGTTGATTTATCAAAATCCCAAAGAGAAGCGCATAATTGTACACAACTTTTGCTATCAAAAAACACCAGCAGTGGTTTGTCATGTTACTATAACAATATAAGAGCGAAGCACCTCCTCGTTAATATTCCACACAAAAAAACTTGACAGATCTTTTTACATGACTATTTTTATCCGTCTGTAAACAGAATACCTTGAATTTACCCATAAATGAGCCCGAAGATGATACCTGTTATAATACAGAACATACCATCTTCAATATCACATTATTTGGGTTTGCAAATATCGTCGCAGGATTCTGAGATCAGGCGACCAAGGCTATTTGCATAAGGTTTTGCCGGGTTTGTTACAGAATATGCCCGGCGTTAAGTAAGAGATGGTTGCTGTAGTAAAGACCATCTACACAGAGTAATGGTGCAAGGACAACTGGACTTAGATCAGCTCCGAGAGGAGCTGTAATGCGAAGCAGCGGAACAAAACTCCACCGCCCCAGCTTTAGCGGGTATCTATTTTAGAACAGGTTAAGAAAAACGTTACACACAGTGTTTCCCTTCACGTTTTATCGACGGAGAAACAGAAATAATCGGTTTCCACTTTCCTAAAAAAGATTCAAAAACAGAGAAGAACAATTTCTTCTCGCTCCCCTCTTGTTCGAACAGCATTCATCAATAAAAACAAAGAAAAAGAGTCAAGACAAGAACATAATCACAAAAATGTGAAAACGCTCTGTTATGACGATAATGGAATTGAGTCTTTCTGGAGCTTTTCTAAAATGTGTGCTTTCCTTCTCGTCTTGGCACCCAAATATATAACTGATTTCATGAGCACGCCCAAACAAAGCCAACAACGCATAGATTCCCAAAAAAATAAAAACATCTATCGCAATCCTGTGGCACATCAGTTTATGACAAAGGAGGCCACTTTATGTCCGGTTCTGTTGGGCAGACGATAAGCAAAGGCCTCATTTCAACAGGAGTTTTTCTTTTCATTATTGCCTTTATCATCTCCTCCTGGGCTTACCTTTCCCTGGAGCGGCAAGCTATACTTGCTCTGTCACTTCTGGCAGTGGCCTTTGTAGCATCATTATTCCCTCAATACCCTAAGGGACGTTTTGGCAGAATTTTGCTCATTATAATCTGTCTGTTTTTGTCCGCTCGTTACTGGATGTTCCGCACTACAGTCACTCTGACCTATTTCGGGTTTTTAGATTTTATATTTGCAACGCTACTCTATCTTGCCGAAACTTACGGCATCCTGATTTATCTCCTCGGCATGTTCGTCAATGTCTGGCCCATTGAGCGGCGCCCTATACAACTGCCCGACGAGACAAATAAGCTCCCTCTCGTAGACATATATATCCCCACCTATAACGAACCTGTTGAAGTGGTTCGCCTTACCGCCATTGCAGCCTCACAACTTGATTACCCCTCAGAAAAATTCAATGTATATATCCTCGACGATGGGGGAACACAACAAAAGCTGTCTCAACCTAACCCTGCTCTGGCAAAAAAAGCCGCACAACGAGCTCAGGAACTACAAGGTATCGCCCGGGAACTCGGGGCCATATATCTCAGCCGCGAAAACAACTCAAGCGCCAAAGCCGGGAACCTTAACCATGCCCTCATGGCCTTCAAACTTGTTGCCGACGCAACCGCATTTGACGGTCTTTCGCACTACAGACCAGGGACACAGGAACGGGGCGGAGATCTGATTCTGATCCTGGATTGCGATCACGTCCCTGCCAAGGATTTTCTGCAAAAAACGGTCGGATTTTTTATCGAAGATCCTAAATTATTTCTAGTACAAACACCCCATTACTTTATCAATCCAGATCCAGTAGAAAAAAATCTACAAATATTTAAAAAGGCCCCCAGCGAAAACGAAATGTTCTATGGAGCCGTTCAGTTAGGACTTGATTTCTGGAACTCTTCATTTTTTTGCGGTTCAGCAGCAGTACTACGCAGAAAACATCTTATTGAAGCGGGAGGAATTGCCGGCCAGACAATTACCGAAGACGCCGAAACTGCTTTAACGCTTCATGCCAATGGTCTCAATAGTGTTTATCTCAATAAACCACTCATTATCGGTCTTACTCCAGAAACATTTGAGGATTTCATTGTACAAAGAAGCCGTTGGGCCCAAGGCATGGTTCAAATTTTCATGCTGAAGAATCCTCTTTTCAAAAAAGGACTCTCTATGGCCCAAAGAATCTGCTATTTTAATTCAAGCTTCTTCTGGTTTTTTGGTATCGCCAGACTGACGTTCTTTCTTTCGCCTTTATTATTGCTGTTCTTTGGGTTACGTATTTACAATGCTTCACTTGCTCAAGTCCTCGCCTACGCTGTACCACATCTCCTTGCGGCATATCTCCTCTCGAACTATCTATTTGGCAGATTTCGCCACCCGTTTATCTCTGAACTCTATGAAACAGTACAAAGCATCTACCTGCTTCCCGCTATTCTCTCAGCAATGTTGAAGCCTAAAGCTCCGACATTTAAAGTGACCCCTAAAACAGTCTCTTTACAAGAAGATTTTTTGAGCCATCTGGCCACCCCTTTCTATCTCATGCTATTCCTTTGTATTCTCAGCAACTTATTTGGCATCTACCAATGGCATAAAACGCCACAAATAGGAGAGGCCATCCTTATCTGTCTCGCATGGAATACTTTTAACATTCTCATCCTTTTATGCTGCCTGGGAGTTGTCTGGGAAAGACGACAAATACGTTCCATGCCACGTTATCCAACAAAAGAAACAGCTTTCCTTGAAGATAAAAAAACCGGCACCAAATTCGCCGTTACCATTATTGACCTTTCCATTTCAGGTATTGGCATGGAAATAACAAAAGAAAACAACATTCTATCCATAGGAAATGAATATATACTCCACGCATCAGATAGTTTTGGCACCCAATATTCACTTCCGGTACAGGTCGCCAATCATCGTCAAAAACAAAACAAAGTAATTCTGGGCTGCACGTTCAATACCGATGGCAAAAACCTGAATCAGGTTGTATCTTTTGTTTATGGAGACAGTGAACGCTGGAATTTAACCGGCCAATTGGCCAGTTCCTCCCCTATAAGCGTTCTTGCAGGATTATTCCGAATTCTTAAAATTGGCATCGTTGGCTTTTTGGTCAACACGAGAGGTGTCTCAAAACTTCTTTTCCGAAAAAGTAAAAAAGTTTTCATGCCACACTGCTAAAACATATAAAAAGGACAACAAGTATCACTTCATACAACTTCCCCAAAAACATCTCCCGGGCAGTTATCTTTTGAAGTCCAGCTCATGTACCTTTGTCTTATCTGCACACATTGTGCTACAATGATTTTTTAAATTTATCTAATGCCTAGAGGAAACCTTGATGAAACAGATTTTAAAGATATTTTGGTGTACAGCAATAGTTCTATTGACAACCAATTCAGCATATTCAAAAATCGTCCGATTACCTTTAAAAGACTTTCTCCCTGTCCAAAATATCCTGTTACAGGGTGTAAGAAACGATACCAACAGGTATAATTACAACATTTCCATCCCCGAACGCTGGAATGTCAGACATGCCATGCTGACCTTTTCTTACAGCTGTTCGACAGCCTTGGTCAAAGACCGGTCTCGTCTGGTTTTTTCACTCGGCGATGTCCCATTATATCAAATCACTCTTGACTCTCGGTCTCCGAAAGGAACCGCCACTGTACCAATACCAGGGAAACTCCTCAAACCAGGCTACCATCCCCTGCAATTCACCGTCATACAACATTATGCTAAAAATGGCTGTGAAGATCCATCTGCACCTGAATTGTGGACCTGGATAGAGCTCAGTGAAGCCTCTATCGTCCTGGATGTAGACCTGAAACCCGTTCCCCAAAAGGTATCTGCAATTTCAAAATTTCTCTTCGACCCCCGAAATCTTGCCCCCGAATCGATCAATCTTGTATTTCCCACAGTAGGCAAAGAATCCATGAAACCGGTAGCCTTGTGCGCTTCTGGAACAGCATTACGTTATGATTACCGTCCGATTTCCTTTGTTTCAAAAAAACTAGGAACTGCCAACATGGACACAATTATGATCGGACCCGAAGATTTCATTCGAGAACAACTCGAAAATTTTGACGACATATCTCCATCCTGGGCCGTATCCGGTCCCTCTTTAGAGGTGCGCCACCTCCCAATACAAAGACTATCTGAAAAAATAACAGATACCGTACTTCGAGATGCCTATCATCCTCTCATTATTATCACTGGAAAAACGTGGGAAGAAGTCGCGATGGCCGCCAAAGCCTATAGTATGCTCTCTCTCCCTTTACCAGATGTCCCTACAACATTAGTCCATGACCTACTACTACCAGAACTGACAATAAAGACTGATAAAAACAACTTGATAGCAGGTAAAGAATATTCTCTTGCCAGCCTGGGATTTGCTACCCACACCTTCCATGGATACTATCCGTTGTCCAACTCATTTTCCTTCTGGATTCCAACAGACAGCTACCTCTCCCCAAACAATAACGCCGTCTTGTCACTGAACTTGACCTATGGTGCTGCGATGCGAGAGGACTCTGTTTTAAACATCATTGTCAACGAAAAATTTGTTGCGGCCATCCCCTGTAACAACAAAAATGGCGGAGATTACAGAGATTATAAAATACAGTTCCTGACCTCGTCATTACGTCCGGGATACAATAAAATTACCTTTTCCTCACGATTGACACCACTGATTACCGATCATTGTACCATGATCCAGGACGGCAACCTGCAACTCACCATATTCGAAGATTCAACATTCACGCTGCCAAATATGGATTCATGGATTGAAATGCCAAACATGAAAGCCTTTATGGACAACGCCTTTCCTTATGGTAACTATGCAGATATGCGGGATATGGCAATCATCGTCCCCGATAACTCTCGAACTTCATTTATAACGGCGGTTAATCTGGTAAGTATTATGTCTCAGAAAACCGGCTTTCCACCACTGGAGGCAAGCTGGTATCTTGATGCCGAAAATCTTCCGGAAAAGGATATAATTTGTGTTTCTAAAACGGACTCACTCCCTGCAACCTTTGTAGAAAAAGCTCCTATTCAATTTAAATATCCAGGACTCATCTCCAGTCCGCATCTTCCACGTCCAAAGGGGAACGAATCAACAAAAGACAAGAATTTCTGGAGAAAAATTTTCCCCAACGATGGAAGTAAAATAATTGACATGTCACTCACTACATCTGAACTGGTTATCACCAAAATGGCTCCGGTTGTTATGCATGATAAGGCAGCGCTTTTTCAATTCGAATCGCCTTTTTACAAAGGAAAAACGGTAACCATGGTTACAACGCAGTCCGATCAGGATATGCAAAAAACTGCAAAAATGCTGTGGGATAACTCATTCCGATCCGCCTGTAACGGGGACACCACCCTTGTCAGCCTGGCAGCAAAACCATACGATGTTGTATCGCTGCAACTTGGTCCCAAATATTATCTCGGAGCAATCAGTTCTGTACCGTTGATCGAAAGATACACCAATGCTTATCCAATATGGTTTATTGCATTGATCGCTGGTTTATGTCTCTTGCTTGCATTATTTGCATTTTGGGCCCTAAAGCGACTACTTCGTAACAAAAAAGCATGACATTCAAAAGACTATTCACAGCTTTTTTCTTTCTTCATATCCTGGCAATGCCGGTCTGGAGCGCCCAGCCCGGCACCTGGGAAAATTATAAACAGAATTTTATAAGTCAAGATGGCAGGATCATTGACTTTTACCAAAACCAATGCAGTCATTCCGAAGGACAAGGGTATGGAATGTTACTTGCTGTCCATTTCAATGATCCAAAAACTTTCGCCCGCATCTTTACATGGACCCAGGCAAATCTCATGGTTCGAAAAGATGGACTCGCCGCTTGGAAATGGGGGAAACGGATCAATGGCAACTGGGATATTATTGACTACAATAACGCGTCTGACGGCGATATATTGATCGCCTGGGCCTGTCTTAATGCCTGGAAAAAATGGCAAAATAAAATATACCTTACAACTGCAGAGACGATCATCAACAGTATCAAAAAACATCTTATCGTTCAAATAAACAGCCAGAAAATCCTACTGCCAGGCTATTTTGGTTTTGACAGGAATAAACACCTCAAGATTTACCCCAGCTACACAGTCTTCCCAGCTTTCCAGGCGTTTGCACAACATGAAGACAAAGATTTCTGGATGGCATTAATAACAGACAGTCTCACTTTAATAAAACATTCACTTTTCTCAAAATTTCATTTACCCGCTGACTGGATTCTGCTAGAAATAGCAGCAAAGCAATCAATTAGTCAGCAAACTTATGGTGATTTTCACTACGAATCAATCCGTGTACCGCTTTATTTGCTCATGGCGGGAAAAACAAAACAGCTCGAGTCTTTTTCTTCCTTTCTGACCTTGAGCCACAATGTGGGATATCTTCCTGCTCTTGTAGACTTGTCTCAAGGACGAATCTCGGTAGATGATGCTCCAGCAGGCTTCTATGCGATCATGGCTCAATGTGCCTTGGCAAACAAACACGATAACATTGCAGCAAATTTTATGAAAAAAGCCGACGAAAAAATCGCTGCCGAAAACAAAGACTATTACTCTACCACCCTTTATCTTCTTGCAAAAAACATGGTATCCCGATGAAACACATAAAATTAATAGGTTGTATTATTCTGAGTGTGGCAATGCTTTACGGCAACATAGACATAGCCTCGGCAAGTTCATCAGGTCAGATCTTATCCAAAGCCTGGAAAGCCTATACGAACAAAAACTACAAACGTGCTGATACCTTGTTCACCCAGGCAATCCAACGGGTTCCTCACAAAAAAATCGCAGAGGCCCGCTTAGGCCTCGCCTATACCCGACTCAAACGAGACATGAAGGTCTCTGCAGCAACATTATTCGCCCAATTGGCACGCCAACAATACAAAGTCCCTGAAACCTTTCCTGCTGCCATGAGGTTATCGTTTGAACTCAGAGACTATAAAACCATGGAAACATTGGTCACCACATGTCAACCAAACGAACGCAAGAAATGGGAAAAGAAAATCATTGAAGCAAAGTTACGCACTATATTTTCCCCGTCTTTACTCAACGGGCCGGATCAACCTTTCTTTCAGGCAGTAAAACAATATCAACGCCAGCTGCAACGCTGTACAGCCTCCGAGATATTACTCAACATTACCGACCAGCTGCAACAACGCGGTAGAAAAGAGCAGGCCTCACAATTGCTCACGTCCCTCTTTGCCTGCCAACCCAGCAGCGAACTACGCATTGGAATTTTAAACAGACTTTGTGATGCAGGGGCCCATGAGAAGGCTCTTCAATTAACAGAGCAGGAACTGGCAACAACACATTCCAGCACGACGTATCAACAACAATTAACCGCAGTAAAAAAACATATTCTCCAAAAAATGTTAGCAGCCTTAGGAGACAGCGATAATACCAGATGTCTTACCCTGGCAGATCAAATTCTTAAAATATCCCCCAATGACACCGGAACCTTGATTCAAAAAGGCTGGTGTCATTATCGCAAAAAAGAATATTCCAGTGCCCAGAACATTTTCCAACGTCTGGTCAAAAAAAATGCTCTCCATACAGACGCCGTATTAGGACTGGCATACTCCCTTTATGGACAAAAGAAATACCAAAAGGCATATCAGTTAATTAAAAAAGATGCTGTTCTTCAAACCCCTGAAATTGAAACTCTCAGAATTTTACTCCTAGAACGCATGATTGAAACATCTTTAGTTTCAGAAGATCAACAGGAAGCAGAAATTCTCCTTCAAGAATTGATGCAAAGAGATCCAGGAAATGCTAAATGCAAAATATTTCAGGCACATACGTTTTACAACAATGGTGAAATCGACCAGGCTATTGAAATGTTGGAACAAGCTTTCGCCAATGAAAAATCAGCAGAAATCGCAGAAAAACTCTTAGTCTGGTACCAAAAACAAAATAAAAAATCGTCTCTTCGCGACTTGCTCGCCAAACTGTCTGAGCCAAAGAACAAAAAGCTTAACAAGATCGCAGCCTCTTGGTATTTCAACAACGGGAAGCCGCTATTGGCTGCCCAAATAGATCCATCTTCTCAGGAATGTTGCTATGAAAATGCAGACACCATTTATGGAAAAATAGGATTAGCATACCGAAATAAAAGTGGCGATACAGGCAAATCAAAACTCAGTGTTCTCAGTCTGGATGCGGACATCAAAGTTCCTTATGGCCTCGGCAATCAACTATTGTTGGGGATTACCGCAGACAGCTTATCAGCAGGTTCAGCAACAACGAAGCGTGTCGGAAATTATTTCCGTTTCTTTGATGGAACACAACCCAGCGTTCCTGATGTTGATCTTGACATTTACAGTATATTTGCAGGCTGGGAGCATCAAGGAATAACAGATTGGCAGTTGGTACTTGGAACCTCTCCAATCAATGGCCCTATCGAAATAACTCCTGTAGGTTGGCTTTCCATTGCAATGAACGGTTGGGATTTTGAAATTCATCGTGAATCTGTAAAAGGATCTGTGCTCTCCTGGACAGGAATGAAAGACCCCTATAGCCAAAAACACTGGGGCAGAATCACTCGAAACGGTGCCAATATATCCAAGACAATAGGTTTTGGGAAAGCATATTGGCTTACCGGATCCTTAGGAATTGACTGGTACCGGGGGGAAAATGTCTGGAACAACAAAGGGTGGACGGCCAACCTCTCCTTTGGTAAAACCAGCCCCTTTCGTGAAAACATGGAGCTGACCTGGGGAGTATATGCGACAGGAGCAGGATTTGACCACAATACAAATCACTTTTCTTTCGGTCATGGCGGGTATTACAGCCCGCAACAAATGTTTGCTGCCGGCCCTCTCTTTCGTATTAAAACAATACGCTGCAAAGATTACTGGTTTGATCTGCAACTTGCCGCAGGAGGCATGATAGAAAAAACCGACGACAGCCCTTTTTATCCCCTGCAAACAACAGCAACCACATTCACCCAAACAGCAACAGACGAACTTTTGGGGTTCTACCAGGGAGATCAAAATACCCGATTCACCTATTCATCTGAAATTGAGGCCTGGAAACTACTCAATGATTGGTTTGCCTTGGGAGCATTTGCTTCCTATTCCGGAACTGCTGACTACGAAGAATGGCAGGTGGGACTTGCTCTTGAAGTTTTCAACGACCCTCAAAGCCTTTTCTGGGAACAGAGAAAAATTCAAGAACAATGGTGGCGTAAATTTTGGTAGAATCTCATAGCATTGTAAATCTCACGGCTTCAATTGCAGTTTTTTAACAATCGAAGCCATGCAATACTCTTACAGTGCTGTTCGTTCACTTTCCTCGAGATAAATCTCGGTGAGTCTTCGTGTCAGAGGGCCTGGTTTTCCATCACCAATGGTTACGCCGTTAATTTCAACGACAGGCTGAACAAAGGTGGTTGCCGATGTGCTGAAGGTCTCTTTGGCCTGTTGGGCTTCTACGATGGTAAAAGGACGCTCTTCGATTTTTAAATTGTTTTCCGCAGCAAGACGCAACACAGAGCCTCTTGTAATCCCGGCAAGAATTGAGTTCGAAAGGTTCCGGGTCACGATGGTATCATCCTGGGTTACCATATAGACATTGCTTGATGTCCCTTCGGTGATCTGGCCATTTTCTGCAACCAGCCAGGCATCATCTTTGCC
>PDWI01002507.1_pt1 | contig 27410 bp, 23 predicted proteins | sample 1430891 | NCBI WGS metagenome assembly PDWI01 (sample SAMN01162508, study PRJNA174530) | Oral metagenome, whole genome shotgun sequencing project. | biome: Marine environment; feature: Marine mammal; material: Swab sample of the gingival sulcus; isolation source: swab sample of gingival sulcus... | reverse complement strand
GCCTTGGCAGAGCGTTACGGCACCTACGTTGTCGGCAGCGAAATCGTTGGTTTGACACCGGCCAAAGCCTTGTTAGACTGCGCCGAGCACTACTTGAAGCTAGAAAACTTCGACGCGGAAAAACAGGTGATGGAATATCACTTAATTGGTATGGAATAAGGAGGCACTTGCTATGAAATTGGTAGATATGCAATTAGCCGAGTTTGTCAATGTCATGGCGTCTGACGAACCTGCACCGGGTGGTGGTTCGACAGCGGCCTTGCAGGGCGCGTTGGGCGCGGCATTGACGGCGATGGTCGCCGCCCTAACCGTGGGCAAAAAGAAATACGCCGATGTTCAGCCGCTCGCCGAAGCCACTGAGCAAAAAGCGCAGGCGCTGAAGGCAAAATTTATCGATATCATCGACAGAGATACCGAGGCGTTTAATCAGGTCTCTGCCGTTTTCACCATGCCCAAAAACACCGACGAAGAAAAAGCCGCGCGCAAAGCGGCGATGCAAGCGGCGTTAAAAGCGTGTACGAAAACGCCTTTTGAGATGATGACTTTGGCTGATGAAACCTTGGCTGTGATTGAGCCAGTGGTCGGCAAATTGAACGCCAGTGCCGCTAGTGACCTCGGTTGCGCGGTACTAAGCCTCAAAGCCGCTATCCAAGGTGCGTGGCTAAATGTGCTGATTAACATCAGCGGCATCCAAGATGAGGATTTTGCCCAAAGTTACCGCCAACAAGGGCAAGCCCTATTGGATAAAAACCTCGCGTTAGCGGATAACATTTATCAACAAATTCTCACTTCTCTGTAGTGAGGTTGTTGTAGTACAAGGCGTTTTCTCGTGCACACGCATGGGGAAGCGCCTTTTTTTATAGGAGTATAACCATGTCAGTCACTTTACTGCGTGCGGCGGATTACGTCGAAAGTCATTGGTCGGGAGGGAGCACTTGTCAGATGGCCATTTTCCCTGCCAACGCCGCGTATGCCGATAGAGATTTTATTTGGCGCCTAAGTTCGGCGACGGTAGAGTTAGCAGAATCAGATTTTACGCCTTTGCCAGCCTATCAGCGTTTGATTGCCACGCTGTCGGGTGAAATCAAACTCGCCCATGACGGTGGCGAGGCATTTTCTCTGTCGCCGTTTGTCGTCCATGCTTTTGACGGCGGCGTTGCAACGCACTCGCAAGGACAGTGTACCGATTTCAATATCATGTTGCGCAAGCCCGCCTGTTCGGGCAGCTTGCAAGCGCTACAATTAACGGCAAATTCACAGGTATCGCTGTATCCAGCCGTGGATTCGACCTCGGAGAACAGTCAGCAACACTGGGTGATTGTGTATTGTTACCAAGGTAGTGTCCTGTGTCGCGTATCGGGACAGGAGTTGACGCTAGCAGCCAACGAAACCTTGTTGTTAGATGAAGCCGATGCGCATCAGTTATTGGCATTGCACGCGCAAACGGCTAGTGAGTTGATGTTGGCGAGGATAACTTGTTTTTCAAAATCACTATCAAGCTAACTTTTTTGTAACAGAATAGTATATTTTTTAATTTTTTTGTCATAGTAAAGGTAAAAACAAATAGGAATTCATAGCAACTAGAAAGAATGAATATTCATTCATAAAACACCTTGTTTTCAATTACTTTCACCTGTCATTGTTATATTTTTGGCGGTATTTTTTAGGTAATTATCAACTTTTACTGAGGATTAGGTTATTTTAAATAACTAAAAAGCATTTTGCCTTTAACTGTTTCTCCTGTAATATCCCCAGCCTCGATTTTTCTCAATCAATGCCTAGATAATCTCACATAACACATCGCTGATATATATCTATATATATCATAACTATTCTATGTTATTATCTACTTTTAGTTAATCTTTAGGAGGAATAAATGATTACAAGTACACTAACTAACAGGCTGGTTACTATTGTTGATGAGATGTATATGTACCACGCTGGCCCTATGGGCAACTTCATTTGTGAAGAAGCGTTGGAAAACTGGAAAGCACGAGATGCCAACTTAAACTATCTCAACTTAACCAGCTATATTGATGATTTGTGTAGCGAATTGCCCGAAGGTAACTTGCAAAAAAAATTCATTGAAGAATTGCTGACTAGCAGAGATATCATCATCAACACCGCCATCAAAGGCTATCTGGACAATATGTTATCCAGCTTGTAACAAGCAACCATAGCTTTATTGTGCAATGCAGCATGATACAACAACACACCACAACCCGTTGATAAACTAATTTAATTTTTAACTTAAGGAACCCAAAACATGAAATTAAGATCAAAAGTTCTACTACTTTCATCATTACTACTCATCACGATGATGGCCGCGATTGTTGCGACTGTTACGCATAGTGTGCTCAAAAGCGCTGAACGCGATATCGTCCTCAGCCGCGAGCACGAAGTCGATCTGCTCAAAGCGGAGATAAAAGATACCGTTAATATGGCATACCAACTCGTTGCTTCGAAATACAACGAATTTGACAGTGAATACGCTATTAAACAGCACCACGGCAAGCGAGCGAAAAACGTCATCGAATCGGCACAGTCTTTACTTGAGCAATACCAGCAACGCGTTGCCTCAGGCGAGATGACACTGGCCGATGCTCAACGTGAAGCCAAGAATAGAATTCGAAAAATGCGCTACGATGACAATCAAGGTTATATTTGGATTAATGATACCCAGTTGCCTTTCCCTACCATGGTAATGCACCCTATTATGCCGGATTTGGAAGGCGAGATGCTCAATGACAAGAAGTGGAATACCGCCAAAGGTGTTACCCACAACCTGTTTGCGGCTGCGGTACGTCTAACCACGCGCGACGGTGGCGGTTATATTCAATACGAGTGGAACAAGCCAAAAGACACTAGCGATAGCAAAAAGTACCAAAAAATTTCTTATGTCTCACAATTCAAGCCGTGGGGCTGGGTATTGGGAACCGGCATCTATTTCGATGAGTTGCGTACTGACAATATCGAAAGACTCAAAGAATCCATTGGCGCGATGCGCTATGCCGATGGCGAAGGTTACTTCTACATCCTTAGCGATGAATTGCCTTTCCCGAAATCTATCATGCAGCCGATTGCTCCCCAATTTAATGGCAAGGTAATGGATTCACCCAAATGGAATAAGATTGCCAACAACGGTACAGAACACTTGTTCACCGCATTGGTCAAAGCAACGCGCAACGCTGATGGTGCCGGCTACGTTAACTACGTATTGAAAAAACCAACAAAAGATGGTTCGACAGTCAAAGCGCCAAAAATTTCTTATGAACGGGTATTCAAGCCACTCAACTGGATTATTGGTTCTGGTTTGTACGTCGATGAAATCAACGAACGCGTTGAAGTCCGTGAAGCCGAAAAACGCCGAGAAACGCGCGAGCTAATACAAAAAATATTGATCATTGCCGGCTTGGTTCTAGTCGTGAGTTTGATTGCCGTGTACTTCTTCGCCAGAGGATTGAGCAAGGGCATCGAGGAATTGACCGCTATTACCCATGACATCAGTTTAGGCAAAGGTTTGGATACCCAAATTGCAAGTACAAAACGCCAAGATGAAATTGGTCAGTTAGCACAAGCCATTGAGCGTCTGCAAACCAGCGTTAATATGATGATTAACCGCATGAAGAAAAAATCATAATTGACGATTTTTCCAATAAAAAAGAGGCGTGCCACTGATTGTGGCGCGCCTCTTTTTTATTAATAAACCTAGAGTGTCCTCAATTCAAACATGTTTGGATTGAGGATACGCCCTAACGTCGCAATATCTCCGCCGCCTGCACGGCAAAATAAGTCAAAATGCCATCGCAGCCGGCGCGTTTAAAGGCCAGCAAACCTTCCATTAGCGTTTTTTCCTCGTCCAACCAACCGTTTTGGGCAGCGGCTTTAAGCATAGCGTATTCACCACTGACTTGATAGGCAAAGGTCGGTACTTGCAACTCCGTCTTGACGCGATGAATAATATCCAAATACGGCATACCGGGTTTGACCATCACCCAGTCAGCACCTTCGGCGATGTCTAAAGCGACCTCGTGCAAGGCTTCGTTGCTGTTAGCGGGGTGCATTTGATAGCCAAATTTGTCGGCCTTGCCTAAATTGGCGGCCGAGCCGACGGCGTCGCGAAACGGCCCGTAAAAAGCCGAAGCGTATTTGGCAGCGTACGACAAAATCAAGGTGTCGTGAAAGCCGTTAGCCTCTAAAGCGTTGCGAATCGCACCGATGCGGCCGTCCATCATGTCTGAGGGCGCGACAACGTCAGCACCGGCTCGTGCGTGGCATAGTGCTTGTTGAACCAAAATCTCAACCGTTTCGTCGTTCAAGATCCAGCCGTCGGCATCCATAACACCATCCTGCCCCGATAAAGTATAGGGGTCTAGCGCCACGTCGGTAATCACGCCCATATCGGGCAGTGCCGATTTGATGGCAGCCACGGCGGTGGGGATTAAGCCGTTGTCATTGTAGGCTTCTTCGGCGCGTTCACTTTTTTGTTCGGCCGGTATCACCGGAAATAATGCCACCGCCGATATGCCGAGCGCCTGCGCTGTTCGCAGATGGTCGATTGTCCAGTCAATGCTGCGGCGAAAAACACCGGGCATAGAGGCCACGGCTTGCTCTTGGCGCTCACCGGGTAAAACAAAGACAGGGAGAATGAAATCGCTGGCATCGAGTCGGTGCTCGGCTACCAAGTTGCGGCTAAAGTCAGCACGACGACTGCGGCGTTTGCGTATCTGTGGGTATTGTCCTGTTATCATCATGATTATTTTGATTGTTAGTACGTTTATATTGATAAAGTGATTATCGAGTTAGGGCATGTCCTAGAAATCGCGAGCACCTATGGCTCTAACGACTGACAAAAAGTGTGCAGAATAAAACCGTGCGCTTCTTGAATGCGGGCGGTGTTGTCCGACGGCACAATAATCGCGATGTCGCTGAGGTCGGCTAAATCACCGCCGTCGTAGCCGGTTAGGGCGATGGTTTTCATCCCGTTAAACTGAGCCATTTTGACGGCATTGATGACGTTGACTGAGTTGCCGCTGGTGGAAATGGCGACGAGTACATCGCCCTTTTTCCCCAGTCCTTCCAGCTGCCTAGCAAAAACCTGCTCATAGCCATAATCGTTGGCAATAGCCGTCATCGCCGAAGTGTCCACCGTCAGCGCAATACCGGCATAAGCTGGCCGGTCATTGATATAGCGGCCGGTCAATTCAGCCGCAAAGTGTTGCGCATCAGCGGCACTACCACCGTTGCCGCAGGCAAAAACGCGGTGGTCGTTGAGACAGGCGAAGTTAATCAGTCCTTCGGCCTTGAAAATTTCGCGCGCTATCGTGGTGAGCGACTGCATGACTTCAATATGTTGTTGTAAGTTGTCTTCAAACATGGCGTATCCTTTGGTTTAACTAATTGATTATTTAAATGACTTTGGAAAAACTCCGCTGAGTGGCCTGCGGTAAATAGCGGTCAAACAACATAGCAATATTGCGAATTAACAGCCGCCCCGGTGCTGACACCGTAAAGCCATCGGCGTTTAAAGCCAACAAGCCGTCATCGTGTAGCGGCTGCAATTTCGGTATTTCGCTGGCAAAATAATCGCGCGCGTCGATATTCCATTTGGCCGACACCTGTTGCCAGTCGATTTTCATATTGCACATAATTTCTGTAATCACGTGGCGGCGGATGACGTCGTCACGGTTGAGCTCCACCCCGCGTACCGTGGGTAACTCACCGGCATCTAGGTGCTGATAATAGCTTTTTTTATCTTTGGCATTTTGCGAGTAACTATCGCCAACTTGTGAAATGGAGCTGATACCAAAGCCAAACAAATCACATTCAGAAAAAGTCGAATAACCTTGAAAATTGCGATACAGAGTGCCGGCCTGTTGGTGCTTGACCAATGAGTCATCGGGCTTGGCAAAGTGGTCTAGGCCGATAAAAACGTAGCCGGCATCCATGAGTTTGCGAATAGACAGCTCCAATAAATTGAGTTTTTCACTGGCCAGCGGCAAGCTATCATTGCTGATTTTCTTTTGAATTTTGAAAATATGTGGCATGTGGGCATAGTTAAAAATTGCCAGCCGGTCGGGGGCAAGGTCGATAATTTTATCCAGCGTGCGCGCGAAACTTTTCGTGGTTTGTAGCGGCAGGCCGTAAATCAAATCGACAGAAATGGAGTGGAAGCCGTTTTGGCGGCCGGCTTCGATAATGCGGCGGGTTTCGTCCTCGCCTTGAATGCGGTTGACTGCGACTTGGACATCGTTGTCAAAGTCTTGGATGCCGAACGACAGGCGGTTAAAGCCCATGCGCCGCAACTCGGCGATGCCGTGCTCGGTGGTGGTTCGCGGGTCAATTTCTATGGAAAATTCGCCTTCATCATCACCGGCAAAGTGAAAATGGTCGCGAAACAGTCGCATCAAATGCCACTGCTCTTCAATGGTTAAAAAGGTCGGTGTGCCACCGCCCCAGTGTAGTTGCACGGCACGGCGGCTGGTGTCTAAGTCTTTACACACTAAATCCATTTCGCGTTCGAGACGTTCGAGGTACGGCATCGACAGCTCGTGCCGGCTGGTGATAATTTTGTTGCAGCCGCAGTAGTAGCAAATGGTGTCGCAAAATGGAATGTGTGCGTATAGCGACAAATCTTTGCCGCTGGCATTACTGGCTTGAACCAATTCAGTAAATCGCCGCGCATCAACGGCGTCGGAGAATTGCACCGCCGTAGGGTATGAGGTATAGCGTGGCCCTTGTGCGCTATACTTTTCAATCAAATTTGAATCGAAAACATTGTTCATTATAGAGTTTTTTAGTTATAATTGACGTACTATTTTAACACGAGAGACCACAATGACCGACCAAAATAAAGCCATTTGGGAACAATATATTCTAAACATTGCCGATTATCCTAAACCCGGCGTCAATTTTAAGGACATCACACCATTGATAGGACACGCCGATGGCTTCAAAGCCGTCATTGATGACTTAGCCGCTATTTGTGAGCAGCGAGACATTCGCGCCGAACAGCTCGCCTGCCCCGAAGCGCGTGGCTTTATGTTTGGCTCGGCCTTGGCCTATCGCTTGGGCACGGGCTTTTTACCGGTTCGCAAGCCCGGTAAATTGCCGCGTAAAACCTGTGGCGTCGAGTACGAGCTCGAATACGGCACCGATACTTTACAAATTCACGCCGATGATGTCATTGAAGGGCAGCGAATTGTTTTAATTGACGATGTTTTGGCGACCGGCGGTACGATGGCGGCTTGTGTGAAATTATTACAAGATAACGGCGCTATCGTACCGGCTTGCGTGTTCGTCATGGAATTAGACGGCTTGGGTGGCCGCGAGCGCATCAGCGAGCAGTGCCCCGACGTGCAAGTGCATAGTTTAGTAACCTATTAAGTTGAATTCGCAATTGAATAACGCCCTCTCCCCCGAAGGGCATGGGTATCGGCACAACTGTTAGTGAAGATAAATCTCAACATTTCAAATAAACTTAAAAAACTACAATGAACTATTCCCTCTCCCCTGTGGGGAGAGGGTTAGGGTGAGGGGCGATTGGTTGGAAATACCTACCATCTCAAATCCCCCTTTTAGAAAGGGGGAGGCAGTTCATTGTAATTTAATAATTTTTTTAATTATTTTAACTGAGTGCTTTTTAAAAAAATGTGTAGATACCTATGAACGAAGGGAGGGGGGACAGTTTATTGTAAACTTTAGCTTTTTTGATAAAAATTAGCGTCAAATAGAACCATTAGGCTTAACTTCCTTAAACTCATATGAAAAAAATCGTTATTCTCTCTGGCGCCGGCATCTCTGCCGAAAGTGGCATCAGCACCTTCCGCGATAGCGACGGGCTGTGGGAAGGCCACGATGTCATGCAAGTCGCCTCGCCCCAAGGCTGGGCGGATAATCCAGAATTGGTGTTGGATTTTTACAATCAGCGCCGCCGGCAATTATTTGACGTCGCTCCCAATGCCGCTCACCACGCCGTAGCGCGTTTGCAAGACGCTTATCACGTCAGCGTGGTGACGCAAAACGTCGATGACTTGCACGAGCGCGCCGGCTCGACACACGTTATTCACTTGCACGGCGAGTTAAAAAGCGTGCGTAGTGACCAAAACCCCGACTTGCGCTACGTCTGGGAAGACGATGTGCACTTGGGCGAGGTCGCCGAAGACGGCGCGCAACTGCGCCCCGATATCGTCTGGTTTGGCGAAGACGTACCGGCCATGAGCGCCGCCGTTGCCGAGGTTTCACAAGCCGACATCGTCATCATTATCGGCACATCATTGCAAGTCTATCCAGCCGCCGGCCTATACCAATACGCACCAGCCGATGCCGATATTTACTACATCGACCCCAAAGCTGACGCACAATCACTGCCCCAACGCGTGACGCGCCTTTCACTCACCGCGACCCAAGGCATGGCGGCCTTATTGCCGCAATTGCTGGCAAATGAATAGCCGCATTGAAAACACCGCAGCGCGTGCTGAAAGCGATAAAGGCGATAAAAAATATCTTGAGACGAACGGCCAAACACAGCCTGCCGAAACGGCGGCTTATTCCAGCTTAAACAGTCCGCTCGATGAAAGCGATTGGCAAACGGCGCTGGCCGGTTTTATTCGACAATTGGTTAACGAGCGTCAAGCCTCCCCCCACACCGTCAGCAACTATCAGCGCGATATCAGCGACTTTTTGCAGTGGTGGCAACGCGCCGAATGCCGGCAACTGGATAAAAAAGCCCTGCAACGCTACGTGGCTTATTTGACGCGCCATAAGAAAGCACCGGCGACCGTGGCGCGCCGGCTGTCGGCAGTGCGGCAATTTTTTGCTTATTTATTGGAACGCCAACAGCTCAAGTACAATCCGGCCGACAGTGTTAATGCCCCCAAAAGGCCGCAAACCCTACCCAAAGCCCTGCCAGTCGATGCGGTTAACCAATTATTGGATAACCCTGAGGCGTATTTTGACCTCAACCAAGCCCGCGACCTACGCAACCACGCCTTGTTAGAATTGCTTTACAGTTCGGGTATACGCGTCGCGGAGTTGGCGCAACTGAATGTCGAAGATATTGATCAAGTTAACGCTCAGGCCTGCGTACTCGGCAAGGGCAACAAACAGCGCCAAATTTTTATCGGCAGCAAAGCCCTAACTGCCCTCAAACGCTGGCTGGCAGTGCGCGACAGCATGACGAATGGGAATAAGCCAACACCGGCTTTGTTTTTGAATCATCGCGGTGGTCGGCTCAGTATTCGCGGCATTCAGTATCAGCTCAAGACCATTGGCGAGCGCTTTGACGCCAATTGGAATTTACACCCCCACCAACTGCGCCACAGTTTCGCTAGCCACTTGCTACAATCCGGCGCTGATTTGCGTAGCGTGCAGGAATTGCTGGGGCACAGCGACATCAGTAGTACGCAAATTTACACCCACTTAGATTTTCAGCACTTGGCCAAGGTGTACGACAAAGCTCACCCACGCGCCAAACGGCGTTAAGATAGTAAAAGTGGTAAAAGTAATATAATGCCGAATTTCACGTAGGTACGATTAGCGCAGCGTAATCGTACCTTGTGCTCTTGCAGTCTCTACTCTACACATTAATTCTTGCGTGACAATCGCCATGCCAACAGCAGTGCCACGGCACTAAGCACATAACGGCTCACTGGCGCACCCCATAAATCCGGCTGTGCCAATGTCAACACCGCAAAGCCCAATAGTACGCTGTCGGTGAGGCGGCTTTGCTGAACGGCGCGATTGTCGGCATTATTTTTTAAGTTTTGCTCAATTAAAATCGGTAACTCGGTCAAAATTTGAGTGTATTCACCGGCGCGCGTCTTGCTTTTGTGGTACAGCGCCAAGGGGCTGAATTGGTCTTTCATCCACTTTTCCAAAATCGGCTTGCCGGTATCCCACAAATCTAAATCGGGGTAGAGTACGCGGCCTAAGCCCTCGATATTGAAAAAGGTTTTTTGCAACATCACCAGCTGGGGTTGCACTTCCATTTCGTAGCGTCTAGCGGTCTGAAACAGCGTCAACAAAAACTGGGCAAAGGAAATTTCACTCAGCGGCCGGCCAAAAATCGGCTCGCTGGCTTTGCGAATGGCGGCTTCAAAATCCGTAACTTTGGTGTGTTTGGGCACCCAGCCAGAATCGATATGCAACTGCGCCACGCGCCGGTAATCGCGGTTGAAAAAGGCCAAAAAGTTTTCTGCCAAATAGTACTGGTCTTCGTCGTTGAGGCTAGCCATAATGCCGAAGTCAATGGCGATATACTTGGGGTTTTCGGGGTCGCTGATGTCGGCGAAAATGTTGCCGGGGTGCATGTCGGCGTGGAAATACTGGTGATAAAACACTTGGGTAAAGAAAATCGTCACGCCGTGTGCCGCCAATTTTTCCAAATTGACGCCGTGGGCGTTTAGGGTGTCGATATCGTTAATCGGGACGCCGTAAATGCGCTCCATGACCAATAGGTCTTTTTTGCAAAAATCCCAGTAAATTTCCGGCACATACAAAATATCGGAGTCGATAAAATTGTGGCGCAAAGTGCAACCGTTGGCGGCCTCTTGCGTCAGGTCGAGCTCGTTATCAATGGTTTTGTCGAACTCCTCCACCACTTCCGGCAGGCGCAGGCGCTTGGTTTCACTGGACAAGGCATTGACAAACAGCGCAAAAAAGCGCATCAAGCGCATGTCGTTGCGAATGGTTTTGGCGATGCCGGGGCGCACGACTTTGACCACCACTTCTTGTCCGGTGTGCAATTGCGCCGTGTGCACTTGCGCAATCGAGGCCGAAGCCAACACTTCATCGTCAAAGCGCGCAAAGGCTTCGTTCACCGGCTTTTTTAGGCTTTTTTCGATAATGGCCACGGCCTGTTCGTGGCCAAACGGCGGTACGTCGTCTTGTAATTTTGCCAATTCGCGCGCCATATCGGGCGGCAGCAAATCGGGGCGGGTGGAAATCGCTTGCCCAAACTTGACGTAAATCGGCCCAAGCGCTTCTAAGGCTTTTCGCAGGCGGACGGCAACCGGCTCGCTCAAATCGCGCCGCCACGCCACCGGCATTAAGTAGGTGAGAAACGTGACGATAAAATGCAACGGCGTGCGCGGAATCAAGGTATCGACCCCAAATTTGACTAAAATGTGCCAAACGACAAAAAAGCGGCTCATACTGCGAATCATCGGCGGTTGTCCAAACGGTTTAACAAGACATCGAGGCGGTGGTTGAAGTCGGCAATGCCTTCGCGCAGTTGCTCAAATTCCGGCTGAGTGACCAACCATTGCTTGTCGTTGATAACGTAGTCTTTGACGCGCTGCCCCAATTCTTCGACACCGCCTCTGGCGACGTGCAGGCCTTGTTGCACGGCCTCGGCGGTTTTGCTGGCCATGCCTTCGGGCATAAATTGGTTGAAAAAGGCTTGCCAATCGAGCGAAAAACTGGCCAAAAAGTGCTGAAACTGCCGTGCCGTGCCGATTTTTCCGGCGATGTAGAGGTCGTCGTTCTCCAAGCCGTCATTTTCGTGACTTATCATGTAGATAATGGCTTTTAAACTGCCGGAAATGGTGACATCGGGCAATTCGTCTTCGGCCAGTGGCACAACGCGGCCGGCTTCGATGCGAATGCTGACATCTTGGGGCAATTCGTCTATGGCGACGCACAAGCTACGGCCTTCTAAAGTGCCGGTGTCAATATGCGGCTGAGTTTTGGCGGCGACATTGAGCAGTGCCGAAAAAGCCTCTGAAAGCGTGGGGATTTTTATCATGCTTACACCTTAATGCCTTGGTGAAGCGCCACGATGCCGCCCGATAGATTTTGGTATTTGGTCAGCGCAAAGCCGGCCTCGGCAAACATTGCCTTTAAAGTCTCTTGGTCGGGGTGCATGCGAATGGATTCGGCGAGGTAGCGATAGCTTTCTTCGTCCTTGGCAATCCACTTGCCCATTTTGGGTAGGATATTGAACGAATAGAAATCGTAAACGCTGTTGAGCAATTTATCGGCCGGTTTGGAAAACTCTAACACCAAGCACTTGCCACCCGGTTTGAGGACGCGGTGAATTTCGGCTAAGGCGTTGTCTTTGTGGGTGACATTGCGCAGTCCAAAGGCCATAGTCACCAAGTCAAAGCGGCCGTCTTCAAACGGCAAGGCCTCGGCATTGGCCAGTTGATAGTCGATGTTTTTCACCAAGCCCTTGTCAGTCATGCGTTGCCGGCCGATGTTGAGCATGTTTTCATTGATATCCGAAGCCACCAACATGCCGGTGCCGGCGAGCTTCTTGCCCATTTGAATGGCCAAATCGCAAGTGCCGGAGGCCAAGTCCAAGACTTGCATATTCGGGCGCACATCGGCGGCCAAAATGGTGTAGTATTTCCAAAAGCGGTGTACGCCGACCGACATCACGTCATTCATGATGTCGTAGTTATCGGCCACCGAGTCAAAGACGCCGGCCACCAATTTCTCTTTTTCGTTTTCTTTAACTTGGCTAAAGCCGAAGTGGGTGGTTTCCGGTGTTTCTGAGTGGCTGTGATTTGTGGTATCGTTCATAAGTTTGTGCCTGTAAAAGTTTTATTTATTCGGTGGTTGAGTGTAAAAAGTGTTGCTGTCATTTTTTAGAGAATGTTGCTCGTTTTAAAATCAAAAATAATTATTCTGTAAAAAAGTCATCACGTCATCGTGGTGAGAGGCGCGATAAAGCAACTGCTTTTCCAACTCAGGTGGCGGTGTAGTGTGGGCGTTAACCATAATCGTTTTCGCACCGGCAGCGACGGCGGCACTGACGCCAGTGACCGAGTCTTCGACAACCAAACACTGGTCTGGCTCGTGCCCCAAGTGGCGCATCATCATACGATACGGCTGCGGGTCAGGTTTCGGGTAGCGCACATCCTCAATGGTGATAACGTGGGTAAAGTCATCGAGCAAGTCAATGTTGTTGCGCTCAAAATTATCACGCACATCCAAGTAGTTAGCTGAAGTCACCAAGCCAATATCGCGCCCAGACTGCTTAACGGCATCGAACAAGGTCAAAAAGCCGTCTTTAAAACTCAGCCCCTCTTCGGCCAAAATCTCTAGTCGCGCCGCGCCCCAGTCGCGAAAAAACCGTTGGGTTTTTTCTAAATCGTTGTCGAGGAAATTTTGCAAAATCAACAAGCAAGCCTCAGTAGTCTTGCCGGCAAAATCCTGCACAAAATCATCGCTGACTTCAATTTCGTGCAAATCGGCAACGCGGTAAAACGCGTCGTAGTAAACTTTTTCAGAATCAAAAATGACACCGTCCATATCAAAAATAACGGCTTTACAATCAGCTGGCATAGTTTCGTCCTTGTTTAAGGGTTGTTAGAGGAAGCTAGAAAACCGGCATTATAATACAAATGCCGGCCGACAGCTATTGGCGTTTAAAGCGCGTACTCATTTTATTGCCAGTCACTGCTAGCGACGCGCAATACAAAATAAACACGAGATAACCACGAAGCACTACTGATGCACTTTAAATACCCGACAAATCAATTGGGCGCGCATTGCCATTTTGAATATCATTGTTCAAACGCCGATAATCCAATCCTTGACTGTTGATGTAAGAGCGGCTTCTTTTTCGTGCCGGCGGCTGTTGACGAACAGGACGAGTTCTTTGGGCTGTGTGGCGTTTTTTATTGTAGCGCTTTTTCTTATAATTCTTGCGTGCAGCAGTATTTTTCTGTCGTTGATAGCTGCGCGAAGTGCCTGCTGGTGCCGAAGGATAAGTTTGATGGCTACCTTCGCTAACAATGGTAACTGGCGTGTGAACGGCAACCATGCTAAATAGTGATTCAATATCCGAGCGACGCAAGCGGATACAGCCGTGCGACACGCGCTTGCCGATACTATACGGCTTATTAGTGCCATGAATTAAGTAGCCAGAAATGCCTAAACGCAACGCGCGCGTGCCTAACGGGTTATTCGGCCCTGCCGGATAAACGCGTCGCAAGCGTCGACCACGGCGTGCGGCTTCGCGGCGAATAGAAGCCGGCGGTGTCCACGTTGGATTTTTTCGTTTGGCAATAACCGAGGTCTGGCCTCGCGGCGTGCTCCAGCCGCGCTTGCCAATGGCGATGGGGAACGTCACCACACTGCCACCACCCGGTGGGTAATAATATAGACGCATATCGGCTAGGTTAATCACGATGCCATTGCGGGTTGCACTAGGCAATTTGTGCTGTGTTGGCAGAGTCAAAGTCGTTCCCGAAGGAATTTTGCGGCCGCGCCATTTGGGATTGGCTCGAACCATTTCGTTGTAACCCACACCGTGGCGAACGGCCAAACGACCCAGCGTATCACCTCGTTTCGCAGTAATGGATTGCAACTGACCAACGACATCGCCGTCAGTTAGCGCATATTCAGCAGCGTAGGCGCTAATCGATAACGACAGCCCTAGGCACCAAATGAGTAATTTCTTCATCCTGTGTATCCTCGAAAAAATGCTAAAATCGCTACTGGTGCTTAGGGCGTGTTTGGAATGAGAACATGCCCTAATAATCAATAGTAACAGAAGTCTTAATTCTAACAGATTGTCGAAAAACAACAAGCTACGGACGCGGTTAACAGCGAATAGCGGCCTTTCTCAAAGCATCCTACAGCAATTTTTAGGCGAAAAAACACCTTCGTAATACCTAAAATCACCATTTTATCGCAGCCCACTTACTTTTTGGCGTTAAAAAATGCTATAATCCTTCGATTGCTAAGATAGAGAGCCTAACTATGACTGATAGTACGATAGATAAAACGCAACTGAGCGAAGCAGAGCTGCAAGAACTCGTTAATGCGACCGACACAGGTGGTCGCGACCCTAGCGGCTTCCCCACCAAACTTATCATGTGGACGGCGATTGCGTGGTCGTTATTTCAATTGTATTTTTGCTCAAAAATCCCCGCCATACTGACCGGCTGGTTGACGCAAAACGGCATAGAAATTAACGTCTATATTGACGAGACCAAGGCGCGCTCAATTCATCTGGCTTTTGCCTTATTCCTTGCCTTTTTAAGCTACCCCGCCTTTAAGTCTTCTCCACGACGCTATATCCCCGTCAACGATTGGGTGTTGGCATTTGCTGGCGCGTTCTTTGGTGCGTATTACTTTATTTTTTATCACCATATTTCCACCATGTACGGTGAACAACCGTCATTTTTCGATTTGACGTCGGGCGTACTGGGCATTTTAATCCTGCTCGAAGCCACGCGGCGCTCCTTAGGCTTGCCACTGGTCATTATCGCCATTTGCTTTTTGATTTACAACGCCGCTGGGCCGCTACTACCTAAATTGTTCGCCCACAATTCCAATACCTTGCCCATTATTATTAAACAGCAGTGGCTGTCCACTGAGGGCATTTTCGGCGTCGCCTTGGGCGTGTCGACCAAATTTGTGTTTTTGTTTGTGCTGTTTGGCTCGCTACTCGACAAAGCCGGCGCAGGTAACTATTTCATTAAAATGGCGTTTTCACTGCTAGGGCACTTGCGAGGCGGCCCTGCTAAAGCCGCCGTGGTCGCTTCTGGCCTCACGGGGTTGATTTCAGGTTCTTCGATTGCCAATGTCGTCACCACCGGTACGTTTACTATTCCGATGATGAAACGCGTGGGCTTTTCCTCGGAAAAAGCCGGTGCGGTCGAAGTCGCTAGCTCTGTCAACGGTCAAATTATGCCCCCTGTTATGGGGGCGGCCGCTTTCTTAATGGTCGAATACGTCGGCATCACCTATTTCGAAGTCGTTACCCACGCCATTGTACCGGCAATCATTTCTTATATTGCCCTCGTTTACATCGTTCACCTCGAAGCGCTCAAAGCCGGTATGCAAGGCCTAAAACGCGCGACTCAGCCCTCGCCTATTCTCGACCGCATTTTCGTCTGGTCAACACTGGTAATGATTGTCTTGATGCTATCTTTCGCCGTGTATTTCTTACTTGGTTGGATAAAGCCGCTGACTGGCGACAATACATGGTGGATTATCGGATTAATTTTACTCTACGTTTATTTGCACTTAGTGTGGTGGTGTGCCAAATTCCCCGACTTGGAATTGGACGACCCCAACGCGCCAGTGCAATCATTACCCAAACCCAAGGAAACCATTAATTCCGGCTTGCACTTTATTCTGCCGGTCTTCGTGTTGATTTGGTGCTTAATGGTTGAACGCATGTCGTCGGGACTATCGGCTTTTTACGGCACTGCCGTGCTCATCTTCATTCTGTTGACGCAAAAGCCGCTGTTTGCCTTTTTCCGCCGCGAACAACGCCCGTGGGCACACTTTTCCGAAGGCTGGAAAGACCTGCTTGACGGCCTAGAAACCGGCGCGCGCAATATGATTAGCATCGCGTTGGCTACCGCCACCGCTGGCATTATCGTCGGCGTCGTTGCCAAAACCAATATGGGTGCACCACTGGCGGAAATGGTTGAGCAGCTGTCTCAAGGCAATATCTTGATTATGCTGATCATGGTCGGTGTACTGAGCTTAATTTTGGGCATGGGACTGCCCACCACCGCCAACTACATCGTCGTGTCAACACTGCTAGCCGGTGTTATTGTTGAGGTCGGCAAGCAAAACGGCTTGGTTGTGCCGCTGATTGCCGTACACTTGTTTGTGTTTTACTTCGGCATCATGGCCGATGTCACGCCGCCGGTGGGACTGGCCTCCTTTGCCGCGGCTGCCGTGTCAGGTGGCGACCCCATCAAAACCGGCTTTATCGCTTTCTTCTATAGCTTGCGCACCGCTATTTTGCCATTCTTATTTATTTTTAACACCGATTTGCTACTTATTGACGTGACGTGGTTGCAGGGTATCATGGTCTTTATCGTCGCCACCGTGGCTATTTTGGTATTTACGGCCGCCACCCAGCGCTTTTTCTTTGACCGCTGTAATGTCTTGGAAGTGGCGTTATTGTTGCTGATTGCCTTTACCCTATTCCGCCCCGGTTACTTTATGGAAAGACTGTCGCCATCACAAAAAAGTGTCGCACCTAAAGACTTTATCACCGAACTCGGCAAAGCCCCAGAAGGGCGCGAAATGATGATGGCCGTCAAGGGCATAGATGGCATCGGCAACCCTATCAGCTTTTTCGTGCCATTGCCCATTGACGGCAAAAATGCCGAGGCGCGCCTTGAGCACATAGGGCTAGCAGTCTTAGATACCGGCGACAAAGTGGTCGTAGATAACGCGGCTTTTGATTCGATTGCTCAAAAAGCCGGCTTGGAATTTGACCAAGAAATACTAGAAATCAAAATGCCTATTTCTGGTTCATTGCCTAAAGAATTGTTGTACTTGCCGGCACTGGCGGCTTTGGCCGGCATTGCCACCTTGCAACGCCGTCGTCGTCGCGGCATTGACGGCGAACCCGTCGAGGCCTAATGGACTGACACTTTGTAATCTATTGAAATAAAGTTAAAAATAAACCCAAAATTTACACTTGAACTTTTTACATTTACCATTAAATCCAAACTTAAATTTAAAATCAAATCTAAACTTAAAACAGAGGTTATCATGTTTAACAATGTTCTACTCGCCGTTGATTTGGCACACAAAGAAGAGCAAGAGGCCGCTTTGGTCGCCGCAAAAAAATACGTTGATGAAGGCAGTCATCTCTACGTCATCAGCGTTATCCCCCCCGTAGAGGGCGGCGGTTTCGTACAGTCATTCTTACCTGCCAACTACGACCAAGATATTTTGAGCAAAGCTCAGGCCGCTTTGCACGAATTTACTGCCTCTCATCTGCCAGAGGTTGACCACATTAAACACATTACCGCACACGGTAAAGTCTATGAAAAAATCACCGATATTGCCGAACAATTGGATATTGACCTCATTATTACGATGGCCTCAATCAAGAAGGACAAGCAAAGTAGTGGCTTTGGACCCAACGTCGCGCGCATCGTCAGAAACTCTGAATGTTCGGTGCTGGTGCTACGCTAAAGCCCTAATTGTGGCAATACGTTAGGAGAATTTTCTACATTTAGCCGTCATCTATTGGCATTTCGTGTTAAAATTTGCCACTGAACCATCAATCAACATTATTCTATATTTATTAAACGAGGAATTTTATGAACCGTAAACAACTAGCTTTTTTGTTACCTCTTGCTCTAGGTGGCCTTGCCAATGCGCAAACCGCCGCCATTCCAGCCGCACCCGAATCTAAGCCGGGTCAGTGTCACGCCTTGGTCAACGTACCGGCCAAATTGGCCTCGCGCGTTGACGAAGTCGTTGCTAAAGAAGCCGGTGAAACCTTAGAAATCCAACCAGCAAAGTACGAGTGGATTGAAGAAAAAGTCTTGATTGCAGAAGAAGAAAAAGGTATCGAAGTCATCCCAGCGACTTACAAAACCGTCGAAGAGCAAGTCATGGTCGAGCCTGAGCGCAAGAAGTACGAAGTCATTCCCGCCCGATACGAAGAAGTCACCGAAGAAGTGATGGTTAAGCCAGCTATGCGCGTATGGAAAAAATCCACAGGTGGTGCTGCCGCGCTGACCGGCGAAGTTATGCGTTTAATCGAAGTCCCTGCGGAATACAAAACCATTACCAAACAAAAAATGGTTAAAGGTCCAGAAGTGCGCGAGCAAGTTGAGCCGGCCAAATTCGCAACGATTAAAAAGAAAGTCATTGAAAAACCCGCCAGTACGCGTACAGTTGTTGTTCCAGCGGAATACAAGACAATTCGCATCAAGAAAAAAGTCGCCGATCATAAAGAAGTTCGCACACCAACTGAAGCAGTCATGAAGAAAATCACTAAAAACGAAGTGGTTAGCCCTGCGGAGTTGAGCTGGCAGCGCGTTCCTTGTGACAACGACTTGAGCGAAGCCAATATCATCGCCATTCAAAAAGGCCTAAAAGCCGCCGGTTATGATGTCACTCCAGACGGCAAGTTTGGCAAAGGCTCTCGCGATGCTTTAGAAAAATTCCAAGAGCGTCGTGGCCTAGCCAAAGGCGCAATCACTATCGAGACCATGAAAGCCTTGGGCGTCGATATTGACTAAGCAGATGATGATGTCGTTGGTTCGCTTTGATTCAACTTTCCAATGACAATCACGTTGTTTTGCCCCCGTTATACGGGGGTTTTTTCATTTTTTTGTAAACGAGTAATATAACGATGCAATTTGACTTGCTAAATACCGACGGTATGGCGCGACGCGGGCGCTTGCGTTGTGCGCGCGGCGTCATTGAAACCCCTATTTTTATGCCCGTGGGCACAGTCGGTACGGTTAAAGGATTAACGCCACGCGATTTATTGGACTTGCAGGCGCAGATCATTTTGGGCAACACCTTTCACCTATACTTGCGCCCCGGCTTGGATATTATCCGCGACCACGGTGGCCTACACGAGTTTATGCGTTGGGATAAACCCATTTTGACCGACTCCGGTGGCTTCCAAGTCTTTTCGCTGGCCGAGAAGCGCAAAATTACCGAAGACGGCGTAACCTTTGCGTCGCCGTTTAACGGTAGCAAAGTGTTTTTGTCCCCCGAAGTGTCAATGGAAATTCAGACGGTGCTGAACTCTGATGTCGTGATGATTTTTGACGAATGTACACCCTACCCTGCCCCGAAAAACCGCGTCAAATCCTCTATGGAAATGTCACTGCGCTGGGCCGAGCGTTCCAAAAAAGCCTTTGATGACCTGAAAAACCCCAACGCCCTCTTCGGCATTGTGCAGGGTGGTATGCACGAAGACTTGCGAAAAGTTTCAGCTGATGCCTTGATTGATATGGATTTTCACGGCTATGCTATCGGCGGCCTAGCGGTGGGCGAAGATTTCGACATTCGCAACCAGATGACTGAAATCATCACCCCGATGCTACCCGACGACAAGCCGCGCTATCTGATGGGCGTCGGCAAACCCCAAGACTTGGTCGAGGGCGTCAAACGCGGCGTCGATATGTTCGATTGCGTCATGCCAACGCGCAATGCCCGCAACGGTAGCTTGTGGACGAACTTTGGTGAACTAAAAATTCGCAACGCCCGCTATAAACGCGACTTAAAACCACTAGACGAGACTTGTTCATGTTATACTTGTCAGCACTTTTCGCGCTCGTACTTACATCACTTGGACAAAACGCGCGAAATTTTGGGCGCACATCTGAACACCCTGCACAATATCCATTATTATTTAACACTGATGGAAGAGATACGCACGGCCATCGCCGACAACCGCTTTGCTGATTTTTACCAAAATTTCTATGCAAAGCGTGAAATTGGCATTCAGTGACCCCATATACTCCCAACTATACCGGCCATAACGCACCCTACGTTAGGTTGATAATAATTTTTAACACACTTTCATAACGAGGTAATTTTATGATTTCTATCGCTCACGCTCAAACCGCAGGCGCTCAATCAGCGGGTAGCAGCTACATGTCTTTCATTTTCTTCATCGGTATTTTCGCGATGATGTACTTTATGATGATTCGTCCACAACAGAAAAAACAAAAAGAATTGGCGGCATTAATTAACGCCTTAAAAAAAGGCGATGAAGTCCTTACTGCCGGCGGCATTATTGGCCGCATTATGAACTTGGACGAGCACTATATCGAAATCGAAATTGCCAACAATGTCACGATTAAAATGCAACGTACCAGTATCGTTAACGTCCTACCCAAAGGTAGCGTTAAGGCCATTCAATCTTAATTATCATGCCAAGCCTTGCCAAATACCTTGGTAAGGCTTTGTATTGAGGTATTTCTCATGAACTATCCCTTTTGGAAAAGTGCGCTGATTGCCACTTGCATAGCGTTGGGGTTCATCTATGCCCTGCCCAATTTATTCTCTGACCAACCGGCTATCCAGCTCAAACCCATTCAAGAAAACGTCGCCATTGACGGTCAATACGACACGGTTAAACAAGCGTTAGAAAAAGCGAATATTGCCTACGAAGGCATTCGTTCCGAAAAAGACCGGCTGATTGTTCGCTTTAAAACCGCCGAGGCACAGGCTAAAGCCAAGGCACTATTTGACAAAGATTTTTCTAGCACTTTCTACGACGCCTTGACATTGACCCCCTCCAGCCCAGAGTGGATGCAAGACTTGGGACTAGCCCCCATTACCAAAGGCCTTGACTTGCGCGGCGGCGTTTATTTGCTATTGCAGGTCGATACTTCATTTTTGATTACCCGTATCGGTGAAAGCAATTTGCAGGACATTCAAAGTATGCTAGACGAGGCTAAAATTGCCTACGATAGCTTGCGCGTCATCGAAAACGGCAGTGTCAAAATCACGCTAAAAGACGCCGATCGCATGAGCGATGTGGAAAACTTGCTACACAAAAAGCGCCCCACCGACTTGGCGCGCGAGGTTGACCCAAACAACCCAGCCGTAATGATTGCTCGAGTCACTGATACTGAGCTCGACCGCCGCAAAGCTATCGCCGTCGAGCAGAACACCGCCACCCTGCGCGAGCGCATGAACAGCATCGGCGTCGCCGAGCCGTCTATCACCCGTCAAGGCAGTGACCGCATCGTAGTACAATTGCCGGGCTTGTCTGACCCGAACGATGCCATTGCCTTAATCCAGTCAACGGCATCGCTAGAGTATTATATGGTCGATGAAAAGGCGCAAGCCAGCGGCAAAAAGCGCTTTGGCGTTAAGTTTATCAACGACCAAAATGGCCGGCCGGTCGCACTGAAGCGCAAAATGATTATTTCAGGTGAAAATATCATTGATGCCAGTAGCATAGTTGACCAAAACGGCGAGCACGTGGTTTCAGTAGTTTTAGACGAAGCCGGCGCTGCCAAAATGGGTGAAAATACGCGCAAGAACATCAAAAAACCCATGGCGGTAGTCTATATCGAGTTCAAGCCGATTCCGAAGACTAATGACGAGGGCGAAACTGTTATTGAAATGAAAAAACAACAAAAAGTCATTTCAGTCGCCACCATTCAAGGGCAGTTCTCTAAGCGTTTCCAAACCACCGGCCGCTTCACTGAAAAAGAAGCCAGCGATTTGGCGCGCAGTTTGCGCTCTGGTGCTTTGGTCGCACCGGTTTACGTTATCGAAGAACGTACCGTCGGCCCTAGCGCCGGTAAGAAAAATATCGAACAGGGTAAAAATGCCATTATCTTGGGCTTTATCCTCGTGATGATTTTTATGCTCGCCTACTACCGAAAATTGGGCGCAGTCGCCGTAACCGCCCTACTCCTCAACGTCGTCTTTATGATTGCTTTGTTGTCGTTTATTGGTGCGACGCTGACTTTACCGGGTATTGCCGGTGTGGTACTGACCATGGGTATGGCGGTCGATGCCAACGTGCTAATTTTTGAACGTATCCGCGAAGAACTGCGTGATAAGAAAAACCTGCGTGAAGCCATCAAAGCCGGTTTTGACAATGCCTTTTCCACCATCACCGACGCCAATATCACCACGCTGATAGCGGCCGCAATTTTGTTTGCCTACGGCACCGGCCCGATTAAAGGCTTTGCCGTAACGCTGGCCATTGGTATTCTCACGTCGATGTTTACGGCCATTATGGTGTCGCGCTTTATTATTCACTACGCCTTTGAACGCCGCGGCGTCAAAGACCTATCTATTTAAGGGAGGATAACCATGAGTATTAACGCGTTATCTGAAAAATTACAGAACCTTAACTACGACTACTTTAGTAAGGTACGCTACACCGTGTACGTCTCGGCCGCACTGATTTTTATCAGCATCGTGTCGCTATCGACACAATGGTTGAATTTGGGACTGGATTTTACCGGTGGTGTCACCGTCGAAATGCAAGCCGAAAAAGCCGTGGATACCGAGGCCATTAGAAACCTGCTTAATAGCAAAGACTTTCCCGACGCCCAAGTCATTCAATACGGCAGTGAAAAAGCCATTCAAGTCAAACTGCCACCAGCGGCCGGCGACAAACAACAGTTGGCTAGCCAATTACAGGATAACTTGAGCGAAAGCGGCTACCAGTTTACCCTGCTAGGGCAATCCACCGTTGGTGCTGTGGTGGGTAGCGAATTGATTAACCAAGGTTTGTATGCCTTAGTTTTGGTGTTATTTGGCGTAATGGCCTACTTATCACTGCGCTTTCAGTGGAAATTGGCACTGGGCGCAGTGGCGGCTTTGGCGCACGATTTGATTATCACTTTGGGCTTTTTCTCGCTGACACAGTTGGAATTTGACTTGACGGTTATCGCCGCCTTGCTAGCGGTTCTGGGCTATTCAGTCAACGACACGGTAGTGGTGTTCGACCGCATTCGCGAGAATTTCCGCTTGATGCATTTAGACGACGAAGTCACTATCGCCAACAAATCGATTAACCAGACCATGGCGCGCACCTTGATTACTTCGGTAACCACTTTGCTGTCGGTGTCGGCGCTGGCTATTTTTGGCGGCCCGATTTTGTTCGGCTTTGCCGTGGCGCTGATTGTCGGCATTTTGATTGGTACGTACTCGTCCATCTTTGTCGCCAGTGCAATGGCCATTCGCTTGAAGCTGACTAAGGCAGATTTAATTCCGAAAAAACCAGAAGACATTGACGACATGCCTTAGGGTGTATCCTCAAAAAACTAGGGCATGTTCTAATGCCGAAAGGGACTGATTGTTATTCAATCAGTCTTTTTTTAAGACCAAAAGTTACCTATCGTGTGACTTTTTAGCAAACACTTGCCGGTGGTTTTCTCTCTTGTTATGCTGTCCGAGAATAAATTGGGTTTTGCAGTTGGCAACGTAGTGACGGGACGCGACCTGTCACTACCGCGTCATTTTTAATAAAAATGAGGGGGAAGCAAATGGAAATCATCGTCATTGTCATGCTAATCACTATCGCCTTTCTATGGGTTGATGTGCGTGACAGCAAAGTAAAAATCAAACGGCTAAAAAATCGGCTGGAAAGTTATAACCAGCGCCTAGGCGTGTTGGAAAAAGAACGCCAACAGGCGGAAGACGTTCACTATGGCCGGCAACTCTCAGGCTCGCCAGTTGCACAAAAACAAGCGACTCACGAGGCAAGCGGTGATTACGTTGTCTATCGCGGCCGTGTCAATGCCGATAGCGAGCCAAAGCGCACGACACCGCCGGCAGTATCTGATGCGCCGCCAACGCCGCCAACACCACAATTAGTCGATAAGCCGATTGCGCATCGCCAAAACCGGCCAGATAAGCAACCGGCTAATCAAGTGCCAGATATTGCCGACAATAATCTGCTATCCAATCAGCCAATTGATATTGACATTGATAACAATCAGCCACTTGAACAACCGGCCAGTATGACTGACAGTAACGAGGCTGTTAGTCAAACAGCCGACCTAAATGATTATTATCAGCCAGTCAAGCAATCGTCCTGTCAATCAGCCGGTGTTGATGACAGTTATCGGCCGGCTATGCGAGTGCCTGCTTACGACCGTGAATACCCTGCGACTGAGCCCATGCCGGCCGAGCATACGCCGACGCTATTTGACAAAGGTGTTGACTACGCTAAAAACTGGATTAGCACCGGCAATGTGCCGGTAAAAATCGGCATGTTGGTGTTGTTTTCGGCCGTCATTGCCTTTTTGCGCTACGCCAGTAACAAAGGCTGGTTCACTTTCCCCATGGAATACCGATTGCTCAGTGTCGCCGGTTTGGCTTTGGCGGCGCTGTTTTTCGCGTGGACAAAGCGCCACAGCAAGCGCAGTTTCTCGCTCAGCGCACAGGGCGGCTGTATCGGCATTCTGCTGTTGGTGATTTTTTCCGCCGTTAAAATGTATGGCTTTATTTCGCCGACCGTGGGTTTTGCCCTCAGTGTGCTCATGGTGTTGCTAGCGGCAATACTGGCGCTAGCGCAAGACGCCAAGGCACTTATTATCATGGCTATTTTTGCCGGCTTTTTAGCACCAATTTGGCTGTCTAACAACAGCGGCAACCACGTCGTGCTGTTTTCCTACTACGCCATTTTGAATGTCGGCATCTTCGCAGTGGCGTGGCGCAAACCGTGGCGCGAGCTCAACTTGCTCGGCTTTGTGTTTACTTATTTGATTGGCACGACGTGGGGCGGCCTGCGCTATACCGAGGCCAATTTTGCCACGACCGAGCCATTTGCGGTGCTGTTTTTCTGCTTCTACTTGTTTATACCGCTACGCTACGCCCAACGTGCAAGTACGGGTGATGAGCGCTATGCCGACAAAATTGACGCGGCGCTATTATTCGGCACACCGTTGGTGACTTTTGGCTTGCAGGTCGGCATGTTGCACAACCACAGCGACTGGCTAGCGCTATCTAGCGTCGTTATGGGCTTGGTTTACGCGGGCTTGGCGTTGGTCTTGCGCGGCCGGCCGGCTTATACCGTGCTGCAACAAGCCTACACCGGCTTGGCGGTGGGCTTTTTGACGTTGGCCGTGCCTATCGGTTTGTCAGCCAAAGCCACAGCGACGATTTTTGCTGTGGAAGGCGCAGGAGCACTGTGGTTCGGGGCGCGAGAGCGCCGCACGTTGGCGTGGTTGTTGGGAGCGGCATTGCAGGCTGCATCGGCTGTGGCGTTTGTTATCGCCTACGACGGCGTCGTGCCGGCTTTGCCCGTGGTGTTTAACGACCGCTATTTGAGCGCCCTGTTAATGGTCATCAGCGCCGGCGTTTGCGTCGGCAGTTGTCACTATTTCGCTAATCACGGTTTGAAGCCGGCCACTTCGGCGCTGTCAGCATGGCTTGATGAAGCCTTACTAGCCACTAGCGCCCGGTTGTTTTTCCTGTGGGGAATGGCGTGGTGGCTAGGCGCTAGCGCCGTTGAAATAGAGCGCCTCTCAACCACGGCTTACGACCACTTTTTGTTGCTTATCGCCACTGCCGGTGCGTTGATTGTGGTGTTGAAATACTACGGCGATAGCATGGTCGCCGTAGCGCAAAGCCTCTTGCTCAGTGTCGGTGTGATTTTTGCTTTACTGGCAGTAGTTGGTGCGCTTGGACACTGGCACTTCGGCGCTGAACATTTCTACAGCTTGTACCCACTAAACGCTTGGAGCGCCGCAGTGTGGGCAAGCTATGCCGTTATCGGTCTGTTGGTGTGGCGCTCGCTAGCCGACGTTGCGCTGAGAATTATCGACGATAACGTGGTGGCGTGGCTGTTGTCGCTCACCACCGTGGTTTGCGTGGGCATTTATCAATACTGGCCGGCTGAGTATGTGGAAAGTAGCCTGTTTTATTGGGCAATGTTAGCCCCTTGGCTAGCGCTAACATTGGCTTTGATGCGCTGGCCGCAGGTTTTGCAGGCTTGGTTGGCACGCCCCACGCCGGCTTGGCAGTCGGGCGTGACTTGCGGCGCGTTTTTCGTGTTAATTTTAGGCTTGTTGCGCGTTGCAAGCTTGTCGGGAGGCGACAGTCACTGGTGGTTGCCGGTGCTCAACGGCGTGGACAGCTTGCTGTTATTGTTGAGCGGCGTGTTAGTGTGGCCCTTAATGAAAAAAGCGCGCAGTTGGCAAACCGTGGCGCTAGCCGGCTTGTGGGGCGTGGTTATCGCTAGCGTGACCCTGCGTATGATGCACCACTGGGGCGGCTTTTCGGCGTGGACGCGCAATGCCCACTTCGATTGGAGCGCGTGGAGCGATTGGTGGATACTGACGACCTTTGGCTTTTGGTTGGCGGTACTGGCGGCCATGCGTTTAGCCACTCACCGGCCGGCATTGGCCGAGTCACTGCAGTGGCTCGGTTTGATACACATCGGCCAACACGGCATCACGCTGTTGCTGTCTTTGGTCTGGTGTAGCCTGCTGTTGGAAGCCGGTCAAGCCGAGCCACTACCATGGCTACCACTACTCAATCCATTGGCGGCGTTGCAGTGGAGCATATTGTGGGCACTATGGCTGTGGTTAGGCGACAACCAAAGCAAGTTGTTGCCACAAAGCCGCGAGCGAGTGATGCCGGTGTTAGCCTTGCTGTTGATTTCGGTGATGACTTTGCGCTTTGTGCACCACTATGCTGATGCGCCTTGGTCACCGGCAATTGTGCGCTTTGCCGTTACCCAAATGGCGCTGACGTTGGTGTGGAGCGTGCTCGGCGTCGTCGCGTGGATACTGGGCTCGCGCCGGCATTCTCGTCCCGTTTGGTTATTGGGCGCTGCGCTAATGACGGTGGTACTGGTCAAGCTGATATTGGTTGACCGTGGGCATTTGGGCGATTTGTTTGGCATTGCCTCGTTCTTTGCTTACGGCTTGCTGTGCGTGGTGGTGGGCTATTTAGCGCCTATGCCGCCGGCCAAGGGCAATAGTAATAATATCAACCCTGCAAAATAACTCATCTTCGAAAGAAAATTTCTTATCTTTTGAAATGATTGCTAAAAATAAGAAATCACTGTCCCCCCTCTTTCTAAAAGAGGGGGTTAGGGGGAGATTTGAGATGGTTGGAGATACCCACCACCGTCAAATCCCCCTTTGTGCAACATAAACATGGTTTACATTTTAACCTAGGCACATGGTTTACACTTCGCCTGTTGATGCCACTGTTTGTTTGGTAATATTTTTTGCTGTTTA
>PDWI01002505.1_pt1 | contig 27414 bp, 18 predicted proteins | sample 1430891 | NCBI WGS metagenome assembly PDWI01 (sample SAMN01162508, study PRJNA174530) | Oral metagenome, whole genome shotgun sequencing project. | biome: Marine environment; feature: Marine mammal; material: Swab sample of the gingival sulcus; isolation source: swab sample of gingival sulcus... | reverse complement strand
GTTACGAGAGGTTGCGGAAACCGTTACTTCAAAAAACGAAATAAAAATATTGCACGAACCCAAACGCAAAGAAAATTACGGCTCACCGGATTTTAAAATTTATACCGAAAGTTCAATAATAGGATACGTTGAAAATAAAAAAATAACAGAAAATCTTAATAAAGTTTTAAAATCAGCTCAAATACGAAAATACAGAGAACTATCACCCAATATTTTATTGACAAATTACCTTGATTTTGTTTGGATAAAAGGCGAAAATATTCAAAAGGAAACACTTTGTAGCATTTCGGATTTAGAAAATAAAAAATTTACTCCCGACAAGAATAAAATACAGAACATAACCAATATTCTAACAAATTTCTTTTCGGAAGCACCGATTGGAATTTCAACTTCAAGAGATTTAGCTGTGGCATTGGCTATTAGAAGTAAAAACCTGAAAATATTTTTGAAAGATGACTTGGAAAAATACGAAAATGCAGAAGAAAAAACAAGATTAGTAGGTTTGTACGAAACGTTTAAAAACTACATTTTCAATGAATTAACAATGTCGGAATTTGCCGATGCTTTTGCACAAATGTTAGTTTACGGTTTGTTTCTGGCAAAACTAAATGCTGATACCAAAGAAGTAACATTATATAACGCCAAGAAATACATTCCTCAATCGTTTGAATTAATCAGAGAATTGGTAGGTTTTCTCGACGAACTCGAAGATGATAACTACAAAGATACACGCTGGATAATTAATGAAGTTATTTCGATAATGAACAATTTGGATTTACCCGAATTGCAAAAAACTTTAAGTTTCAGCCACACGGTTAAAGACGACGAAAATATTGAAACCGACCCGTATATTTATTTCTACGAAACATTTTTGGCAGCTTACGACAAAAATTTAAGAAAAGCCAAAGGCGTTTATTATACACCGCCGCAAGTTGTGAATTTTATTATCAAATCATTGAACGAAGTTTTAAAAAATACGTTCAAAATAGAAACAGGTTTAGCCGACTCCGAAAAAGTTACAGTATTAGATTTTGCAACCGGCACCGGAACATTCATAATTGAAATTCTAAAACAAATATTTGAAGAAATACCTGCCCAAAATCAACAATTTAAAGAACTGCTAATAAAAGAGCATATTTTGAAAAATATTTATGGTTTTGAGTATTTGATAGCACCCTACACCGTTGCACATTTAAAACTGTCGCAGTTTTTAAAAGAAAATGATTATCAATTAGATAGCAAAGAACGTTTCCAGCTGTTTTTAACCAATACACTTGAACCTATTGCTGATATAACGCCGAATTTATTCACAAAAGCCTTGTCGGCAGAAGGCAAATCGGCACAAAAAATAAAAGACAAACCAATACTCGTGATAACCGGAAATCCGCCATATTCAGGACATTCCCAAAATACAGGCGATTGGATTACAAATTTGTTAAAAGGGAATGACAGTTGGGCAAAAGAAAAAATCGGGAAACAAGCAAATTATTACAAGGTCGACGGCAGACCTTTGGGCGAACGAAATCCTAAATGGTTACAAGACGATTATGTTAAATTTATTCGCTTTGCACAATACAAAATCGACCGTACCGGTGAAGGAATTGTTGGCATAATTACAAACCATTCATTTTTGGATAATCCCACTTTCAGGGGCATGCGTCAGAGTTTGATGCAATCGTTTGACCAGCTTTATTTCATTGATTTACACGGAAATAGCAAGAAAAAAGAGAAAACTCCCACCGGCAAACCCGATAAAAATGTATTTGAAATTCAGCAAGGCGTAGCAATTTCAATTTTTGTGAAAAAAGCGGGTCTAAAAAAAGGTGTATTTCATACCGATTTTTGGGGCAGTCGTAATCAAAAATTAGATTTATGCTTAAAAAATTCAATTAATACGGTTGATTTTACGGAACTTAGACCAAGTTCGCCGTTTTATTTATTTACACCGCAAAATGAAAAACATTGGAACGAATATAACAGTTTTTGGTCGGTGAAGGAGATTTTTGATAAGAATAATTTAGCTATTTTTACACATAGAGATACATTTCTTGTAGATTTTGATAAAAATGAATTAGAAAAACGTATTAATAAATTTAAAAATTGTTCGGATAAATATGATGTAAAAAAAGAATTTGAATTGAATGATACAAGAGATTGGAAAATTGATGACGCATTAAAAAAAATAAAAAAAGAGAATATTATAATTAAGGAATATTTTTACAGACCTTTTGATGTCAGAAATTTGTGTTATAATCAATGTATGTATGATAGGGGAACTTCGAGATATAACATAATGGAAAGTTTTTTAGAGAAAAATAACAATTTAGCTTTGAATACTTCAAGAATAGTTCAAAGGCAAAGTTCGTTTTCAGATGTTTTAGTTTCCAATCAAATAACTGATGCTCATTATTGTACGGGTGGTAATTACATTTTTCCATTATATTTATACGAAAAACAAACCAAAGACATTTTTAAACAAGATAAACCCGAAGATGCAATAAAAAGATATAAAGAAGAATTAAAAAAATATACTGATAAATTTAAAAAAGAACAAGAAAGAATTAAAAAATTAGAAGCTGATTTTAAATTACAAAAAAAACACGATACCGTAGAAACAGATATTATAGAAGAAGCACGTGCATGTTTTGAAGAACAAAAAACAGCCTATGAAAACGTAAAAATATATTTTGAAAATTTAATAGATAATGCAGAAAACGAGCTTATAAATGATAAGCAAAACTATGTTAAATATCTTGAAAATGATATTGTAAAACGCCCCAATTTCACTGCTAAATTTCTTAAATTTATAAAAACAAAATATCCGAATTATACACCCGAAAAAATATTAGGATACATTTATGCCGTTTTGCATAGTCCAAATTACAGAAAAAGATATGCAGATTTTTTAAAAATAGATTTTCCTAAAATTCCATTTTGCAATGATGAAAATACTTTTGAAAAATTATCTGATTTGGGAACAGAATTAATAGAATACCATTTATTAAATAAAATCCCGCAAGGCGAAGAATATAAAAAACTGGGAATTTACAGTGGCAAAGGCAATAACATTGTAGAAAAACCCGAACATAAAATAGTAAAAACAGACAAGGGTAAAGAAGAACGATTATATTTCAATAAAACTCAATATTTTAATAATGTGCCTAAAACAATATACGAATTTTATATTGGTGGTTATCAGGTTTTGAATAAATATCTGAAAGACCGAAAAGGTAAAGAACTGAACATGAATGAAGTATTAACAATAAGCAAAATTGTAAAAGTTTTGTCGTTTACTGTAAAGCAAATGGAACTGATTGATAATGAGATAAAAAAATGGATATAGAATAAAAGTAAATAATGCAGCTTAACCCAATTTATGTAATAAATTTTCTGTTTCATATATTGAATTTAAAATTTAATTAGCTGTGTTAACTTTGTTATGATGCAAAAATACTAAGGTTATGATTGAATTTTTGAAAGATATATTTTTATTTAATCCGGATGCCCCCCTGATTTTCACACGATTTTATTTTTGGGCATTTTTCACAATTGTACTTGCCGGATATAGTATTCTACATAAAAAAGTTGTACCGAGAAACGCTTATTTATTTTTAATGAGCCTGTTTTTTTATTACAAAACAAGCGAGTTTTTTTTCTTGCTCCTCATTTTTTCCACACTCGTAGATTTTTTCATAGGAAAAGCAATATACAAGAGCAACAAAAAAATTAAACGAAAATTATTGGTAGCTCTTAGCGTAATTGTAAACCTCTCAGTTCTATCATATTACAAATACGCCGAATTTTTTATAGAAAGCATAAATTATTTGTTTAATGTTAATTTTGAAACTGTTGATTTGGTTGCAAAATGGGCAAATCAATTTGCAGGCACTCATTTTACAATAGACCGAATTATTCTGCCTGTGGGAATATCATTTTTCACTTTTCAAACCATTAGTTACTCAATTGACATATATCGAGGTAAGATAAAACCTCTAAAAAGCATATTAGATTTTGGTTTTTACGTATCATTTTTTCCTCAACTTGTGGCAGGTCCCATTGTGCGAGCTTCTGAATTTATACCCCAAATACACAACCGATATTCCATAACCAAGCAAGAATTTGGCATGGCTATATTTTTGATTTTAAATGGATTAATGAAAAAACTATTCGTTGCCGACTATATAGCCGTAAATTTTGTAGACAGAGTATTTGCTTCGCCAATGACCTACGGCGGATTTGAAAACCTAATGGCAGTATTCGGCTATTCAATTCAAGTATATGCCGATTTTTCAGGATACACCGACATAGCAATAGGCGTGGCACTACTGATGGGATTCAGGCTACCGGTAAACTTTAATTCGCCATACAAAGCACTATCTACGGGCGAATTTTGGAAACGTTGGCACATATCACTTTCCACTTGGCTGAAAGACTACCTGTATATTCCGTTAGGCGGCAACAGGCACGGCAAATTGCGTACAAATTTCAACCTAATGCTAACCATGTTACTGGGAGGACTATGGCACGGAGCAAGTTGGCAATTCGTGATATGGGGCGGACTGAACGGAATAGGATTGATTGTATATAAATATTGGCGACAAATAAGCCCCTTCAGAGAAACAAGAACTTGGGCAGTACGTTTTTATGCAATTTTTCTGACCTTTATATTTATCAGCGCCACGCGTATATGGTTCAGAGCCGAAAGCATGCAAATAGCAAACGATATAATGACACAAATAGTTCAAGCATTTAATTTGAATAAAATAGGCGAAATAATTTTGGCATACAAAAACGTTTTCGGAATTATGATTTTTGCCCTTGCAATACATTGGCTATCTGCCGATTTTAAAGAAAAATACAGACAATTTTTTGTCCGTATGCCCGCTTGGGCTAAAGCTCTATCTGCCGTAATAATTGTTTTTGTTATATGGCAAATGCGTACAGCCGACCTACAACCATTCATTTATTTTGATTTTTAAAATTATAATGTTTTTATTATCAAGGATTTAAAGAGACTTTTTGTAGTTTAGAAAATTTATCCCGACACTTATTTGTAGGTAATAAGTTGCATTAGGAATTGTTAAAATTTATTAAAAAAAACAATTTTATAGTGCAAAACTGATATAGTTTTATTATGTTTGAAAAAATAACACAAAAATTGGAAAGTTATGTCAGACAGACCAAAAACAGACGATTTAAAAAAACGCCGTGCAAGAGCACTGCTCGGTGGTGGAAAAAAAGCAATTGAAAAACAAAAAAACATGGGTAAAATGACGGCTCGCGACCGCATTTTGTACCTTTTAGACAAAGATTCCTTTCATGAATATGACCTCTTTATATGCCACGAAGCCAGAGATTTCAACATGGATAAAAAAGAACTTCCCGGAGATGGCGTAATAACAGGAACAGGTACCATACAAGGCAAATCAGTTTGTATTTTCGCACAAGATTTTACGGTAGCAGGCGGCTCACTTGGTTTAATGCACGCTCGTAAAATAACCAAAATTATGGATCATGCCATAAAAATGCGAGTTCCATTGATAGGCATTAACGATTCAGGTGGAGCCAGAGTGCAAGAAGGCGTAAACTCTTTGGCAGGATACGGCGAAATATTTTACAGAAACACTAAAGCATCAGGAGTAATTCCTCAGATTTCAGTTATATTAGGACCTTGTGCAGGAGGTGCAGTATACTCGCCGGCACTTACCGATTTTGTTTTTGTGGTAGATAAAATTTCTAAAATGTTTATCACCGGACCAAGCGTTATAAAAACAGTTTTGGGCGAGGAAATTTCTATGGAAGACCTTGGCGGAGCAAAAATTCATAGCCAAAAAACCGGAAATGCACACTTTTACGCAGAAACAGAACGGGAAGCCTTTGAACAAATAAAAGAACTTATTTCATATATTCCGTGGAACAACGGACGCAGACCTTTACCGTTTGAACCGGAATTGCCTAATAAAAAAATTAAAATTGATAAAATTGTACCGGACGACTCAAAAGAACCCTATGATGTTAGAGAAGTTATTAAGGCGGTTACTGATAAATCAAGTTTTTTTGAAGTACAAAAAAATTGGGCAGACAATTTAGTTATAGGTTTTGGACGAATTAACGGCGAAAGCGTAGGTTTTGTAGCAAATCAACCCAATATACTGGCAGGTGTACTCGATGTTGACTCTTCCGACAAAGCAGCACGCTTTATTCGTTTTTGCGATGCTTTTAATATACCGATAGTTACATTCGTAGACCTACCCGGCTACCTACCCGGAATAGACCAAGAATATGCCGGTGTTATAAGACACGGAGCAAAAATACTTTACGCATATAGCGAAGCAACTGTACCCAAAATAACGGTAATACTCAGAAAAGCATACGGAGGCGGATATATTGCTATGAACAGCAGGCATCTTGGAGCCGACTTTGTTTTCGCATGGCCCGGTGCTGAGATAGCAGTGATGGGACCCGAAGGCGCTGCAAACATAATATTCAGAAAAGAAATAGAAGCAGCCGAAGACCCCGAAAAAGTGCGACAAGAGAAAATAGAAGAATACAAAGACAAATTTGCAAATCCTTATGTAGCAGCAGCTAAAGGATATATAGATGCCGTAATTGAACCTCAAGAAACAAGAAATGTACTTGAACATGCAATAAAAGTTTCGATAAACAAAGAGGTACATCAACCGGAACGAAAACATGGTATTCCTCCATTTTAAGCCAATTTAAAATATAAGCACAATGAAAAAATCAGAATATAAAACCATTGTCATTGACGGAACTACTTATTACACCAATTATAATAAGAAGTATGAAGAGCGACAAATGCCCGAAAAAGATGACATTAAAAAGTTGAAGTCTTATATACCGGGTACAATTCGAGAAATTTTTGTAAAGCCCGGAGATAAAGTTGAAAAAAATAAGGTTTTATTAATTTTAGAAGCCATGAAAATGCGCAATCGGCTCACTGCAAAAAATGATGGAGTAATAAAGAAGATACATGTGAAGTCAGGCGATAATGTGCATAAGAATGAATTACTTATCGAATTTGAGTAATATTAAAATTCACCAAGGGAGCGTGCTCTTAATAACAAGGGAGCATGCTCCCTTGTTAATTAGACATAGACTTTGCATGCAACCTCTATATGGAAAACCAAATTCCTATTATTTTACAATCTTGTGAAATTAACAGTTATGAGTACTCAAATTTTAGTTAATTTCTTTTAAAATAACTATTATAACGATTAAGTGTAAAAGAGCTGTATCGTAAATAGGAAAAAATGCTAAATCTCGTACCAATCTTCATAGATGAACAAAATTTGGGGTTGGAAATATAGCTTTTATTACTTTTTATACAGTGTTGGCTCTTAGTTATTTTTGATTTCCAGATATTTTTGAAGTTTTTTATATTCCAATTGTTTTATGTAGTTTTCCATATATTCATAGTCGGGATTTCCTTTTTTATTTACGGGCAACATTATTTGTTGTTTTTTCATTCTTTTGGCATTAAATTTATAGCCATATTGATATTTTCCTTTCTGCTGTAGAATCTGTGTTTTCACAAACAAGAATAAATACTTATTTCCTGTTATTGTTTTAAAAGTTAAACGCTTAACATCATCGGAAAAAATAGCTTTATACGGGTGATAAAAATTCTCAACTACACTTCCATTATAATTAACACCCAATACATTTGAACTCTCAGAATTATTTGTGCCGGATACAAACTCTGTAATTCCATTATTTGAGTCGGTTGCTCCGATAAAAGGGATTTCTCCCGACTTCATCTCGGCTTTGGTCAAGCGTTTACCTGATTTTATATTAAATAATGTTCCAATTTCAAACTCTTGCCATTCTTCGTGGTGTAAAGGAACAGGTTTAGGTGTGTTTTCGAGTTTTTTTATCCTATTTTTTATATATGATATGTATTCTTTTATTTTTTTGTTCTCTTTTTGTTTTATGTATTGCTCCATAAATTCGTAATCGGGTTCACCTTTTGAATTTACAGGAAGAAGAATTTTCTTTTTTGGTAAATCCTTACTTGATAATTGGTCGCCATAAGAATAAATAGAAGCCATTCGCTTAAAACAGAAAACCAAAAATTCGGCTATATATTTATTTAATTCAATATTGGGTATTTTTACTGCGTGAATTTTCATATCTAAACTTGCTGTATAAGGGTGGTAAAAAACACTTCCCAAAAAAGATACAGAAATAAAATTTGATACTTCACGATAATTTTTATGACCAGATTTTTGATAAAAATCAAAAATACCATTATTATTATCCGTTGCAGTAATTCTTGGGATATTGCCTTCTTTCAAATATTGCCTAGATAAATTAGCTCCTGTTGAAACAGAAAATTCATTTTCTATTTTAAATGCCTTCCATTCTCTATTTTGTAAATCTAAATTCATAACTTTTAATTTTTAATTCTCAAAAAGATACTCTCTACCTTGCATAATCATAGAAAATTCAAAGGTTAAAAAATCAGCTATTGTTTTTTCAAAATCTTCATCGGCAGGGATTTCATCATTAAAATAGTAGAACGAATGTAACCATTCGTCTTCTGCCTCAATAGTTGATTCTACACAAAATTGTGTTTCTGCTTCAATTCTATTAAACCATACATCTAACAAGTGTTGTTTTTTGTCTTTTGCACTAATTGTTTCTATTAGTCCTCTATGTTTTTGAACTTCAAACCCGTCATCCTCAAAATTTATGAATTTAACTTTCTTTTCTTTATCGTGTGGAACATTTGCTGTAAATACAGCAATACAAGGATTTGTTCCAAACCCATAGAAGGTATTTTTATTTAAAGTTATAACCCCCTCAAGAGTATGATGTTTTAATATATTAGCCTTGATGTTTTTTTCTTCTTTGGTTTTACCTGTCATTGACGACTGGGGTACAATCACAACAACTTTTCCATCTTCTACTATAGAATTTAATAAGTGTTCCGTAAAATTTATTTCGTAGAGGTCTAAATTATTTTTATTACCCATTGAATACGGCGGATTCATCATTCCGACAGTACAACCTTTTTCTTGAAGTTTTGATGGATTTTGCTTTAAGAAATCTTCTTGTTCTAAATTACTTTTTCCATCTCCTCGAAGAATCATATTGGTCGTTGCAACGGCAAACATATATGGTTGCAACTCAAAACCGTGTAATTGATTTTTCCTAATGTTCCTTTGCTCTGTTGCATTACTCGTCTTTTTCAACATTTCGTGCATTGAAGCAATTAAAAAACCTGCTGTTCCACAACAAGGGTCTAGAACAATGTCATTGGGTTTCAAATTAACTAAATCACAAAATAATTCTGTTATATGTTTTGGAGTAAGCACAATCCCTAAAGATTGTCCATCACCACCGGAGTATGACATAAATTCTCCATAAAAACGACCTACATAATCTTCTGCAGATTGAATATATTTAATGTTCTTATAAATATTTTCATAGAGAAACTCTGTATAAAGTTTTAATGGTGTTTTATTTAAACTCTTATCTATTTCGTTTATTTTCTTCGTGTCCTTGATTACAAGAAATTGACTTAGTAGTTTATCTTTTTTTACCTGAGGAGAAACATTTGCTCTTTTTAGATTTCTTTCAATGGCTTCATAAATCTTTTCACCATCAGTTATTGTTTCGTCTCCAATTAGACTTTCAATACTAAACCCTTTATGTTCCATTTCTCGCAATGCCAACAAAATTCCTGAAACAACAAGAGGTTTATCTTTATCTTGAATACTTCCATAGTTTCTTAAATCTTCGTGAAGCTGTTTAGCATCCTTTAAAATTTCTTCTGTTGTTTTCTCTTCGGAAGTTTCTTCTTTTAGAATATTCCTTGTGTAATACTCTTCAATGTTTTTCTCATTGAAAAGGGTAAAGGTTTCAACTTTTTCTAATTCTTTATAATTTCCTCGTTCATCAATAAAAACTGGAGAAATTCTATGTTTTTTTTCGTTTCCTGAAACACCAAAGGCTATAAACTTTTTGTAATTAGTATTCTTAGATAGGTGCTTGCCATAAAATAAAGCTCCATTTACAGCATAGTTTTTTATGCTTGTAATTTTATCACAGATTAAGTTTTTATCGTTTCGTTTTTCGTGTTTACTTAAATCAGCCTTGTCTTCTATAACTAAAACGAAGTCTTTTACTACACCACAATATTCGGGAAAACCAATTTTGCCGGTTCTTGATTTTGAACTCGTTTTGAGTGCTTGCTCAATCTCCTTTATATTGCTTCCTTGCGGGTGTAATTTAATATTTGCTTTTTTCAACATTTCATATACCCATAAATCTGTAAGTACTTCTTTTTTTGCCATTTTATTTTTTAAAATTTTTTTTAATAAAATTCTTTAATAGCTTACTGTTTTTTGTAATTAGTTAATAATCAGTGGGTTGTGTTGTTGTTGACTTGCTTTAAAAATCTAAAAAGTGTTGCTTATTACTTTCATTATAATCAAACACCGCAACCAACCCGCTAACGGGACTGCGGCAAAAATTCCATTCTATACACAGCCTTATCTTCCACTGCTTTGCGGGTAAAAGCATCATCATGGTATATGCCTTGTTTGTAATCTTCGGCTTGGTCTAAATAATGCTTGCTGCCCGGAATACCTGATACGCCTGTGGGAATAGCTACTTTAGATTGGTCGTAATCTCCCAAAGAGAAAATATGTCTTTGCGATGCTCCTTTTTTGGCTTCAAAAGGTTTTCGGAATGAATACGCGTAAGGATTAACCGTGTGGTAGCTTCCGCCTACAGGTTTTTTGTAATTAAGACCAAACAAAAAATTCAAAATCGGTACTTTGCCTAAAGGATGTTCAATATTTACACAGTGAACATCACCCCATTTCTGAGCTTTAAAATTCTTACCGTATTTGTTTTTTATAGAATCTACTGTATTTTCAAATGATAATTTTACAATATCCTCCATTGTTTCTTGTTTTTCGGGGGTGTTTACGTTGTCGCACCATTTTGATTTCTGATTTTTTATTATATATTCCATCATGAAATTTATTAAACGACTGTTCCCCAAATATTCATAATACAATTGCTCTCCCATTTCATCAGCCATTAAATTTCTAGCTAATATCAAATAAAACTCTTCAAATATTAAAGGTGCAGTTTTATCTGCCGACATTTCATAATCCCAATCGGCAAGTATTTGTACAAGCTCTTTTATTTGTTCATTTTTCTCGACCTCTTTTGTAATGGCAAGTATTTTGGGTACCAAGTCTTTTGCCATGTTTGAATATTGGTTTGTTTGAATTACTTTCATGTCTTCTACACCAAGTTTTTCCTTTGCTTGTAGCATTTCGGTAATTCGATTAAACCGAGCCGGCGGGGCAAACCAATTACTTATGTAGTAGGGATAGTTTTTGTCTGCTGTCCGATTATTGGCTGATACCAAAAATCCTTTTGCCGGATTGTAGAAATGTGGAAGCGAGTCGAAAGGTACAAATCCTTTCCAATCATACTCGTCGGTGTCGCCCGGAAATACCATCCAGCCCGGTTTGCTGCGTTTAGGTACGCCTGCACAACAATATAGTCCTATATTGCCTTCAATATCGGCATAATTTATATTTTGTGCCACCGATACAAATGTTTTTACGGCATTTTTAAAATCATCCCAATTTTTTGCTCTGTTTAGAAGAAATATAGTCCGCATTTCATTGCTTTTGTCATTGCCCAACCAGTGTGCTGATATTACTTTTTCTTTTATGCCTTTTATTTCGCTTATTACCGGTCCTCTATGCGAAAGGCGTACTGTGTAATCAATCGTATCGCCCCCTTTTACTGCTATTTTTTCGTTTATTAATTCAAAATTTTTCCATTCACCATTAAATTTATACATGTTAGGATTTTCGGGATTAATTGTTTCCATATAAAAATCCATTCCGTCCAACATAACATTGGTCATACCCCAAGCTATATCTGCATTGTGCCCTACAATAATAAAAGGCTGCCCGGGTAATGCAACCCCTGTTACATTAAGTTCTCCTTTCACTATATGGTGCATCTGTGTCCAAACGCCCGGAGCCATAATTCCAAGGTGCATGTCGTTGCAAAGTATAGGTTTGCCTGTTTTGCTTCGCTTCCCGCTTATAACCCAATTATTGCTTCCGCTAAAAACGGGCGATACAATATCCGGTACTTTATTCAGCGAGGCGGTAAGTGAGGAATCGTCGGGTATTCCGTCCAAATTAAAGTTTCCGTATATAACCGGCGAGCGATTCATGCTGTTTATGAGTTCGTCGAATTTCAGTTTGTCTAATTTTTGCTGTAATTTAAAATAAATAAGTTCCGAATTCCATGCCGTATTTAAGTCCCAAGCCATGTAGCCTATGAGGTTTACGGTATGAAAAGGTTGCCATTTTTCCGGTTTGTAGCCCAAAAGTGTAAATTCAAAACTTAATTCGTCTTTTTCAAGGTATTGATTAATTCCGTCGGTAAATGCGTTCAAAACAGAAATTAATTCAGGTGAGCATTCTTTCAGAATTTCTTTTGATTTTTTACTTATTCGCAACGACCTAAACAGTTTATCAGCATCAACCATGTCTTGTCCGAATATTTCCGAAAGTCGTCCTAAGGTAATCCGGCGTAACAAATCCATTTGCCAAAATCGGTCTTGTGCTTGCAGATAGCCTACGGCTCGGTACAAATCGGTTTGATTTTCGGCGTATACATGCGCTACTCCGTATTTATCGCGAAGCACTTCTACTTTGCCTTTAAGTCCTTTTAATTTTATGTCTGCGTTATAATCGGGTAAGCCTTTGTTTGAAAGTATTTTCACAAATATAAATACTCCAATTGTTAATATGGCAAATACGATAATAAAGCCCCAAAGTATTTTTTTTCTTCGTGTCATAATATTCAAATTTTAAAGACCTGTGTTTGTAAAACTTTGATTATCAATGTTTTATAATAAGATTATTTCGATTTTAGTTTTACAAAAGCCTTAACGGGTTGGTGGTCTGAATTTTTAAAATTAAGGTCTATGGTTTGTACTTCTAAGCCTTCAATATTTGGAGAAATTAGGAAAAAATCAATTAAAGCAGTTGGGGTTTCGCCTTTTTTGTATATTGTTTTCACTCGTCGGTTAGTGGGCTTAGATTTGTCATATAGCCATGTCCATTTCGGGAGGTAGTCGCTTGGTACTGCCAAGTTATTTTTGTTATCATATTTTTGGTCTTTGAAATTAGGTGTAAAATTCGGTGGGGCTTGATTCCAGTCGCCTCCCACAATTAGGTAGTTGCCTTTTTTATATTCTTTTTCTAAAAAGTTTTTTAAATATTTCATTTGCTCAGCTCGCAGCCTGCCGTCGTCGTAGGCAGAGTTGTGCGTGTTTATAATGATTAGCTCTTTGCCGTTTTCTAAGGGATAGCGGTTTACCAAAAAACAACGGTCGAGCATAAACAATCCTTTAGGCCATTCAAAGTTCCCGGGGAAGGCATATCGTACCGATTCTGATACTTTATAACGGCTAATAGTCATAAGACCGCTTTCTACCTTACCCATAGGGCTTTGTATGGGTACAGGAACATAAAAAACATTATAGTTCAAAGCAAAGTTTGAGGAATATTCGGGATATACTAAGTTCAGTGTATCATATTGATTTACATGGTAACTGCGTTTTGAGTTTACATCTACTTCTTGTAGCAGGAAAAAATCTACCGAATCTTCCGACATTATAAATTTTTTCACTGCATTTAGATTTTCTAAAGATTTTTCTTGCGATGAACGCACTTTTGAACCTCCATCGTAGAAAAAATCCATGTCTGCACCTAAGCCTGTGTAGCCTATATTCCAAATCATTAGAGATAATACGGAAGTGTCGTTGAAAGCATCCGGGCTTTCATTTTTGTAGATAACAACTTTTTCGTCGGGTTTATAATCGTTTATTGTTGCATAAACAAGAAAAATACCGAATAGTATTAATACTAAACCTAATATAATACCTGTAATTTTGAATATTCGTTTCATGTACTTGTGTGGTTTTATTTAACCCAAAATATGAAATGGAAAATCTATTGCGCTCAAAAATTTAAAACAAGCAATATGAGGTTTTAATACATAATTCGGGTTTGAAATTTTTAATTATCCACAAAGTTATGTTATATATATCACATATCCAATTATAATATTGTTTTATGCAATAACATTTTTTTTTCATTAAAAACGATGAATTTTTAATGAAGTTCGATAAAGTATAACCTGTTGATAATCAGATAGTTATGATGTTGTTGAGGTATTCTAAAGTGCTTATTATCAGGGATTTATGAAATAGTTGAGCGGTTTTATGTTTATGATAACTTTTAGAAATATCTAATTCTTCCTTACTTTAAAATTTTCAAAAATTTTGATTTATGAATTTTTAGAACTTGCTTTATGCAACAATATTTACGAAAAGACAATTTTTCTACCTCAAATCTACAATTTCAATATCTTTAGAATATTTTTCTTTTTTAAATATGAAAAAATCTTCAGGTAGTTTTATATTTTTCTTGTATTGATTAAATATTATCACATAGTCTATTCCATCTTTTCCAAAAGTAGTAAATGATGCTATGCGATTTTGTCGGGTATCGACTTCTATTCGTATACGAGTGAAGTTTTTTTCATCAATATTTTCAGGATACAAATCAATTATTGAGAGTTGCATACCGTCTCTGGAGTAATCGCTTAGGTAACGGTATTTAAACCCTTTTTTATACATTGAGTATAGTTTTGTAGGGTTAAAAATGCTCTCTTCTTCGGGGTCTACATTATTGATGGTCATTTCATTAATACCTTTTTGGTAAGTGTATATTGATTTTCCGTCCGAAATAATTTCTACTCCTGTAATTATGAGTTTGTATTTATCTTTTTGTAAAAAAGCATACCCTTTTTGTGTTTCGGTTTGTTTTGTTTGGTTGTTTATGATTTTGTAATCAAATTTTAATTGAATAGAACTGCTGTTTTCTGCTTCTTTCGATATTTTATCTAAAATAACTTTGGCTTTGGGGTCTTTTAGGGGTTCTTGCTTTTGAGCATATATTTTTATTGTCGGCAATAGAGCGACTAAGAAAAATGAAATTAAGTATCTCATAATAAATTATTGTTTATTTGAAATAGAAACGAGTTTTTCTTCCTTATTATTATGGAACTCATTTAAGCTTTTTCTATTTCTTAAAAAATGACTAAAATTTACTCATATTTCGTTATTTTTTTAGAACGTAGCACCACTATGTGCCAAAAAAGTGCCTTATCTGAATAGATTTTCATTCATTTTCAGTTAAAAGCAAAAAGTTTAAATGAGTTCATGGTAATAGCTTGGGCTTACTTTAAAATTTTTTTAATTCTTGATTTATCAACTTCCATAGTTCACCTTTATAGTTGTTTACGGCAAGCTGTTAAATAGTTGTTCAAGTGAGTATTCGTCTTGTATAAGCACATCTCTGGGTTTACTGCCTCTTCCCGGACCTACTATACCGGCTTTTTCCAATTGGTCTACTATACGTCCGGCTCTATTGTATCCAATAGACATCTTTCTCTGTATCAGCGATGTAGAACCTTGTTGATTCATTACTATAATGCGAGCTGCATCTTCAAAAAGTTCATCTCGCTCGGCAAGATTTACTTCGCCCGGACCATTGTCTTCGGTATCGGGTTCGGGTAAGAAATACGGCATGGCGTATCCTTGTTGTTTGTCTATATATTCCGTTACGTCGTCTAATTCGGGTGTATCTACAAATGCGCACTGCAGACGTATCAGGTCGTTGCCTTTTGTAATAAGCATATCGCCTCGTCCCACAAGTCGGTTGGCACCCGGCGAATCGATTATTGTTCGTGAGTCAATCATTGAGGCAACTCGGAAAGCTATACGTCCAGGAAAATTTGCTTTTATGGCTCCTGTAATAATATTGGTAGAGGGGCGTTGAGTGGCAACAATTAAATGAATACCTATGGCTCTTGCCAACTGTGCTAATCGGGCTATTGGTTGTTCTATCTCTTTACCGGCAGTCATTATGAGGTCGGCAAATTCGTCTATTATCAGTACTATGTACGGAAGGTATCTATGTCCGTTTTCAGGATTTAGTTTTCTTTCAGTAAATTTTTTGTTGTATTCCTTAATGTTACGTGCCATTGCTTTTTTCAGTATTTGATACCTGTTGTCCATTTCCACATTAAGGGCTTTTACTGTATCTAAAACTTTTTGATTGTCGGTAACTATTAATTCGTCTGTATCGTTGTTTGGGAGTGTAGCGAGGAAGTGTTTGTTAAGCCTTTCAAATTGTGTCATTTCGACCTTTTTGGGGTCTACTATCACAAATTTTACTTCGGCGGGGTGTTTTTTGTATAAAATAGAGCTTATTATAACGTTCAGTCCTACTGATTTACCTTGTCCGGTAGCTCCTGCAACGAGTAAATGAGGCATTTTTGTAAGGTCGAAAACATAGGCTTCATTAGATATTGTTTTACCCAATGCTATTGGGAGTTCCATGTTTGATTCTTGAAATTTTTTAGACCTTATAACTGAGCGCAATGAAACTATTTGAGGTTTTTCGTTAGGCACTTCAATACCTATGGTGCCGCGTCCGGGCATTGGCGCTATGATACGTATACCAAGGGCTGCCAGACTTAAAGCAATATCGTCTTCGAGGTTTTTTATTTTTGAAATACGCACTCCTGCTTGAGGTACAATTTCATACAGAGTGATTGTTGGACCTACGGTAGCTTTTATTTTGGTAATGCCTATGTTGTAGTCTTTCAGGGTTTTTACAATACGTTTTTTGTTTCTAAGCAGTTCTTCATTGTTTATTTCAAATTTTGAAGATATTTTGTTAAGCAAGTCAATACTTGGAATTTTGTAGTTTGACAGGTCGAGTTTTGGGTCAAAGTTTACGGTTGGTCGGTTGTTTATGCTTTCGGCAAGTATCTCTTCGTTGGAGCTTACGTTTAATTGCAAATTATCGTATAAGTCGCTTCCTATATTGGGAACTATGCCGGCATCGTTTTGTCGTGAAGTCAATTCTGTATCGCTATCTTCTTCATCGTCTTGTGAGGTGTCGTGAATTTCAAAATCGGAGTTTGCAGGTTCTATTTTTTTCCCTTTGTCGTTTAATGTATAGTTAATATTTTCGGTTATTTTGTCATCTTTTGAGTTTACAACTTCAAAATCTAAATTTTTTGCGTCGGTTTTGTCTTTTTCTTTGTCTTTTTCTTTTTTGAAATTTAATATGCTTTTCTTTTTTGAAGAATTTGAGTTTGTATCTTCTCTATTTTCTTTTGGTTTTGTATTGATTGCATATTCATATAATTTTATGGCTTGTTTATTAAACCATTCAAAGGTATAAAATGCGTATAAAAACAGGGCAGATGCGAGTATTAATCCTGTAATAATTTCGCCAAAAATAGTAATTAACCAGTTGCCCAGATTATCGCCTACTTTACCTCCGAGAATGTATGTATTGCTATCTTCAAAAAATGCTAATGTAACTGACATCCAAAGGGTGTAGAACAATATATTGCTTATTATTTTTCCGTAATTAAAGCGTTTTACTCCTATCATTTTAAGGCTTACAATAAGAAATAGCAGTGTTAGGGTAATAGCCGGAAGTCCGAAAAGGTTGTAGACTAACAGATGGGCGAGTATAAGTCCTACTTTCCCGACAGCATTTTGCACTTTAATGTCTGTATTGAACATATAGTCAATAATGTGCATATTCAGAACACTTTGGTCTGATTTCCAAGTAAAAAGAAAAGATATATATGATATAAAAAAAGCTATTGTTAGAAGAAAAAATATGACAGCCGTAATGCTTTTAGTTTTTTTGCTTGACAAAAAGTTACTAATTTTGACATCAATAGGTTCTGTTTTTTTCTTTGCAGTGCTTTTTTTGTTTTTTGTACGTGCCATTTAATTATAGGGTATATTATACGATAGCACAAACGTATTAAAAAAAATTGTTATTTCACAAAATAGATGAATTTGTGATTATATTTTTGTAAAGTTTTTTTTACCTTGTAGGTTGCAATAGATTATTTTGTAAAATAAATTTTATTGTAAACTCTAAAAATCTTTAATTTTGTACTGTTAAAATTGTCCAAAGCCTTGAGTTATAAATTTTATAGTTTACCTTATTGTATATATTTAGGGTTTAACACAATTATTTTAAAAATTTTTCGTATTATAGACAACAACTTTATTTTTTTTCTTAATTTAAAATTAAAAATCCATGAAAAAAATTATTTTATTCTCAACTATATCAGTTGCTTTGATGTTTTTATTTAGTTTGAAATCATCTGCTCAGCATATAGAAAACCTTACATCAGAGACGTTTAAGGAAAAGGTGTGGGATTATAAAGCTAATCCTAAAGAATTTGTTTATAAAGGCGACAAACCGGCTATTATTGATTTTTATGCTGATTGGTGTCGTCCTTGTAAGATGCTTGCCCCTGTTCTGAAAGATATTCAAGAGGAATACAAAGGTAAATTGGTAGTTTACAAAGTAAATACTCAGTACGAGAGAGAATTAGCCGGTTTGTTTAACATTAGCGGCATACCTGCACTTTTATTTGTTCCTATGAAAGGAGAATTGGGTATTAGTGTAGGGCTACGTTCAAAAGAGGACTATAAAAAAATGATTAGCAATCAGTTTTCTATTCCCGAACCCCAAAAGTAATTGAAAGTAAGCTCTAAAAATACAAACTTCTGCTCTCCGATTGATTTAAACCCATTGGATATAGAAAAAATAACTTTAAATTTTTCTATTTTGTAAGCATACGAGCTTACCCAAAATTTAATAAAAAAGCATCGGTATTACAATTCCGTTGCTTTTTTATATTATTAATAAACACACATAACCATCTGACTGCCAATACATTAAACACACAATCTAACAAGTTTTTAGCATAACAAAACCTCCAACTTCCCTCTTCCAACTTCCAACTAAAAAAACATAAAAACATGAAAAATACCTTATTACTTTTTATAAATATTTTATTTGTCATAAACATTCAAGCCCAATCCATTCCTTTTATAAAAGAAGATAAATTTAAGGCAGAGGTTTGGGATTTTAAATAAATAAAAAACTTTGAATATAATGGCGATACAGCTCTGATTATTGAGTTTACGGCATCATGGTGTCGTCCGTGTAAACTTATGAATCCTACAATGGAAAGTATTAGAAAAAAATATTTAGGAAAGATAAAAATATATAAGGTCGATGTTGATTACGAAAAAAATATTTCCAATAAATTTAAAGTTAAATACATGCCTACATTGGTTTTTATTTCACCCAAATCCAAAGAATATTACAAGACCGTAGGATATAAAACTGAAAGAGAAATAAAAAGATTTATTCGTAAGAAACTTAAAATTAAATAGAGGCATGTTACGGTATTTCGATTTTGCTCATTGCTTGCCCCTCTGCTGTTATTTAACCTATAAAAAATACTCCCTGCCGAAAAAGACAGGGAGTATTTTTTATGGTTTTTTCTTTTAGTTATCTATTTTTTTACAATTTTTTGGGTAAATGTGTTATTCACGGTTTGAATTTTAATTATATAGATACCGGTTTGAATTTCTGATAAGTCAATTGTTGCATTTTTTCCTATGTTTGACTTTTTAATTACAGTTTTACCTGTTATGTCAATTACAGAAATATATGAAATTTCTTCATCTGATTTTGCGTTGATAATATCGGTTGTAATACTTGGATAAACCTTAGTTGTAGATTGGGCAGAGCTTATTTCTTCTACATTTATAGGTGATTCATTTCTATAATATCTGATATTTCCAAATTGAGTACCTACAAAAGCGTCAATATCTCCGTCGCCATCAACATCGCCTAAAGTCAATCTGGGGGTGTTGATTTTTTCGCCATCGAAAGGATTGTTATTTCCTGTTTGCTCAATATATTCTCCCGCTTCATTAGCGTAATATTTGATGCTATCCTTTAATGCAATAAATAAATCTAAATCACCGTCCTTGTCAAAATCTATTACTGTAGGTACGGGATAAGAATTAAATGTAAGGTCTTCAAATGGTTGTTCGCCGGCTGCTACAAAATTATAATTATTTATATTTCCTATATTTTCAAATAATTTAACTGTATAAACACCATTTAAGAGTCCTCCTACAAGCATATCATAGTCAATATCATCATCGTAGTCAATAAAAGTAGGACTGGCGTAGCTATCCTCGTTGTTAATGTCTATTATCTCTGCTTCCGTGTCAAATGTAATATTTGCAGCAGAACCGGTATTTTTATAATATTTTATTTCGCCATCTTTATCTCCTAAGAAAAGATCATAGTCTTTGTCGTAGTCAATATCTGTAAAGTTGAGTGCGAAATCTGATTGGATACTATCCAAAGGATTATCTTCGCCTGTTTTTTCTGCAAAAAAATTATTTTCATAATTTTCGTAGTAATTTATTTTGCCATTGTAGTCATTACTGATAAATAAATCCAAATCGTTGTCATTATCAATATCTACTAAAGCAGGTTGTGAATATTTGAATACATCTAATCCAATATGTTCAAAAGCCGGGGTTGAGGCATTTCCTTTATTTTTAAAAAAATCTAAATTATTTACGGGGGTGTTAACAAAGGCATCGTAATCTCCGTCATTATCAATATCCGTAAAAGTTATATTTGCTAGATCTAAATTGTAATTGATATTTAACGGATTGTTTTCGCCTGCAACTTGGATAAAAGAACCTTCATCGTTTACAAAATAATATATACTAGCCATATCGTCATCATCACTTTCATTTGGTACAAATAAGTCAAGGTCTCCATCATTGTCAATATCTACAAATTCGGGTGCTGCATTTCTTCTAACAGAGACAGTGTTGAAAGGATTATCATCATTTGTTTGTGCTACAAATTCATTTGAATTGTTTTTGAAATATTCAATATTTCCATTCCACTTTCCTGCTATAAGGTCAATGTCTCCATCATTATCAATATCTGCCAAAGAGCTTAGAAAAACCTTGTTAAAATATATTTCGTTGAAAGGGTTGTCATCTTCTGTTTGCTCTACGAAAATACCATCTTCATTTTTAAAATAACGAATTATTGTTATTCTATTATCTAAATCTTTAGGATGGTAATGGATGAAAATGTCTTTATCGCCATCATTATCAAAATCAACACTTTTAAGAGTTAGTGCTTCCCCGAATGTTGTATTAAATGGCTCAGGTAGGTTTTCTTGAAATTCGTAAATTGGTTCAGTTACAGTTCCTACATTTTTATAATAATACATTTTTCCTTCCTCATCATCCTCATCGATATAATAATATCCTCCTAAAATATCTAAATCGCCATCGTTGTCAATGTCAATAAAATCACATGCTCGTTCGTCTGCCATAACTTCTGCAAGAGGATTAAAGTGAAAGCCGGGTACCTTGGGTTGTTGTACCATTTGTGCGTTGGCAGTAGTTGCGGTTAGAATTAAAGCAAGTGTTGAACCTGCTAATGTTACACCTACTTTGGTTTGCATTCGTTCCAGTCTTTTATAAACTGAGTTCATTTTACTGCTCAAACGAGTATATTTTTTCATAGAAAAATTTGCGCTTGAAATCAGTCTGCTAATTTGGTTGTGCAATTTTTGGAACTTACGAACTAATTTGTTCCAATATTTTGCATTTTTTGAGAATAAAAATTTGCGTCTCATAGTTGAAAAATTTAGTGAACTCATTTAAACTTTTTGTTTTTAACTGAAAATGAACTAAAATTTATTCAGATAAGGCACTTTTTGCAGCACATAGTGGTGCTACGTGCTAAAAAAGTAACGAAATATGAATAAATTTTAGTCATTTTTTAAGAAATAGAAAAAGTTTAAATGAGTTCAATGTTAAAAAAATAGTGTTAAAAATATTTTCTTGAAGCAATATCGTAATTAATATTTTGTAAAACCTCGCTTTTTGAAAATAATGATTTTAAATATCGTGTTGTTAATTTATCAGAATATTGTACTTGGAAATTTGCAAATTTGATGTTTTCATCTAAGCCTGTTTTGGTAGTGTATGCAATGAGAATTTTATCAATATTTTTTCTTCTGTATTGCGGTTCAACGTATAGGGCGCTGCATTGTGCAGTATCTTGACTTATGTTATGAATAATACACCAGCCTGCTATTTTCCCGTTAATTCTTACCCCTTTGCTAATTTTTAAATTTAATTGTTCTTGAATTTGAAATGGGGTTAAATATCGGGGGCATTTCCCGTTTTCAAGAATATTTTTTATTTCTGTTATATCATTTTTTGTTAAATCTTTCCAGTCAAAAATTGTAATTTCGTCGTCTTTATGATTATAGGCTTTTTGTAGCCAATCCATTTCCCAAGCCGATTTGCTTTCAATTTTTATATTCATGGTTGTAGGCATGGGCTTTTGCCAATTGTCTTTTTGCAAAAGTTTTTCCAGCGTTTTTCTACTGTTCAAATTGTTGAAATAAACTATGTCTATATAGTTAAATTTGAATTGTCGCATTATTTTATCCAATAATTTTAACATATTTTCGGCAATCCCTTTATTTTGAAATTTTTTACCGACAACAATAGAATGTAATTCTGCTATTCTGTTGGCTTTTACTTCAATAATTAACATTCCTACCGGTATGGAATGATACCAACAAGTAATTGCAGACATACTCCCTTTTATGATGCTTTTTTCTAATTTTTTCATAAAAAAAGGAAAAACTAAATTTTTATATTTTGTATAAATTTCATTTTTCGTGATTTTTTTAATGAATTGGTATTTGTAGTTATTGGTTTTATTATCAATGTTTTGGGTTTTATTTTCTTTTATCCAGATTACTTTTTGGGGCATAACTATTGAGTGTTTATGAATTTCAGAATTCGGGGAAAGCAGCGAAGGACGTACAAAATCGGGTAATATCTTAAGGTCGGAAATTTCCTTAATGGACGCAGTGTATTCTAATTTGGCTACAATTTCAGATTTTTTTAAATCAACGACTACTATTCCTGCAAATGAGCTTTTTGAAATGGGTAAATTTGCAGATGTTTCATCGGTATATCTAAGTTTTGACGAGCCTATGAACAGATAATTTTCTATTTTGCTCATTCCTCTTAAGAAACCGCCGATTTTACAGACAATTTCTCGTTTCCCCGATTTTGTATCTATTTGTAGAAGCTCGCCTTGTGTAGAGTTCAGTACGTATAATTTATTGTCGTATATTCTTGGTGAGTGGGGCATTCCGAGGTCTTGTGCAATTATTTTTCCGCTTGGATATTCCATTATAATTCCGCCCGTCATTCGGTTTGTTTCCCAACCTTTCGGTAGGTTTGATTTTCCGAGTGCCGTAACATATTTAATTTCACCGTTTTGTATTGCCATTCCGTTTAAGTGACAACGGTCTTCATTGTTCAATTCGCTTATGAAAGGAGGTTGCCATATCGGAGTGAAATTATATTTATCGTCAATGGTACAAATGCAAGAAAATAAGGTATTTACACCCATTATTTTGTTATCCTTATTTATTTCAATATCGTGCATTGACAGTTTACCTGTGTAGTAGCTTGCACGAGGTATGAAAATTGCGTCGTAAGTATCTTTGTTTTTTGGGTATGAAAGCGCCGAATTGCTTGAATTGCGTAGCAACAGAAGTTCATTTTCACAAGCAATGGCAATACTATCGTTTCTGACAGCAATTCCCGTAGGGTAGTCAAATGTTCGTGGCAATTGTATTATTTTTTTATCATCTGTTGCGCTTAAAAAAATCACTTTACCTGCTTGAGGTGTACTTATGGCAAGTGATATTTTTAATTTATGTAATAATTCGGCGAATTCAGTTGAGTAGACACAATTAAAAGGGTTTGTTTTTTTGTTCATAATTTAACATTTTCTTATAAAAATTTATGAAATGGGTGTATAATTTTTTAGTAATATTTTGTTATTTCGTGGTAAGTCTTTGTTGGTGAGTGTTATAGGGGGCACAGGTGAGGTTGTTAGTACTTTAGTTTTGAAAGTTAAATTGATTGGAGGTATTGATTAAGTGTGTTTTATATTACTTGATAATAAACGTAAATATCTAATTTTTATTGCTTCGTGCACGTGGGTGATATTCATCGACTGTTTGTCGTAAAAAATGTTTATCTAAGTGAGTGTATATTTCTGTAGTTACTATGGAGGCATGTCCGAGCATTTCTTGTATTGCTCTAAGGTTTGCTCCTCGGTCTATGAGGTGCGAGGCAAACGAATGTCTAAAAGTATGCGGACTGATATTTTTTTCTATCCCTGCTTTTAAAGCAAGTTGTTTAACTATTGTAAAAATCATAACTCTTGTTAATTTATTACCTCTTCTGTTTAGAAATAAAATATCTTCGGCTTCCGGTTTCGGAATAATTTTTTTTCGATAGTGATTATTGTATATATTTATCTCATTTACAGCAACTTCACCTATTGGAACTAATCTTTGTTTTGTACCTTTACCTATTACGCGTATAAATCCTTCATCAAAAAATAAATCTTCTGTACGCAGTTCGGTAAGTTCGCTTACTCGCAGTCCGCAACTATAAAGCGTTTCAATGATAGCTTTATTTCTATGTCCTTCGGGTTTGCTTAGGTCTATGGCTTTTACTATTTTGTCTATTTCATCTATATCCAATACTTCGGGAAGTTTTTTAGGCATTCGCCGGTGTGATAGTTCCAATGCCGGATTTTCAATCAAATCATATTCCAAAGCCATGAATTTATAAAAACTTTTAAGCGATGAAATTATCCTTGCAGTTGAGCGTATGCTTAGCCCCAGTTCGCTAAGTGTTTGTATGAATTTTTCTAATTCTTTGGTATTTGTTTCAGCAGGACTTTGGTCGGTGTAACTTGCAAATTTTTCAACATCGCGTATATAGGCTTCTACTGAATTGTCTGAAAGTGATTTTTCAAGTATCAAAAACTCTTTAAACTCATTTATTCTATCCTGCCATTTCGGTAATATTTTTGACAAAGTGTATGTTTTTTTACAATTTATTTTAGGTACTCTTTCGACAAAGGTAAAAAAAATATTTTAGGTAAGCTTTAATCTTGTATTTAATACAAATAATTGTATATTTGTGTTTTAATTATTAATTGTTTACAACTATGAAAAAAAGGATTTATTTTTCGGTATTTATTATTGCAATAGGCTTGTTGGTAAGCTCTTATAGAAGAGACAACAGTCCGGTAGTTACAAAATCATTTGATCTGGAAGATTTCAAGGGTATTACATTATCAATTTCCTGCAATGTTCGTATTATTGAAGGGCAAACTCAAAAAGTTGAAATAACAGGCAGAGAAGAAACCGTAAACAATATAAAAAAGACAGTAAGTAAGGGGGTATGGAATATTGATTTGCCAAATAATTATAATAAAAATTATGGTAAATTAAACATCGTTATTACTTCAAATAAAATTGAAAAATTAGTTGTTTTGGGTTCGGGTAAAATAACCGGTGAACACGCACTGCCATTATCTGCCATTACTGTTTCAGGTTCGGGCGATATTGAGGTTGTAACCAAAAGTCCTTTATTGAAAAGTACTATTTCAGGAAGTGGTAATTTGAATATTTCGGGAAAAGCAGATAAATTTAAACATCATATTTCCGGTTCAGGTAACTTAAACGGACTTGGCTTGGAAACGACCAACGCAGAAATTAATATTTCAGGAAGTGGAAGAGCAAAAATATTTGTAAAATCGAAATTGAACGTAACAGTTAACGGTTCAGGGAGTTTATATTATAAAGGAAAGCCAAGTATTATGACTAATATAAATGGCTCCGGTAAAATAATTAATTTAAAATAAAACAATATTGTTAAGCACTTGATAATAAGTGGTTTAGCTGTTTTTGAAATGGAAGTTATGCGCTATTTAATTTCATTAGTAATTTATATTTTTGTGCCTCTTTTTGCCTTTTCGCAAGGAGGAAATATTATTTATCAAAAAAATAATAGGTTTGCACAAAACAAAGGCTATTCAGCGGTACAAGATATTTGGACATATAGAGAAGATAATATAATTAAAGACCAAATATTTATAAATAATAAGAACGACAAAACTATTTTCAATATAAATGTTTTAACAAATAAGAAAGCAGATTCTTACCTTGCTATTTTCAATGTAACTCAAACAGCCAAAACAGCGAGCGAAGTAAACGAATTGACGGATTTAAAAATAAATGGGTTTAAAACTAAATTAAAATCAATAGGACTGACCGAGCAAAATATTTTCATAGATATAATATCCCTTATTCCGCTATATGATTATGAAGTTCAGGAAAAACTATTTAGTAAAACCTATACTGAAGTACCTGCGGGTTTTGAAATGCAAAAAAATATTCATATTCGATTTTCTGATGAAAAAATGATAGACAAAATAATGACTGCAGCAGCTGAAAATGAGATATACGATTTTATTAAGTTAGAATATTTTGTAAAAAACACTCAAAGCATTTATACCGAAATGCGTAAAGCAGCAGTGAAAGAAATGAAAGCTAAATTGACAACATTTCAGGAGTTAGGATTTAATTATGATACTGTTTACAAGGTCTTGTCGGAAAAATCGGCAGTAGTTTATCCTATCGACCGTTACTATAAGTATCAAGCCTACACTGCCACAAACATAGAGCCGGGAAAATTTGATGAGGCAACAAAACTACGAAAACCCGTTACTCGATTTTACAATATGTTGCCTTATCACAACTTTGATATTATTATAAACCCTGAAATATTAGAACCTTCGGTGCAATACACTTACAGTTTGATAATTAAATTTATAAATAAAAACGCACCTAATGAAAATAAAAAACAATACATGTTAATAACCCCCGAGGGCGAACTGAAACAAGTTAATATTAAATAAAAATATACAATGAATAAACCTGAAACAAACACTGAAAAATTATACTATTCCATAGGAGAGGTAGCTGAAATGTTTAATGTAAATACCTCACTTATAAGGTATTGGGAAAAACAATTTGATATTTTAAAACCTAAGAAAAACAAAAAAGGTAACAGACTTTTTACCAAAGCTGATATTGATAATTTAAGCCTTATTTTTTATTTGGTAAAGGACAAAGGTATGACGCTTGATGGAGCTAAAAAGAAATTGAAAGAAAACAAAGAAAGTACAATAAACAATTATGAAATTGTGAAGCGCTTAGAAAAAATAAAAGCTGAACTTATTTCTATTAAAAATGACTTGGGATAGTTTTTGGGAAAAATGACAAAAAAAATTAATTGTATTTTAGATTAAAACCTAAGCCAAAATTTCTACGATTAACAAAAAAATCATATCTTTGTGTAAGAAAATAAATTAACTCCTGTGAAGTCATGTACCTTGCCCCTTTAAACTACGATAGATTTTTCAAGAAAGTTTTTTCGGACTTAAACATTGCCCGCCGTTTTCTTGAAGACTTCCTAGATATAAA
>PDWI01002543.1_pt1 | contig 27422 bp, 21 predicted proteins | sample 1430891 | NCBI WGS metagenome assembly PDWI01 (sample SAMN01162508, study PRJNA174530) | Oral metagenome, whole genome shotgun sequencing project. | biome: Marine environment; feature: Marine mammal; material: Swab sample of the gingival sulcus; isolation source: swab sample of gingival sulcus... | reverse complement strand
AAGGTTAAACTAAAAGGACTAACTCCTGTAGAGTACAGAAATCAGTCCTTGAGTTTTTAGCTATTTAAGAAACCGTCCAATATTTGGGGTTCATATCAACAATTCGCCCCTACATAATTTTATATTATTTGCATACTTAATACATTGTTATTTTCCATAAGTAAAAGGATTAATACTTTGAGCCTTTCTTATTTGCTCTGATGTCATTTTATTCTCTAAATATTTAATCAATTTTTTCGCATCACTTTCTCCCTGAACTAACGCCTTACTAGCCCAAGCATAAGCCATAATATTATCTTGTTTAACACCTTGACCATTACAGTACATTAAAGCTAAATTATATTGAGCCTTTGCAAAACCTTGCTCTGCTAATATTTTAGTTTCTTGAAAATCAGAATTATTTTGTGTCTGCACAAAGTTATAGGCTAAAAGTGTAGAGCATAATGCCGTTAATACTATGTTTTTAATTTTCATTTTTTCTCCTGAATGTTTTGTTAGGGTTTATTTGAACTATATGTCAATATAGTTCAAAGCAGTATATACTGCTTCGTTTGAAGATTGCTTTATATACAAAAGCCGTGTAAAACAACTACTTTATTTTGGTAATAAAAAATATCATTTTAAATATTTTTTGAACTAATTAGTAATAATCTAGTCTAATGAAATTAACCACATAAGGAACTACTATGAAATTGCAAAAATACTTACTTATTTTACCGCTTATGCTAACCTCTGTTAGCTCTTTTGCCCAAGAAACAACAGTTAGTAATAATCAATATACTTCAACCGTTCATTTTTCTACCCAAGTGCATCACAGTATTGATAAAGATTTAATGCTTGCATCGGTGTATAGTCGCCAAACAGGAAAATCATTAGCTCAATTACGAGAGAGAGTTTCTAAAAATTTAAATGAAGTGCTTGCCCTTGCTAAAAAATACCCAAGTATTGAAGTTGAAGCGACAGGCATTCAAAACTATCCGCATTATGAAAAAGACAAAGTGAAAGGCTGGGAAGCACAAGGAACGATTGAATTTAAAAGCAAAGATTTTAAAGCAATGGAAAAACTTCTTAGCTCGTTAGGTGAAGATATTGCCTTAAATAGCATTTATTTTAGTGTTTCTCCTGAAAAAATGGAAAAGCTAGAAGATGAGCTTACGCAAGAGATGATTCAAAAATTACAACATAAAGCAGAAATTGTAAAAAAAGCATTAAAAGCTAATGAATATGTGCTAGATGATGTGAAATTAGGGCATTTAAACGACAGAACTTATTATCAACCTTATATGGCTGAAATGAGCTATGGTGCTAAATCATCACCACAAGCAAACAAATTGCCAATTGAACCTGGAAAAGAAACGGTTGAAATCCAAGTTTCAGCAACAGCTAAGTTTAAATAATATTTTTGTAGGGGTGTATTGCATACACCCCTTTTTTTGTTATATATGATTTAACATATGCAATTTTACTAAATACCAAATAATTGTTCAGTATTTTCTCGTGTGATGCGAGCGACATCAGAAACACTTTTATTTTTTAACTCTGCCAAAAATTCACAAACATTTCTTACATACGCAGGCTGATTTTGTTTACCTCGATACGGAACTGGTGCTAAATAAGGCGAATCAGTTTCTATAAGCAGTCTTTCAAGTGGTAATTTTTTCATCACTTCTTGCAAATCAACTGCATTTTTAAAGGTAAAAATTCCTGAAACACCAATATAAAAACCAAGATCTAAAGCTTTTTTTGCCATATCATAATCTTCGGTGAAACAGTGTAAAACGCCCCTACAATCTTGTGCGTTGTGTGATCGCAATAAATCAATAGTATCTTTGCGAGCTGAACGTGTGTGAATAATCAAAGGTTTTTTCACTTCATTTGCAAGATCGATTTGCTGGGCAAAAATTTCTTGTTGCTCTTGTTTATTCTCTTGACTGTAATAGTAATCAAGCCCCACTTCTCCTATTGCAACCGCTTTTGGATCTGTTAAATAATTACGCAGTTTTTCAATATCAAAAGGCTCATCATCAATATTTAATGGGTGAACGCCACAAGAGTAAAACACTTCTTCACGATGTTTTACTAAATTTCTAATTTCTTCAGGCTCACTTAATGAGCAACTAATTGAAATAAATTTTTCAACACCTTGTGCTTTTGCTTTTTCAATCACATCATCAACATCAGTATGAATTTTTTCATAATCAAGTGCATTTAAGTGACAATGTGAGTCAATAATTCTGATTTCTTCCATATAATCCTTGTTGTAAAATTTTTCAAAATTTTAGCATATTTTAGATTTTTTTAGCAATTAAGGTTGCAAAACGAAGTGCGATAGGGTTACCAAATTCATCTCGGCGGTGCAAATGCCCAACATCTTCATTATATTTCACAATATCCCACCCTTTATAATAATTTTTAAGCTCATTAGCTTTAAAGCCAAAACTAAATGGCAATTGATACTTGCTCATAGGATAATCATCGCTATCCATTGCACAAACAATAAGATTATAACCGTCTTGCTTGGTTGATGCTTGCATACTTTTGATAATATCAGCAATGCGATCGCCATTTAAAAACATCAATACAACGGTGCTAATAATAGCATCAAACTCACCTTCAATGCTTGCAAGGTTAGCATCGTGAACAAAAGCATTGATGTCTAACTGTTCAAGATCGGCAATGCGTTTTAAATTTTCAATAGCATTGATATTTTTATCAAAAGCGGTTACTTTAAAACCATTTTCTGCAAAAAACAAAGAGTTACGACCATTGCCACAGCCTAAGTCTAAAAGAGTCCCCTTTTGAATATGTTTTATCAGCTCTAAAGCTTCGCTATGCGTTTTGCTTAATTCGTATTTTTTATGATAATACTCACCGCTTTCGCAATAAAAACTTAACTGACATTCTAAATCATCACTTAAAGGCGTTACTTTATGCCACTGTTGAGGCTTAACAAAAGGGATTTCTGATTGATTATCAAAAATAACACTTTCAATAATTTCATCATTTTCACTTAACACATCAAACTGTAATTTCCCTGAAAAAATTTCAAGTTTTGCCCATGTTCCCTCTTTGGTGTTATGACGTTTTTGAAATCCTTCTGGCAAAGTATCACTTGTCCAACGTGGCATTGTTTTATATTTTTTTAATTTCAACACAGAAACTTCCTTATTACTTGACTAAAACACTCAACTTTATTGTATCTTATTTTAGGCTAAATTTCCCAAAGATTAAGCTGTTTATTTTCTTTTTTTTCTGGAATATGCACCATAATTCCTAATAACCGCACATCTCTTTCTTTTCTTCGCTCCCATATTTGATGTAAAAGTTGATAAAAATCATCAACAGTTACACCTTGCGTTGTTCTTTCGAGCGTTGTTTGCGTAAAGTCATTGAATTTAAGTTTAACACCTAATTTTTTAAAATAAGATAATGGTTGCTGTTGTGATTTTTCTATTCTTGATAATAATTTTTCAATAAGTTGAGCAATAATTTTTTGTGCTTCATCTAAACTATTTATATCTGTTATTAAAGTTTTTTCAACTGCTATAGATTTTCTTATGCGATCAGCTTTAATTTCACGATCGTCAATACTATGACTAAAATCCCATAATTTAGAACCAAATTTTCCAAAATGTTTTACAATAATATGTTTTTGTGATTTTTTAATATCTAAACACGTTTTAAAACCTAAATGTTGTAATTTTTGATAGGAAACCTTACCAACACCTGGGATTTTTTTAAGATCTAATTTTTCAATAAAGCTATCAACGTTCTCAGGGGCAATAACAAATTGTCCATTCGGTTTATTCATATCAGACGCTATTTTTGCTAAAAATTTTAACGGCGCAACTCCTGCTGATGCAGTTAAATGTAGCTCGTTAAAAATATCATAACGAATTGCTTGGGCTATCCAAGTTGCGCTGTTATGAAATAAAGGACAATCAGTTACATCTAAAAACGCTTCATCAAGCGATAATGGCTCAATAATATTAGTATAACGCTGAAAAATTTGATGAATTTGCTTCGAAACCGATTTGTATAATTCCATATTGCTAGGAACTAAAATAAGATCAGGACATTTTTGCAATGCTTGTTTTGTCGGCATTGCACTGTGAAGCCCATATTTTCTTGCCTCATAATTGCACGTAGAAAGTACGCCTCTTTGACTACTACTTCCCCCAACTGCCATAGGTTTTCCAACAAGAGCAGGATTTTCTCTCATCTCAACTGCGGCAAAAAAACAATCCATATCAATATGAATAATTTTTTTCATAATATTTATCAGTTACAAAAAAAGGGCATCAAGCCCTTTAAATTATGAAGATAAATCTGCCAACTGATCGGCTTGATATTCGGTTAAAATCGGTTGAATTAACTCATCAATTTTACCATTCATTACTTCATCTAAACGATAGATTGTAAGGTTGATACGATGATCGCTTACACGCCCTTGTGGATAGTTATAGGTGCGAATTTTATCCGATCTATCACCGCTTCCCAACAAGTTACGGCGAGTATCTGAAATATCTTGTGCTTGTTTTTCTTTCTCTGCTTGAACAATGCGAGATGCTAACACCGACATCGCTTTCGCTTTGTTTTTGTGCTGGCTACGTTCATCTTGACACTCAACTACAATTCCTGTCGGCAAGTGGGTAATACGCACCGCAGAATCAGTGGTATTTACGTGCTGACCACCAGCTCCTGATGAACGATAAGTATCAATTTTTAAATCTGACGGATTGATTTCAGGAATTTCACTTTCTGGAAGCTCTGGCATAACGGCAACAGTGCAAGCAGATGTGTGAATACGTCCTTGCGATTCAGTTTTTGGAACACGCTGCACACGGTGACCACCTGATTCAAATTTTAAATTTCCGTAAACATTTTCACCGCTTACTTTAGCAATAATTTCTTTATAACCACCCTGCTCACTTTCATTAGCACTTAATAGCTCAATTCTCCAACGCTTTGTTTCCGCATATTTACTATACATTCTGAAAAGATCACCTGCGAAAATAGCAGCTTCATCACCGCCAGTTCCTGCTCGAATTTCTAAATAACAGTTATATTCATCATTTGGATCTTTTGGTAACAGCAAAATTTGCAGTTGTTGCTCAATTTCAGGAATTTGTGCATTACTCTCTGCAATTTCTTCTTCTGCCATTTCTTTCATTGTTGGATCATCAAGCAAAATTTGAGCTTCTTCAATATTTTCTTGCAGTTGTTTCCACTGCTCAAAAGTTTTCACTACTTCTTCAAGCTGTGAATATTCTTTTGAATATGCTCTAAACTTATCCTGATCGCTAATTACATCAGGATCACCTAACAATGCTTGAAGCTCTTCATAACGCTCTGATAATGTTTCTAATTTTAATACAATTGATTCTTTCATTTTTTATCCTTGTCTTATAATTTAAAAGTTCTTAGTGTTAAAAGTTGTCAGATTATGACCGCTATTGTTCTTCTAAAAAACTTTTTAAATTATCACTACGACTTGGATGACGAAGTTTACGAAGTGCTTTTGCTTCAATTTGACGAATACGCTCACGAGTTACATCAAATTGTTTACCCACTTCTTCAAGAGTATGATCGTTATTCATATCAATTCCAAAACGCATTTGGATAACTCTTGACTCACGAGAAGAAAGCCCACCTAAAGCCTCTAACGTTGCTCGTTTTAAACTATCCGTTGTTGCATCATCAAGTGGTTTTGCAAGTGAAGTATCTTCAATGAAATCACCTAAATGTGAATCATCGTCATCACCTACTGGCGTTTCCATTGAAATTGGCTCTTTAGCAATTTTTAACACCTTGCGAATTTTATCTTCTGGCATTTGCATTTTAACCGCAAGCTCTTCAGGTGTTGCTTCACGCCCCATTTCTTGTAGGCATTGACGCTGAATACGATTTAATTTGTTAATAGTTTCGATCATATGCACAGGAATACGGATCGTTCTTGCTTGATCGGCGATCGAGCGAGTAATTGCTTGACGAATCCACCAGGTTGCATAGGTTGAGAATTTAAAACCACGACGATATTCAAATTTATCAACTGCTTTCATTAAACCAATATTACCTTCTTGAATTAAGTCTAAAAATTGCAGTCCTCGGTTAGTGTATTTTTTTGCAATAGAAATAACAAGACGAAGGTTTGCTTCGATCATTTCAGTTTTTGCTTTACGAGCCTGTTTCGCTGCTTTTTCAATTTTCTCACCAATGTTACGCATTTGTTTTAAAGGCATACCCACTTCAACTTCAATTTTAGCAAGCTCATTAACCGCACGTGTAATTTCTTCTTTGTAGTTTACTAAACGCTCTGCATATGGTTTATCACTTTGTAATGCTTCTTCAAACCATTTAAGAGAGGTTTCATTACCTTTAAACAATTTTTCAAAAGTTTTCTTCGGCATTTTTGATTTTTCAATACTGTAGGTAATAATTTTACGCTCTTCACGACGAATACGACGCATTAAATCACTTACCTGTTTTACCATCAAATCAAACTGTTTTGGTACAAATCTAAAGGTTGAGAAAATTTCACCAAGTTTTTTCATTTGGTTTTTAGTACTGCGGTGATCACGTCCTTTGGTTTGAATATAATCAAGGGTTTTTTGCAATGATTTTCCTAACTCTTCAAACTTTTGACGCGCTGTTTCACTATCAATACCTGAACTATATTTAGTATCATCAACATCATCAGAATCTTCAAGATCATCTTCACTATCTAGATCTTGTGCCACTTTAGCAGTAGAGGTTTCATCTGCTTCTTTTTCTAATGGATCTTCAAAATTATCACTTTCAACAATCAATAACTCTTCAGGATTATCAACAAAACTTGTTAAAAGATCAGAAAGACGCATATTACCATTATTAACATCATTATGATAACGATCTATCATAAGCTGAATTTTTTCAGGAACTAACGCCATTGTCGTCATAACCGTATGAATGCCATCTTCAATACGAGTTGCAATCTCAATCTCACTATCTTTGCTTAATAGATCAACCGTTCCCATTTCTCGCATATACATACGCACAGGATCGGTGGTACGACCAACTTCCGCTTCAACCGCTAGAACTCGTTTTGCCTCATTCATTACATCATCATCAAGGCTGTTTTGCAGTAATAAAAGCTGGTCTTCATCTGGGGTATTTTCAAATACCGCAATACCAGAATCGCTTAATGTTCCAAGAATCTCATCAAATCTATCTGCATCATTATCAGGCAGATAATCTAAAATATTACTATGTGTTAAATAGCCTTGTTCTTGTGCTATTTCTAACAGTTGCTCGATTTGAGAGTTGCCAAGTTCATTATCAACTTCTAAATCATCTGTTTCATTCTCTAAATCTAGGTGTTTCATTATTATTCCATTACAAAAAAGTGATCGTCAATAATACTATAAAATCTTTAAAATTTCAAATTAAAAAAAACAATTAAAGCGGTTGTTTTTTAATCGAAAAATTCAACTTCATCACTATACTCATCATCACTACCATCTTCAAAGTAAGTTCCCCAACCATCATAGCTTGCACCTGCTTTGGTGATGATAGGAATAATTTCTTGTTGCTGTGCATCAATTGTTTCTGCTTTTAACTCAATTTCACAAACCGCATCGCAACTAAAATAAGTTTTTCCTTGTGCATCTTCAAATTCTTCGCATTCACTAATTTCATACCCTAATTTGAATAAATCAAGAACAAGTTTTTCTAAAGCATCAAAATTTCTATGGCTAATATGATGCTCAACGATGTAAAGAGCATCAGGCAAACTTCCGTCATTAAATAAATTTTCAATAATTTCTCGCGTTTCTTTTTGTAACTCTTCAACATTATAATTGTGCATAATTGCTCCTATTTTTAACCGCTTACTTCTTCACTTTCTACTATATGGTCTTCTTCATTTAAAGTTTCAAAAATATCTTCTAAAAACCACTTATCTAAATATTTTCTCACCTTTGCAATACCTGTTTTTTTAAGGCCTGAATAAAACTCAACATAAATTTCACCGCCAAATGGCAAGATTGCCTCTCGCACCATTTTCACCTGCTGATTTTGTGCTTTTTGGCTTAATTTATCGGCTTTGGTTAGCACTAATAATACAGGTAATCCCGATTGTACTGCCCAACCAATCATATGCTGATCTAAATCTTTTAATGGGTGTCTAATATCCATCAAAATAACTAATGCTTTTAAACATTCTCGTTTTTCTAAATAAATTGAAAGAGCTTTTTGCCATTTATCTTTCATCGCCTTTGGTACTGCGGCATAGCCATAGCCTGGTAAATCCACAATTTTACAGCCTTCAGCTACTTCAAAAAGGTTGATAAGCTGAGTTCTTCCTGGTGTTTTTGAGGTTTTTGCTAAATTTTTCTGCCCTGTTAAAACATTCAAACAGGTTGATTTTCCTGCATTTGAACGCCCTGCAAAAGCAATTTCAATCCCCGTATCTTCTGGAAGATGTGAAATATCAGGAGCTGAAATCAAAAACTTTGTTTGTTGATAATTAAAACTTTTTAAAGCGGTCATCTTTTATCCTTTTTTTGCATAATTTTATTTTTTCTGTAAATTAGCGACTCGTGCAATCAGCCATTTTACACCATTTTGTACAAAAGCAATTTGTACTCGCAAGTGATCGCCATTGCCTTCAGTATTGATTACTATACCATTACCAAATTTTTCGTGAAAGACCTTATCCCCTGTTTTAAAAGCATTGTCTGCTGATTGATACTGTTGAGCGGTTGATAATGTTGAGCTTTTCACACCGCTTGCAATACTTGAAGCTGGTTTTATAAGCCCTCTTTTGCGAACAAATTCAAGATCTTCATCAGGCAACTCTTTGATAAAACGAGATGGCAACACTCTTTGACTTCGTCCGTATAAAATACGGCTTTCCGTAAAACTTAACAAAAGTTTCTTCCTTGCTCTGGTAATACCAACATAGGCAAGACGACGCTCTTCATCAAGCTCTAGCACATCAATACTTTTTTGACTTGGAAAAATTCCTTCTTCAACACCAACAATAAAAATATTATCAAACTCTAACCCTTTCGCACTGTGCAAAGTCATCATTGAAACAAAATCACTGCTTTCACTTGCTTGCATTTCACCTGCTTCAAGCTGGGCGTGTGTTAAAAATGCACTTAACTCTGAAACACCTTCGCTCTTTTCCTCATCTGTTATATTAAATTCAAGAGCTGCTGAAACTAACTCTTTTAAGTTATCAACTCGCTCTTCTGATTTTTCAGCTTTTTGATTTTGAAAATGTTCAATCAATCCGCTATTGTAAATAACTTCTGAAATTTGCTCGCTTAATGGTAAATCTGCCGTTTCACTATCAAGAGCATTGATAAGCTCACAAAAACGAACCAAAGCACTTAATGCTCTTGAGCTTAATCGATTTTGCACATTGCCTACTGATATGGCTTGCCACATTGTAATATTTTCTTCTTTCGCTATTTGGCGTAAAGTTTCAAGCGTGCTATTGCCAATTTTTCGAGACGGTGTGTTTACAATTCGCTCAAAGGCAACATCATCATCACGATTGGCAATAAGTCTTAAATAAGCAACTGCATCTTTAATTTCAGCACGATCAAAGAATCGCAATCCGCCATAAATTCTATAAGGAATTTTCTGATTAAACAGCATTTCTTCAAGCACACGAGAAAGAGCGTTGTTACGATATAAAATAGCACAATCAGTATATTTTCCGCCTTCACGATGATGTTTTGCAATTAAATCGCAAATATAAAGCGCTTCTTCTTTTTCATTGAAGGCTTCGTAAATTTTAATTTTTTCACCATCGGTTTGATCTGTCCATAATTTTTTACCCAAGCGGTTATCATTATTAGCAATTATGCAATTTGCCGCATTTAAAATATGTTTGCTTGAACGATAGTTCTGCTCAAGGCGAATAGTGGTTGCTCCTTTATAATCTTGTAAAAAATATTGCATATTTTCAATTTTAGCACCACGCCAACCATAAATTGACTGATCATCATCACCAACGATAGTTACAAAATTTTCTTTGCCTGCCCAAAGCTTAATTAAATCGTATTGAATTTTATTAGTATCTTGAAACTCATCAACCAAAATATGATGAAATTTATTACGGTAATAATTCAAAATAGTTGGATTATTCAGCATTAACTCATAGCAACGCAGAAGAATTTCCGAAAAATCTACCACCCCTGCTCTGTCGCACGTTTCTTGATAAATATCATAAAAATCAATAAGTTCTTGATATTTATGATAATCTCTAGCTCTTAAATGATCGGCTCGCATTCCTTGCTCTTTTTGGTAACTAATGAAATTTTGAGCTTTTTTTATATCAAAATCATCACCGTAATTATGAAGTTTTACCAATTTTTTAATAAGTCTTTTTTGATCTTCAGTATCTAAAATTTGAAAATCTTTTGGCAAATTTGCATCATTATGGTGCATTTTTAAAATACGCACTGCAATATGGTGAAAGGTTCCAACCCAAGGAAAATATATTTTACTTCCATCTTCGTAGCTTGCAATGGTTTGAATAATACGAGATTTCATCTCGCCTGCGGCTTTGTTGGTGAAGGTTAAAGCCAAAATATTACTCGGTGCAACTTCTTCAATATTTATAAGCCACGCAATGCGATAGGTTAAAACTCTTGTTTTACCACTGCCTGCACCTGCCAACACCAAATAATGCCCAATCGGCGCTGCTACTGCCTCTCTTTGTGCTTCATTTAAACCGTCTAATAATAATGAACAATCCATAATTCTCCTTTTTCTACCTACGCATTATAACAAAATGAGATATAAAGCGGTGAGTTTTTCTGATTTTTTAGCATTTTTATAAATTTCTTATTGTAAAGATAGGCGAAACTTTGGTAATAGTTGTAAAATTTGTATTGATATTAACCGCTTGTATCATTAAACTTGACAGGTTATTAATTATTATTTGCATCTGGGAGCATCTAACAATGGACAAAAAAAATATAAGTCTATCAGAGATCAACAATACGGTCTCTATACCAAGCCGACAAAAGGGTTTTTTTAAAAATTTGATGGCATTTTCAGGTCCCGGGGCTTTGGTTGCCGTAGGCTATATGGATCCTGGTAACTGGATCACCTCAATTCAAGGTGGCTCGGTCTATGGCTATTTACTGCTTTCAGTTATTTTATTATCAAGTTTAATCGCAATGCTTTTACAGGCTATGTGTGCAAAACTTGGGATCGTAACAGGAATGGATTTAGCACAGGCTACCAAATCAATGGTTGGTTCTAAAATGGCAAAAGTGCTATGGATCACAACTGAACTTGCCATTATGGCGACAGAGATTGCAGAGGTTATCGGATCAGCAGTTGCGTTAAACCTTTTATTTGATATTCCCTTGTTAATGGGCGTGCTTATCACCATTGCTGATGTATTTTTATTGCTTATTTTAATGAAATTTGGTTTTAGAAAAATTGAGGCTTTTGTCTTTATCTTAATTATGACTATTTTCGTTATTTTTACCTATGAAGTAGCTCTTGCACAACCTGACTTGGCAAAAACACTTAACGGCTTTATTCCAAAAACAAATATTTTTACTGATCATATAAGCGGTCAAGATAGTGCTTTACTTATCGGACTTGGGATCATCGGTGCAACCGTTATGCCACACAATTTATATTTACATTCATCAATAGTACAAAGCAGAAAATACGACAGAAACGATAGAGAGGATTTAAAAAATGCCGTGAAATTTGCAACTATTGACTCTAATATTCAATTAAGTTTTTCATTTGTTATTAACTGCTTGTTACTACTGTTGGGAGCGTCATTATTTTTCGGAAACGATCCTGAACAACTAGGTAAATTTACGCAGTTATACGACGCATTAAAAAATGAACAGATTGTCGGTTCTATTGCAAGTGGCACGCTTGCGACTTTATTTGCGGTTGCTCTACTTGCCTCAGGACAAAACGCAACCATTACAGGAACGCTTACAGGGCAAATCGTAATGGAAGGATTTTTAAACTTACGCATTCCAATGTGGCTACGCCGAATTGTAACTCGTTTAATTGCCGTTGTTCCTGTAATTATCTGTATTGCACTTTGGGGAAATCGTGGTGATGTGGTTGAAAGTTTACTGATTTACTCACAAGTATTTTTAAGCATTGCTCTACCGATTTCAATGATTCCTTTAATCAAAATCACTTCAAATAAAACCATAATGAAAGAGTTTGTAAACTCAAAATTAACCATTATGTTAGGCGTGGTTTCAACAACAGTATTAGTGGTGTTAAATATGCAACTTATCTATGAAACACTAGCAACATTATTTTAAAAGAATCTAACATAAGCTGTTAATAAGTTATTAATTGCTTATGTTACATCAATCATTTGAAATCAATAAAAAGTAACATAATATTTTATAAAAATGATTATTTTTTACTTTAAATTTGATATAATTTCAAGTGATTTTCAGTTATTTAAGGAGCATTCGTTTTTAATGAATATTGCAACAATTAAAAACAATTTTGGTGCAGGGGTTGTTGTTTTTTTAATATCACTACCTCTTTCTATCGGTGTTGCTTTAATCTCAGGTGCTCCTCCGATTGCTGGGGTTTGGGCAGTTGTTATCGGCGGTATTGTCGTTGGTTTTTTAAGTGGTTCAAATATTAGTGTTTCAGGACCTGCTGCAGGATTAAGTGCTATTGTGCTAAACGCTATTACCACGCTCGGTTCTTTTGAGCTATTTTTAACAGCCTCCTTACTTGCTGGCATATTTCAACTTGCTTTAGGATTTTTGCGTGCAGGATCGCTCGCTGAATACATACCTATTTCTGTCGTTGAGGGAATGCTTGCAGGTATTGGTGTTATTATTATTACACAGCAAATTCCTGCTCTTTTAGGTGTTAATGACAGTTTTTATCATATATTTGATTGGATAAAAGATATTAAATGGCAAGCTGTAATAATTGCTGGTGTTTCCTTTGTTGTAATGATTTTTTGGGCAAAAATACCAAAACTAGGGGAAATAAAACTATTACCTGCCGCATTGGTTGCTGTAATTTTAGGTGCGTTAATAAACACTACTCTTAATTATTTTAATATGGGATTAAACAGTGAATATTTAGTAAATTTACCACAAATACATTCTGTAAGAGAGCTAACAACATTCTTTACTTTCCCTGATTTTTCAGGGCTTTACAATTCATTTATTTGGGTTACCGCTGTAACCGTTGCCTCTGTTGCCTCAATTGAAACATTATTAAGTATCGAAGCGTCAGATCGCATTGATCCTTATCGCAGAATTACCGATAATAACCAAGAATTACGTGCTCAAGGAACAGCTAATATTATCAGCTCTCTTGTTGGGGGGATTCCTGTAACTTCTGTTGTGATCCGCTCATCTGCAAATGTGCGAGCAGGGGCAACTCACAGAATGGCAACAATGACACACGGTCTTTTAATGGCTCTTTGTATTATTTTAATACCATTTTTACTCAACCAAATTCCACTAGCAACACTTGCGTGTATTTTAATTTTGATCGGCTCTCAACTTGCTAGAATTTCAAAATTTGTAAAAATGTATAAAAAAGGCTTTAACCAATTTTTACCTTTTATTTCAACTTTTATCGCTGTGGTAATATTTGATTTATTAAAAGGTGTTGCTATCGGTATTTTACTGGCAATCATTCATATTTTAAGAGGTCATATCAAACGCTCTTACTATTTAAGCCGTGAAGAGCTTGAAAACGTCCAAGAAGTACACTTAACCCTTGGGCAAGAAGTATCTTTCTTAAACAAAGCCGCTATTAAAAAAACCATAAAAAATATTAGACCAAACAGCACTGTAATTATCGATGCAACTCGTAGTTGTTTTATCGCTCCTGATGTGTTGGATATGATTCAAGATTATGTGAATTATACCGCTCCGCCTGCAAATATTACGGTTATTTTAAAAGGATTTGATAACTATCACGATGATGATGAAAGTCGTAGAATTGTTATTAAACATCACACTCACGCTATTAAAGGCATTTAAAACAATAATTATAGAATACATATGACACATAAAGAAACCATAGTAGCACAAGCAACAGCACCCGGTCGTGGATCTGTTGGTATTATTAGAATTTCAGGGCCATTAGCAACAATCGCAGCTCAAGAGGTGTTAAAAAAAGAACTTAAACCTCGAATGGCTCATTTTTTACCTTTTTATGATGAAAAGGGAAATACTTTAGATCAAGGCATTGCATTATTTTTCAAAGCACCAAATTCATTTACGGGAGAAGATGTTTTAGAATTGCAAGGACACGGCGGTCAAGTGATGTTAGATTTGCTTTTAAAACGAATTTTAACCATTAAAGGCATTCGCCTTGCCAAAGCTGGTGAGTTTTCAGAGCAAGCATTTCTAAATGATAAAATGGATTTAGCACAGGCTGAAGCTATTGCCGATCTCATTGATGCAACCAGTGAGCAAGCTGCAAAATCTGCAATGCGTTCATTAAGCGGTGAATTTTCAAAGAAAATTTACCAATTAGTTGATGAGATTATTTATCTTCGCACCTACGTTGAGGCGGCTATTGATTTTCCAGATGAAGAAATTGATTTTCTCGCTGATGGAAAAATTTTAGCAAAATTAGAAGAAATTTTAACCGCTTGCATCAAGGTAAAAGAGAGTGCTAAACAAGGTAGCATTTTACGTGAAGGTATGAAAGTGGTGATCGCTGGTAAGCCAAATGCTGGTAAATCATCATTATTAAATGCCCTAGCAGGGCGAGAAAGTGCGATTGTTACTTCCATTGCAGGAACAACTCGAGATGTTTTGCGTGAGCATATCAACCTTGATGGTATTCCACTTCATATTATTGACACCGCAGGGCTTCGTGAAGCTAGTGATGAAGTTGAGCAAATTGGTATTAAGCGTGCTTATGATGAAATTGAGCAAGCCGATCATTTATTGCTTATGATCGATCTTAATGATTTTAACGCAGAAAACTTTGCCGAGGATTACACCAATTTCTTTGCAAAACTACCACAAAAATTACCTGTAACTATGTTATGCAATAAAATTGATACTCTTGATGAAAGTAAGGTGAAAAGTATCATTAGTAATATCAATACCGATGCGATTAAACAGCAAGTAACCCTCATTCCAATTTCTGCCCAGCATAAAACAGGGCTTAATGAATTAAAAGAGCATTTGAAAAAATCAATTGGCTATAGACAATCATCAGAAGGTACTTTTATCGCACGAGCAAGACACTTAACAGCATTAGATAATGCTTTAGAGCATCTTGAGCAAGGTAAAATTCAACTTGTTGATTTTATGGCAGGTGAATTACTTGCTGAAGAATTACGCCTTGCACAGCAATATTTAAGTGAAATTACAGGTGTCTTTACAAGCGATGATTTACTCAGTAATATTTTTAGCTCGTTTTGTATTGGTAAATAATGGAACTTGTTAAAATTGCGACAGCCATTACCCCTTTTGATGAAAAATTTGGTTTGCCTCGACAAGCCAATTTGGTTAAAAGTCGAACCTTATTAAAATTTGAAAATGAGTTTAACGACCCTAATGCTATTTTAGGATTAGAAGATTTTTCGCATTGTTGGATTATTTTTGGTTTTCATTTGCATACGCAAAAAATAGCCGAAAAAACACCACTTATGGCTCGTCCTCCTCGTCTTGGAGGCAATAAAAAAGTTGGTGTTTTTGCATCTCGTAGTCCTTTTAGACCAAATGGTCTTGGGCTTTCAAAAGGAAAAATTTTAGAAATTTTTGTAAAAGATAATAATCTTTACATCGCTTTAGAAAGTAGTGATTTAGTCAATGGCACTCCCATTTACGATATTAAACCTTATATTGCTTATAGCGACTCTGAAATAGATGCAAAATGTTCTTTTGCTCAAGAAAAACCTAATGCTCCTTTAAGGGTAGAATTTAGTTCTGAAGTAAAACAAGCGATGAGCAAAAAAGAAATTTTTGCAAATTTTCAAAAATTTAATATAAACGAACCGCTTGATTTTATACAAGACGTGTTACGTCAAGATCCCCGCCCAAGCTACCGCCAAGACAAAGAAGATCATAATGAATATGGCATTGCTCTTTGTGGGCTTAACATTCGCTTTAAAATGAAAAACCTTTACACCATAGAAGTATTAACTATCGCATAAAGGTTAATTTATAATACCAATGGCGTATGCAATACGCCACTACAATCTAAATAATTATTTTTTTATAAAATACAAATCCCAAACACCGTGACCAAGTCCAAGCCCACGTTTTTCAAACTTGGTAAGAGGTCTAAAATCAGGTCTTTCAATAAAATCATTTGTTTTAGAAGTATTTTCTAAATTATCAAAACCTTGTAAAACATCAAGCATTTGTTCACTGTAATTTTCCCAGTCTGTTGCTAAATGCACAAAACCACCTGATGTAATTTTGGATAAAATTTTCTGAATAAATTCAGGTTGTACAATACGTCTTTTATGATGTTTTGCTTTATGCCACGGATCAGGGAAGAAAAGCTGAAATCCTTGTAAACTTTCATCAGGAATACAAAAATCTAAAATTTCAACACCATCGTGACAAATTACTTTTAAATTTTTAACTCCTGCTTCAACAGCCGAGCTAATACAAGCCCCAACCCCTGGTGTATGCACCTCAATACCTAAATAGTTAAGATGTGGGTTTTCTTTTGCCATTTGCACCAAAGATTGTCCCATTCCAAAACCAATTTCAAGAACAACAGGGTTTTCATTTCCAAATATCTTTTTAAAATCAAAGAGTTCTTGCTGAAAATCAAGACCAAAATCGCTCCAATATTCTTGCATTTTTCGTTTTTGATTTTCACTCAAACGCCCTGTTCTTAACACAAAACTTCTAATTCTTCTTTTATAACGCCCATCTTCGGTGAGCTGTTTTGTTTCAACTGACTGTCTTTTACTATCAATAAAATTTGATGTTAATTCTTTTTGTTCCATATTTCTCTCTTAATATTTAATCAATGCTGATCCCCAAGTAAGACCGCCACCAAAAGTTTCTAATAATAACATATTATCACGCACAATGCGTCCATCTCGTATAGCTTTATCTAACGCACAAGGAATAGAAGCTGCCGAAGTATTTCCTTGCTCTTCTAACGTAAGAATAAATTTATCAAGACTAATTCCCAATTTTTTAGCAACAGCTTGTAAAATACGAATATTGGCTTGATGAGGAATAACATAATCTATATCATCAGCCGTTAAGTTTTGATCTAATAAGGTATCTTTTGCAATTTTTGATAACATTTTAACCGCTATTTTAAAAGTTTCACTGCCTTGCATTTTGATATAAGATGTATGACTACTATTTGATGAATTTTGCAAAGATAGTATATTTGCTTCATCAGGTTTACTTACCAATTTAGTTGTGATAATTCCTTTTTTATCACTTTTTTCTAAAATAACAGCTCCTGCCCCATCACCAAAAAGAATGGACGTTGAGCGATCTTTTAAATCTAAAAAATGAGATAGAGCATCAGAACCAATTACCAATGCTCTTTTCACATTGCCTGATTTAATAAAGTTATCAGCAGTTGCTAAAGCATAAATAAAACCACTACAAGCGGCTGCAATATCAAAAGAAATCGCATTTTCAATACCAAGCATTTTTTGAACCAAGCAAGCACTTGATGGAAAAGCTGATTCACTACTAGTAGTGGCAACAATAATAAGATCAATATCACAAGGATTAAGATGTGCAAATTCTAATGCTTTTAAACCCGCTTGATACGCCATAAAAGATACTGTTTCACCATCTGCAATGTGGCGAGAGCGAATCCCTGTTCTTTGCATAATCCACTCATCAGAGCAACCAAACAAAGATTCTAATTCTTTATTTGTTCTTACTTTTTTAGGAAGATAACTTCCTGTTGATACAATTTTGCTATACATAATGATTATTCTAAACAAACTACCAAAATTCTAACATAAAAGAGCTATTAAGCAATTATTTTTTGAAAAAAATACGCCTTACCAACGTAAAGCGTACTGATTTTTATAAGGTTATTAGAATTTTATAGAAAGCTCTAAATTATTTTGTAGTAAAACACCACCAAAATTGCTTCCTTTAACTTGAATAGGCATTTTAATATTATAATCTAACTCTAAATGATTAGTTGGTCTAATAGTAATACCAAAACTTGGTACTACATAATGAGTAGGTTTCTCCCAACCACTACCACCATATTTGATTTCTTTAGCAATTTCATTTTTATCAAATTCATATTTTGATATTTTTGAAATATCTAAACTTTTGCCATCTTTTTTAACAAGATTACCTTTTTTATCTCGTTTATAAATATTTACTGGTACTCCACCTGCAATATGCTTAACCTGTTCATACTCCCCTACATAACCAATCCCTGGTCTAAAACTCCACGCATTATTGTGGGTTGTGAGATTAGCACCTAAATACACACTAGGAAGAATATGTAATTTTTCATATTTAATTTTAGGATGAGTAATCATACTTTTTTGTACATCAATAGCCACCTCTGCATCTAAATTTACAGGGTGAATTCCTATATCTGCGTGGCTATCAATCTGATGAAGATATTTAGTCCAGCTAACATCAACATTTACATTACTTGAAATAGCATTACTTGGACTATTATAATGAGCATCAATGGTAAATCCGTGAGCTAAATTACTATCTTTAATATCACCAATGGCTTTTATCAAATTGTTAGCATATCTTTTTCGATACTGATTTTGTTCAGAATCAACAATGTGAGCACTTGCAAGCCAATCAAAACCACGAACTTGTTCAGGGTGATAAATAATATTATCAACTCCTGTTAAAACATCTTTTGAAACAGACTCTAAAACTTTTTTAATAGGAACCATAGTATTATTTTCATTAAGTACTATTTTACCTTTTTCAAACTTAACGAGATTTTTAATTTCTGTAAATGTCTCTATAAATTTTTTAAATCCTTCTGTTATGTTATTTTTATCAAACATTAACGTAAAGGCTGAATTAACACCATCTAAATGAGATTTTATTTTTTGTTTTTCTGCTGCTAAAGATTCATCTTTTATCATAATATTTAATAATCTGTCAGCATCAGAAAGTAAAACTTTAATTTCTTCTTTATATTTTTTTATGACATTTTTAACTTCAATTGAATCTTTAGCTAAATCTTTAAGATTAGATAATACATCGCCTGCTTGTTCAAATCCAATAAGATTTTTAATATGCCAACGACAAAGTTTTCTACCAACCTCTAAAGGTTTCTTATCACACTCTTTCTTCCTTTGAGCATAAGATTGCTCTATTTCCTTAAGTTTTTGATCTTGATTTTGAAAATCTTTTATATAAGGTTCTAAATCTTTAGCAATAGGCATAATATTACCAATATGATCAAAAAATTCTTTTTGTTGAAGAATTTCTGTCAGTAATGCTATTTCTTCATCTGGTAATTCAATTGAAGGAATAACATCTGTTTGAGCTGATTTTTCAGCACTTTTACCATCTTTAGTTGCAGTCGAAATATTTTTTATACGAGTTATAAATGCACCAAGATCTTCTGGTATTAAATTAGTAAGTGCAAAACTTGAATCATCTTTGATGCCTAATTCTTTTAGTATATCTAATATAACAGGCTGAAGAAAAGCTATGGCACTAGCATCATCTTTAAACACTTTTTCTAACTCTTTAAATTGAGATACATCTTTTAATAATACATTAATATCATCTAACGTCATCTTACGATTTCGTATAGCACTCTTAATAAGATTCTGTGTTTCTTGTGGCAATACCGCTAATATCTCATTAAAAGCTTTATGTATCACTACTTTGTTTAATAATTCACTATACAATGCACCTGTTGGAAGCCCTACCACCACCTTTGATGTTTTGGTTCCATCTACACAGCCTTTGGTTATATCACGCTTTTTACATAGCTCCCAATTTTTAAAATATTCAACTTTTCTATTTCCTGGTGCAAGTTTTGGAGCATCTTCGTTAAGTATAGTATTAGTAAACTTATATGCTTTCCTATTAGAAACTAAATAACCAGCTGATAATCTAAAATTACCATACTCATTATCACTATGTTGTAATGCAATCATTGGAGCTGCCATAAACTCTTTCTTTTCTTTTGAAAAAGTCATATCATATTTTAATTCAGGAGTTATGATTGTTTGTAACGGCGTGATAAGTCCTTGACTATCAAATTGAAACTTATGTTTAGGAACAGAATAATCATATCTAAATTTATCAAAACCACTAGGTTTTCTACCATAATTTCCTATATAAAACCTATTTTTCATTTTTATATATTTAGAATTAGTATCTGTTCTAATAACAGCACGATCAAATCTAAATTGTTTTTTAAAATCATCACCTATTCTTAATTCAGTAACAAAAACATCAGCACCAATCATTGTTTTAAGAAAATTTGAATGTAATTGAGCAGATAAATAAGTATCAAAAATTAAATTTTTACCAATTAAAGATATTATTTCTTTTGTCATATTATCTTTATTGTTATCTTTTTCAATATTAGGCTTTGAACTATCGTTTGAATTACTAACATCTTCTTTTAAAGGCTTAAATACACTCTCAATATGTTTAATATTTTGTATTAATTTGGGAAGTGAGTCTGACTTTGAACCACCTTCTCTAAAATAATTAGTAACAAGTGATATTGTCTTTGGTTGATCTAGATTAAAATCAAGCCCCTCAACACCAAATGATGCTAATGCTCCAACTGTTATTTTTCCACTTAAATCATTATCAACTTTTTCTCCAATAGTTGCTTCTGATGCAAATACCGAAGTTGCAAATAAACTTGCTAAAATAATTTTTTTCATATAATGCTCTTTTAAATAAATTGAAGATTTTATTATCAATTTTTTATTTCTATTTGATTTTTATTTATAATAAATTTTGCTGAATAATTAATTTTAAAATGATAACAAATCAGTCATATGAAAGATATTATATACTTTTATGCTTATTTTTTAAAGCTAAAAAGATCTAGCTACTGTATTCAGCTTACTACAATTAAATATTTATCACTATATAAAACAATATTCACTCTTGAAAATTAACTAATTTACCCCCATAAAGGAATTTATTTTATTATCAAATACATAGACTATGGCAAAGAAAGATTATTATGAAATTTTAGGCGTGAATAAGAACGCAACAGACAACGAAATAAAAAGGGCTTATAAAAGACTAGCAAATAAATATCATCCTGATAAAAATCAAGGCAGTAAGGAAGCTGAAGAAAAATTTAAAGAAGTAAAAGAAGCTGCTGAAATTTTAACAGATAGTGAAAAACGTGCTATGTATGATCAGTATGGACATAGTGCATTCGATCAGTCACAAGGCGGTTTTGGCGGAGGCTTCTCTGGAGGATTTGGTGGTTTTGAAGATATTTTTGAAAGTTTCTTCGGTGGCGGATCTCGTAGCTCTCGCAGACGTGGTCCAACACCGGGAGAAGATTTACAATATCAAGTAGAAATTACTCTTGAAGAAGCTGCAAGCGGTATAAAAAAAGAAATTTCTTACCAAACCATTGCTCACTGCAACAACTGCGATGGCAGTGGTGGTGAGAAAGGCTCAAAAGTTGAGACTTGTAATCACTGTCACGGACAAGGTCGTATTCGTTATCAACAAGGTCCTTTTATTTCAGAGCAAGGCTGTCATTATTGTGGTGAAAGCGGTAAAAAATTTGAGAAAAAATGTAAATCTTGTAATGGTGGTGGAAAAGTTTATAAAAACAAAACTATTACGGTAAATATTCCTGCTGGTGTTGATTCTGGTAATAGAATGAGAGTATCAGGTGGTGGTGCTGCGGGTGAAAAAGGGGCTCCAAATGGTGATCTTTATTTATTCATTCAAGTAAAACCACACCATATTTTTGAGCGTGAAGGACAAAATCTTTACTGTGAACTTCCTATAAGTTTTACTAAAGCTGCATTAGGTGGAGAAATTGAAGTTCCAACTTTAACAGGACGTTTAAAATTTAAGCTACCTAAAGAAAGTCAAACTGGTAAAATGTTCCGTTTACGTGGCAAAGGTATGCCGTCAGGTAGAAACGGATTTACAGGTGATCTGATTTGCAAAGTGCTTGTAGAAACACCAGTTAATCTTGATGATGAGCAAAAAGCATTGTTAGAAAAACTTGAAGAATCATTAGAAGGTAAACGCAATATGCCAAAACACAAAGGATTTTTCGATAAAATAAAGGATTTTTTTGATAACAAGTAATTTGTTTATTGTAAATAGATAACTAAAAATAACTAATTACCATTCTTTTTGCATAAAACATACAGAAAGAATGGTATTTTTTATGCTACAATGAAATGGTTTATAATTTTTAAATAACATATGACAGAAAAATTAAAAAAATCTATAATTTTAGAACCGCAAGACAATATCCGTCTGCAATCTTTGTGTGGTGTGTGTGATGAACATCTCTCATTTATTGAAGATAAATTTCATTTAATTATTAAGCGTAATGGTTTTGAATTTACCATTGAAAAAGATGATAGCTATGAAACGCCGGATTTTGTACTTCACAATGTTGCTAAATTTTTACAAAAACTTTATAACGAAACAGCTCCTATCAAAGGAAAAGTGAAATTTCTTGATTTAGAAATGGTGCATTTGGCAATTAGTGAAAGTAAAATTTTGGTTCAAGACGATGATAATCATAAAAAATCAGCGATTGGTAAGGTAACTATTAAAACAAAACGAGGTGTTATTCGTCCTCGTGGAGAAAATCAGCAACAATATTTGAGTAATATTTTAACGCACGACATTAGTTTTGGTATAGGACCTGCGGGAACAGGGAAAACTTATTTAGCAGTTGCAGCCGCCGTTGAGGCACTTGAAAGACAAGAAGTAAGACGCATTTTGCTAACTCGTCCAGCCGTTGAAGCGGGTGAAAAATTAGGTTTTTTACCAGGTGATTTAGGGCAAAAAATTGATCCTTATTTAAGACCACTTTATGATGCTCTTTTTGAAATGTTAGGTTTTGAAACTGTGAATAAATTTATGGAGCGAAATATCATTGAAATCGCACCGCTTGCTTATATGCGAGGTCGTACTTTAAATGATTCCTTTATTATTTTAGATGAAAGCCAAAACACAACCGTTGAGCAAATGAAGATGTTTTTAACTCGTATTGGTTTTAATTCAAAAGCGGTGATCACAGGTGATGTTACCCAAGTTGATTTACCAAGATCGCAAAAATCAGGATTAAAACACGCCCAAGAAGTGTTAAAAGAGGTTGAAGGATTAAGCTTTAATTATTTTTATTCACAAGATGTTGTTCGCCACCCATTAGTTGCAAAAGTAGTACAGGCGTATGAAAAATTTGAAGCGAAAGAAGAAAAAGAAAAAGCTGAAAGAATTGAGAATAGAAAATTAAATCAAGAGCAATATTTAAAATAGTAGTGGCGTATTGTATACGCCAATTGTATTACGAAAATTATGGAAGTAACCCCCATTAAAAATTTCAATTAAAATCACCCTTGAAATACAGGTAATCCGTAAGATTTAAAAATCTCTTCGGCATTTTTTACTTCTTCTTTCGTTGGTGTTCTTACATCTTTTAATTGATATTCTCGTTGCATTTCTTCCCATTTATTAGCACCCATTTGGTGAAATGGTAAAATATCAACGCGTTCAACATTGGTAAATTTACTACAATATTTTGCCCAATCGTGTAAATCTTGTTCATCATCACTATAGTCTGGAACTAATACATAACGAAGCCATACAGGTTTATTTATTTCGTGTAAGTATTCAGCAAATTTAAGCGTTGGAGAAATATCAACTGCGGTTAAAATTTTATATTTAATAGGATCGATATGTTTAATATCTAACAATACTAAATCAGTATATTCTAAAACATCTTTTGTTTTTGAGTTAAAAATATAACCTGTGGTATCAAGAGCAGTATGAATATTATGTTCTCTGCAAAGCTGAAAAATTTCTTTTACAAAAGTAGGTTGTGTTAAAGGATCTCCACCAGAAGCAGTAACACCGCCACTTTTAATAAAGCCACGAACTTTATAGATTTGATCGAATACTTCTTGTGATGTCATTTCACGGTTTGCATCTTCAATTTTCCAAGTATCGCAGTTATGGCAATAAAGGCAACGCATAGGACAGCCTTGAACAAAAAGAATGAATCTAATTCCTGGACCATCTTTTGTACCAAAACTTTCAAAACTATGAATAAAACCTGTTTTCATTATATACCTTTATGTTATTGCAAAATTAAAATACTATTGCGTATCACTGTTATTTAAGATCCATTAAATAATCATAAAGCGGTAAAAACGTTGAATATTTTTACCGCTTTCATTATTTTTTACTTAAACTATTACATTTTATTTGAAATAGTTCTTGTAATAACGTCTAATTGTTGTTCTCTTGTTAAACGAGTAAAGTTTACTGCATAACCTGAAACACGAATAGTTAATTGTGGATAATTTTCAGGGTGATTCATCGCATCTTCTAACAATTCACGACCGAATACATTTACGTTTAAGTGTTGTCCTGTTGCACCAAAGTAACCGTCCATTAGACCTACTAAATTTACTTGTTTTTCTTCACGTCCTTTACCCAAGGTTTCAGGAGTAATTGCAAAGGTATATGAAATACCGTCATTTGCATCTTCAAATGGAAGTTTAGCAACAGATGCTAGTGATGCTACAGCACCTTCTGTATCACGTCCGTGCATTGGGTTTGCACCTGGACCAAATGGAGCGCCAGAGCGACGACCACAAGGAGTATTACCAGTTTTCTTACCATAAACAACATTTGAAGTAATAGTTAATAATGATTGTGTTGGATGTGCATCACGATACATCTTATGACTTCTAATTTTGTTCATAAAGCGAGTTGTCATATCAACAGCAAATTTATCAGTTTCTTCATTATTGTTACCAAAAGCAACATAAGGAGCTTCATTTACATAATCAACAGCTAAACCATCTTCATTACGAATAACTTTTACTTTACCTGTTTTGATTGCCGCAAGAGAGTCAGCAACAATTGAGATACCTGCAATACCGAATGCTTGAGTACGGCGAATATGACTATCGTGTAGTGCCATTTCATAGCTTTCGTATGAGTATTTATCGTGCATAAAGTGAATCATATTTAATGCTTTCACATAAGTTTCTGCTAACCAGTCAAGGATTTTGTCGTATTTAGCAAATACTTCATCAAAATCTAGGTATTCAGAAGTGATAGGCTCAAACATACCTTCTGGAGTTACTTGCATTCCACTTAACTCATCTTTACCACCATTGATTGCATAAAGCATCGCTTTTGGTAAATTCACACGAGCACCAAAGAATTGCATTTGTTTACCAACGGTCATTGGAGATACACAACACGCGATTGCATAGTCATCACCAAATTGTGGGTTCATTAAATCATCATTTTCATATTGTAGTGATGAAGTATCAATTGAAACCTGTGCTGCAAATTTTTTCCATTCCATTGGTAATTTTTCAGACCAAAGAACCGTTAAGTTTGGCTCTGGAGCTGGTCCCATATTATAAAGAGTTTGTAAGTAACGGAATGATGTTTTAGTTACTAATGAACGACCATCTTTACCCATACCTCCAACAGATTCAGTAACCCACGTAGGATCGCCACTGAATAACGCATCGTATTCAGGAGTACGTAAGAAACGAATAATACGTAGTTTCATTACGAAATGGTCGATAAATTCTTGTGCTTGTTCTTCAGTAATTCTACCTTCTTCTAAATCACGTTGAATATAAATATCTAAGAAAGTTGAAGTACGACCGATACTCATTGCTGCACCATTTTGGTCTTTGGTTGCTGCAAGGTATGCAAGGTAAAGCCATTGCACTGCTTCGTGAGCTGTTTCTGCTGGGCGAGATAAATCAAAACCGTAAGCATTACCCAAATTGATAAGTTGTTTTAACGCTTTTACTTGCTCAAAAATTTCTTCACGATCACGAATCATATCAGCAGTAATATCGCTACCGTCGATTGCATTGTAATCTTTAACTTTTTGTTCGATTAAGAAGTTTACACCATATAAAGGAACACGACGATAGTCACCGATGATACGACCACGTCCGTAAGCATCTGGTAAACCTGTTACAATACCACTTTTACGACATTTTCTAATGCTATCAGTATAAACAGAGAATACGCCTTCATTGTGAGTTTTACGATATTTTGTATAGATATCTTTGGTATCTTTATCTAGTTCATAACCAAAAGAGTTTAATGAAGTTTCGACCATTCTGATCCCACCATTAGGGAAAATAGCACGTTTTAATGCTTCATCAGTTTGTAAACCAACGATGGTTTCTAACTCTTTATTGATATAACCTGCACCATAAGCATCAATTTGTGATGGGATTTTAGTTTCAGTATTGTAAATTCCTTTTTCACGTTCAACTAACATTTTTGGAGCAAGCTCTGCCCAAATTTTAGTTGTTGCTTCTGTTGCTGGTGCTAAAAATGCACCATCACCTGTATATTCTGTATAGTTTAATCTGATAAATTCAGGAACATCAATTGTTTCATTCCAATTACCAGTTTTAAAACCTCTCCAAGCTTCCATAAAATTTCCTTATAAGTTGATTATTACTATTATTATACACTTTTTAAGTTTAATTGCTGTTAAAAAATAGTAAAATAAATAGACATCTTGTTACTATAGTAATGATAACGTATCATTACTATACTTTATAAAAATAATTAAAATTTTATACTAAATTAAATTTAAGATGGTAGTAGCGTATTACATACGCTAAAATAAATCATTTAAACGATACTGCAAGAGTAAGCAATAAGATCATCACACACCTATCTTATTTTTTATTTTATGGTTAATTAAATTAAAAACAAGACATAGTAATAAATTTTTTATTTAGGTTGTAGTGGCGTATTGTATACGCCTGCTGTAACGCTTAAATTATTTATCTGGACGTATACAATACTTCCCTACCATTTAAACATTTTAGTATTGATTCTAACTTAATTTACTATATTAACTATAAAATAAAAAAGACCATCAAATGATGGTCTTTTTATTATTTAACAATTTTAGCAACAACACCCGCACCTACTGTACGTCCACCTTCACGAATCGCGAAACGAAGACCTTCGTCCATTGCGATTGGGTGAATTAAGCTTACAGTCATTTGAATGTTATCACCTGGCATTACCATTTCTACGCCTTCAGGTAACTCGATAGTACCAGTTACGTCAGTTGTACGGAAGTAGAACTGTGGACGGTAACCTTTGAAGAATGGAGTATGACGTCCACCTTCATCTTTGCTTAATACGTAAACTTCTGATGTGAAGTCTGTGTGTGGAGTGATTGAACCTGGTTTAGCAAGTACTTGACCACGTTCGATTTCTTCACGTTTAGTACCA
>PDWI01002503.1_pt1 | contig 27424 bp, 25 predicted proteins | sample 1430891 | NCBI WGS metagenome assembly PDWI01 (sample SAMN01162508, study PRJNA174530) | Oral metagenome, whole genome shotgun sequencing project. | biome: Marine environment; feature: Marine mammal; material: Swab sample of the gingival sulcus; isolation source: swab sample of gingival sulcus... | reverse complement strand
CATCACAGAATAAAATTGCAGGCGGCACATTCTACGGGCCTGTCACTCAGATTGGAACACAAATAAATAATTCCCAATTGGATGAAGAAGCACTGGCTAAACGCTTACTTTCTGGAATGAAAAATATTCAACAAGAAAGTTTGCAGGTAAAAGAGGAAGAAATTAAGCGACTCAAAGCCACCATTCAAAACTTAAAGAATCAACCCTTTGATGAATTGAAACAAAGCGCCCTGAAAAAGCTGGAAGAAAATAAACCGGCAGAGGCTAGCGAGTTGCTGGAGCAGTCACTGGCTAAAAGAAGTAAGGTGATGTCTCAAGACTGGGTTGATGTGGGAAACATTGCCTATTTGACGGATTCTCGGAAAGCACTGGATGCGTATCAGAAAGCAATAGCCATCAATCCAGATAATATTATTGCCTGGAATCGGCTGGGGCATATATATGATCGTTTAGGTCGTTTGGATAAATCTGTTGAGGCTTATAATAATGTCCTTAAATTAGCTGGAGGAGATGAATTTGTACAAGCTGTTGCGTATGGCAATCTCGGCCTGATCTATGAAAAACGTGGTGAACTGGACAAGGCGGAAGATTACCACCTCAAGGCCTTAAGGATTAATGAAGCGCTTGGTCATCGGGAAGGTATGGCTTCAAATTACGGCAATCTCGGCCTGATCTATCGAAGACGTGGTGAACTGGACAAGGCGGAAGAGTACCACCTCAAGTCTTTAGAGATTGAGGAAGCCCTTGGCCGTCAGGAAGGTATGGCTAACCAGTACGGCAATCTCGGCCTGATTTATCAAACACGTGGAGAACTGGACAAGGCGGAAAAGTTCCTACTAAAGTCTTTAAAGATTAATGGAGCGCTTGGTCGCCAGGAAGGTATGGCTAACCAGTACGGCAATCTCGGCCTGATCTATCTAACACGTGGAGAACTGGACAAGGCGGAAAAGTTCCTACTAAAGTCTTTAAAGATTAATGAAGCGCTTGGCCGCCAGGAAGGTATGGCTAACCAGTACGGCAATCTCGGCCTGATTTATCAAACACGTGGAGAACTGGACAAGGCGGAAAAGTTCCTATTAAATTCTTTAAAGATTAATGAAGCCCTTGGTCGTCAGGAATATATGGCTTCAGACTACGGCAATCTCGGTGTGATCTATGAAACACGTGGTGAATTAGGACAGGCGTGTCAATACTGGAAAAAGAGCGTGGTCATTTTTAAGAAAGTAGGCTCGGCAACAGAGAGGCAAGTACAGAGCTGGATTGATGAAAGTTGTTCTGAAACAGAATAAACGAAGTTTTACGGGTTGTGAGCAGTGCTGAAAACTACGTTTCAAAGTGATGGTGCCCCATACCATGTGGCGGCAGTGTCAGGAGAGAAAATAAGCGCCGCAACCAAGCGCCGAATACAAAAAAGCCCACGCAGCATACCAGGCGCAGGCTTTTTGTGGCCGATAGGGAGTATCAGCTAGTCGGCATAAACAATTTCACCGTTTGGCGCAAACGCATCAGCATCCAGCGGATTGTGATGCTCCAGATATTCTTTGAGGACATCTGCATCGACAAAGCCGGTATCAATATAGCTTTCCATATCGGATACTTTTGGATAACCATCACCGCCTGCTGCCGCAAAGCTGGGTAGTGAGAAACGATACTCCTTCTCAGGGTCTAGCGGCTCGCCGCCAATTTTGACATTACTAACAGCGTCTTTGCCCACGGTCATGGAAATGCCTGCAAATTGTGCATAAGCTCCTGTGTCAGTTGGTTTCAGGGCAACAACATTCAGGTAATCGAGAACATCTGCCCCTTTCATGGCAACAGAGGTCAATGTATTGGCGAAAGGATGCACGGTAAGCACTTCCTTGTAAGTAATATCGCCGGTTTCAATGGAGGCGCGAATGCCACCGGAGTTCATAATGCCGAAGTCTGCCTTGGCCTTTTCCATTTGTGCTGTTGCGATCAGGCGACCCAGATTGGTTTGACCAAAGCGCACCTTATCACGCGCACCCACTAACAGCTTATTGGTGTTGCCCACCTTGATATTCAGCGATGCTTTGCCTTTATTCAAATAAGGGCCTAACAGCGCCAGCATTTCCTTGTTTTGTGCAATCTCATTATCAATAAAGACACGCTTGCTATTGCCTTCTGCGTCTTTCACCTTCTTTTTTAGGTTAATTGGGATCAAGCGATAAGACTTTAGTGTCGCTTTGCCGTTTTTAAACTCAAAGTCAGCACGGCCCACATACTTACCCCATTCATGTGCCTGCATGATATACGTGCCATTCTGGAAGTCCGGCTTGCACACCTCGCCTGCCTTGTAGTTGGCATTACGGACATTTTCAGAGGCCATACATACCGGCTCCTGAGAGTGACCACCGATCACCGCCGTAACTGCACCTTCAGGCAGCGCACGTGCTAACGACACGTCACCGGGCGCGTTGTAACCATGCTTGCCATTGTCATAATGCCCCATGTGAGTCACGGCCAGAATCAAATCAGGCTTTACTGTTTCTTTGAGCTCTTTAACGACCTTAATGGCCTCAGCTTTTGGGTCACGAAATTCAACATTGGCCAAATACTCAGGATTACCAATTTTGGCGGTATCCTCCGTTGTGAGTCCGATAATCGCAATTTTGATGCCTTGCTTGTCGATAACGCTATACGGCTGGAACATACGCTTGCCGGTGTCTTTCGCGTAGATGTTTGCCGACAGAAACGGGAAGCCCGCCCATGTCTGTTGCTTGGTCAGCACTTCCAGCGGATTATCAAACTCGTGATTACCCAGCGCCATTGCGTCGTAGCCCATCTTCTTCATACCAACGAAGTCTGGCTCTGCATCCTGAAGGTCGGACTCAGGAACGCCTGTGTTAATGTCGCCACCAGATAACAACAAGACACTGCCACCTGCTGCTTCTACCTGACGACGTACCGCATTAATGACGGTGTAGCGAGCAGGCATACCATACTCACCGTGGCGGTTGTGCCAGAATTGTCCGTGATTATCGTTGGTATGTAAAATTGTGAGTTGATAGGTTTTATCGTCTTGCCATTCTTTGGCGGCAATGGGATTGACTATGCAGCAAGCAGCCAATACCGGGAGGATGAATGGATGAAATTTCATAGCGACTCCTAAGGTTATTAGGGTGTCATAGTAATATGATTTTTTAAGTGAATGAAATAAATATTCCTTTCTTGATATAAATCAATTGCGAATTTAAATGCGGGTGTGAGAATATGTGCGGCCGATGAGATCAATGGAGTAGCAGTATGTTCGGAGAGCATCATGACTTGGTTCACGAATTCCCTGAATATAAGGAGAAGATTCACGAGCTGAAGATGAGTGATAACCACTTCGCCCGGTTGTTTGATGAGTATGATGAGTTGGATCATAAGTTGCGTCGTATCCAGCAGGAGATAGAGACGCCATCCGATGAGGTTGTAGAGGAGTTTAAAAAGCGTCGTCTGCACCTCAAGGATCAGTTATTTCAGATGCTCTCAGGTGAGTAACTTTTTTGTTTCCTCCTAAGTGTGAATTGACCCGGCGCTTGTCGGGTCTTTTTTTGCCTGTAATTTTTGTGAACGCCACATTCCCTCCACCTCGGTTAGCACGATTGCAATAGACCATGACTCCCGTGATAATGCGCTCCTTATGCATTAAGGGTTTCTGTTATGTCAAATTCATCCATTTCCTCCGTTCTGCAAAGCCTGAGCGACACTACGCAGCAGGCTCTACCAACACTAGCCGTTCTGCAACAGGGTGGTAATCTGGTGGTCATTAGCCATGTGGCGCGTTGTGAGTCTGTGGAAGCAGCCAAGGTGATGATGGACGAACTTATTGCAACGGGTTTGGTGGAAGAAAAAGAATATACCTACTACCGTTTTAATCCTGAGCTATTGGATCACTTAAAAGAAACCTTTCAGCCGGAACTGCGGCAGGTATCGCATCAGCATTGGCTAGCTGCGATGGATCAATTACTGGGGTTTCTGTATCAACAGCATTTTGAAGATACAGATATGGCGCAGAAATTGGGTGGCTATGAGCGGGAAAACCTCATGGCGTATTTATCGGAGTTATCAACAGCTCCAAATTTGGTAACGGACAACGCCAATGCTGTATTGGAATTGCTGCGCCGTATGGATACCTTGCTGGAAAATCAGGAGGAGTGCCCTGAAGAAAAGGCTAAAATTCAGCAGTGGATGGCGAGCGCAGAGGCATTATTGGGCGACTGGGGTGCGCTGTACTTTGATCAAGAGCGGCAAAATGTTGAAAGCCTGATCGCCCAAGGTTCAATGCTGCCCGCCTCACGCGCTGCACAGGCTTTATTACAGCAATGTCATCAAGCGGGTGCGCAGGCGTATGAAGGGGCTGATAAAGACTTGGCCTTTGCCAATATCTTAATGGCGCGTGTTTTAAAGCTGGCAGGCTCTGGTGAGCAAGCGCTGGATTATCTACAGGAGGCACAAACCATTCTGGAGCCAAAGGTAAACAGCGATCCGGTGGCGGGGGCTTATATGGTTGCCAGTTTGATGGAACAAGGCGAGTGCTTGTTGGCGCAGCAGCAACTAGTGCCAGCGGAAGTCATCTATTCCAAAGCCATTGAGTTGGCGGAATCGCTTGGGGATATGCGTAGTGCGGGCATTGCACAGGCGCAACGTGCGTCGGTTTACACTCTACTAAAACGCTCAGCCGACGCTTTGCAGGGCTATCAAGATGCGCTAAAGATTTTCCAGCAAGCCAATGAAGATGTGCTGGTGGTAAATGTATGGCATCAGATTGCTATGTTGCATCGGGTTAATGGTGACGAGGACAAAGCATCTGAGGCGCTGTTATCCGCACTGGCTTTATTAAAAGCACAAAATAATACCGTGGGGGTCATTAGCACCTTGCTGGAGTTGGGCGGTTTCAGTGAGCAAGCGGAGGCATTGGATAAGGCTGCCGATTATTACCAACAGGCGATGCAATGTGCTCAGGAGTCTGGTGATGGCTACCGGCAGGCTGCCGCAGCAAATTTGTTAGCAGATACTTACCGCAAGCAAGGCGAAATTAAACAAGCCCTGAAGACACTGGAGCTGGCCGGCAGTTTGGGGCAACAATACGGACATGCCGCAGAGCCTTGGAAAACATGGAATATCCTTGGCGATCTGTATGCAGATAATGGTAATCCGGAAGGGGCGGCTAAAGCCCGTCAGCAGGCAATTGAGACGTATGTGTCATACCGGATTGATGGTGGACAAAACAGCGAAGGTGATGGGCAGCTTTGTGCAATGGTGTTGCAAGCGGTTCAAACGGGAAAGGATGATGATGTTAGAAAGTTGATCGCTCAGTTGGGTGAGAATGAAGCTTGGCAGGGAGAGGATTATCAGGCTTTTTTGGATGCTTTAGTGCAGTTGCTTGATGGTCAGCGCCAATTGCCATTATTGGAGAACGAGGTGCTGTATTATCGTCATGTGGCTGAGTTGATGCTATTGCAGGATTATTTGCCTGATTAGAAAATACCAAGGGCAGTGTGCGCATTGTTGGCATATCAGATTACCGATAGCGAGTGTCATTGGGTACTGAAGCAGTTTAAGATGGGGACTTTCAGGTTTTTGGAGTCTGGTCATGGATCACCACAGCCGCTCATTACTTAACACCTTTTCGGCGCAACCGCTGGATCGTGCGGCGCACCAGCGTAAAGATAAGCGTTGGCTGGCTGAGCAGGAAGAACATCCAAATGCCCGTTTTCTGGTGTTAAATAATCACAATATCGTGACTGATAAAAATCGGCCGTTGATCCTGTCACAGGCACAGCGCCAGCAGATTGATATTGCGTCAACTCCGGGGTTGCTGGGGCTGTCTGTGGAGAATGCTCAGGCCTACCCTGTGTATAAAATCAATAGTCAGCAGCCAGATATTGAATTAGCACCGTTGCTAAAGGCCGGGGAGTTCGCCGATACGCAACAGTTTGATGCCGTACCCTTACGCAAACTTGCACCCCATCTGGATAATACGATGGCGTCGATGTGTGCTTACGCTTCAGTCCTGAACCATTGGCATGAAACCACACGATTTTGTACGCGCTGCGGTACGGGTTTGCAACAAAAAGAAGGTGGTCTTATCCAGCAATGCAATAGTGAGGATTGTCGGCATATTGAGTTTCCCCGCATTAACTCAGCCGTCATTATGCGTATTACCCACAGCGATAAGATTTTGTTGGCTCGTCAAGATACTTGGCCTGAGCGGCGTTTCTCTGTTCTGGCAGGCTTTGTGGAAGTCGGGGAAACGCTGGAAAGTGCCGTGCAACGGGAAGTCTACGAAGAAGTTAAAATTCGTGTTGAAAATATCCAGTATCAATCCTCTCAGCCGTGGCCGTTTCCCAACTCCTTGATGCTGGGTTATTCGGCAGAGGCGATCAATACTGACTTTGAACTGGAGCAGGATGACATCGCTGAAGCATTGTGGTTGACTGCTGATGAGTTGCGAAAAAAGATATTGGGTGGTTGTATAATTCCTCCATCAAATTTATCAATTTCGTACCAGCTGATTAATGACTGGTTTGCTGTACAGACCGGACAAATGCTCAGTGAATACCAACCGTCAAGTGCTTGGCAGGATTAAAGCTTATGGAACTGTTAGTCTTTGATTTAGATGGTACATTGCTCAATAGTCAGCAGTGCATTAGTGAGTACACGCGTGAGACACTGGCGCTGCTTCGGAAACGTAATATTGCCTATACTGTGGCGACAGGACGTACCATTCATGCGGCGCGTCATGCGATGGGCGATGCGGACTTTCCATTGCTGCATGTGTATAACAACGGTGTAGCGATTTGGGATCCAGCATCTACGGATTACTTGCATCACAATCATCTGACACGCCATGAAATTGAGGTGGTGTTAAATGCTTTTAAGGGTAAAACACTGACGCCATTTGTGTTTGTGCTTGAGCCGGATGGTGGCCATTCGGTGTATCATGCTCCGCCGGTCAACGATGTGTGCCGTTACTATGTTTCGTTGTGTGAGGCGAAGGAGTCAATAGTCACCAAGCCTCTGTCTAGCCTGCCAACACAGGCTGAAATTACCAACATTAATGCCTTGGGTAGTCAGGAAGATATCAGTGCTATTTGTGATGCGATTCAGGATGAAGATCATCTGGTCGTCTTTACGGGCAGCGATATGTATAAGGACGACTTCCACTGGCTAGACGTTCACCATAGTGCATCCAGCAAAGGGGGCGCGGTAGAGACGCTGAAGGAAGTGCTTGGCTATGACCGCGTGATTTGCTTTGGCGATAGCGATAACGACATCAGCATGTTTGAAGTGGCAGACGAGGCCTATGCAACAGCGAATGCTTTGGATGAGTTAAAGGCAATGTCCACCGAGGTAATTGGGCACCACGATGAGGATGGGGTTGCGCGATTTCTGCGGAAGTATTACCAGCTTTAGCTGAGACGGTTTGGCCTGTTTTTTATCTGGGCGGGAATCAGGCACTGCTCAGTGATGCAGTGCCTGATTCGCGACGATTGTTAGCCGCACCTAGCGCCACCACGACTCAGGCGGATTAAACAGCCATCCCGTTCGGGTGCTTGCTTTAAGCATACTGATACAGGCGCTTATACCACCGCCTGTTGTAAGGCAGCCTCAATCACATCCTTCTCAATTCCCTTACCGATAAAAACCAGATTCGTGCTGCGTGTCTCATCCGCAGCCCACAGGCGGTCAAAATGTACATCCAAACGCTTCCCCACGGCTTGCAAGACTTGGCGCATTGGCTTACCCGGTAATGCGGCAAATCCTTTGGCACGGAAGATATCGTATTCCTCCAGTAATTGCTTGAGTGCCGCTTGTAGCTTGTCACTATCAACTTCGCCCAGCTTAATCACGAAGGAATCAAAGTGATCATGGGCGTGCTCGTGGTGCTGTCCGTGCTCATGGTGATGGTCGTGGTGGTTGTGTACGTGAGCGATATGCTCCTCGGCAGCGGAATCCAGACCAATCAACATATCGCTGGCAATCTCACCGTGGTTGATATAGGCCATCTTGACTGCCTCAGGCACTTTGGCGGTAACCACTGACTCGACGCGTGTACGTTCGCTTTTATCCAGCAAGTCATTTTTGCTGACAATCACCAAGTCGGCTGCACTGAGCTGGTCGTCCAGTAGCTCCTGCAAGCTTGGGTCATGATCCAGGCTATCATCCGCTAGACGTTGCGCCTGCACCCGTGCTTCATCATCGGCAAAACGACCGGCGGCAACTGCTGGGCCGTCAACCACGGTAATGACAGCATCCACTGTGCAGTGCTGTTTGATCTCCGGCCAATTAAACGCCTGCACCAAGGGTTTCGGCAGCGCCAAGCCACTGGTTTCAATCAGGATATGATCAATTTCATCACGACGGGCAACCAGTTGTTGCATGACTGGCAAGAACTCCTCCTCAACAGTGCAACAAATACAACCGTTTGCCAGCTCGTAAATACCATCATCATTTTGAGTGGTGGCATTAGCCCCCTCAGTCTCATCACAGTCCAGTGGACAACTGCGCAGCAAGTCAGCGTCAATATCCAATTCGCCAAACTCATTTACAATAACCGCAATACGCTTGCCAGCGGCCTGCTTCAATACATTAGAAAGCAGGGTGGTTTTACCACTGCCTAAGAAGCCGGTAACAATAGTGGCGGGGATTTTATTAAGTTGCATCATTCTGTCCTTTGTTGCGTGCTGAATATGTAGGTTTTGAAGAGTGATTGACCTTGGTTGACTGTACTGGGGGCATGATATTGCCGTGGTGGTGTGCTCAGGTATTGAAGTCGTCAGCGCGAGGCAGCGTATCGATCACCCCGCGTACAATTTCTTTGGGTTGTTTTGCCTTATTTTTCGGGCGGTACACATGCGCCTGGTCTGCATCATACAGATAAGAATCATTAAACGACTCTGTGGCCAGTACATGCCCAACCAGTATCAGACAGGTACGAGTGAACCGCTTGGCACGCACCTTTTCTGTGATGTCACGCAATGTGCCAGTGACTTTATCCTGCTCTGGCCATGACGTGCGATAGCACACGGCTACCGGACAATCCTCGCCATAGTGTGGGATCAGCTCCTCAACAATTTTATGGATGTGCGTGACGCCTAAGTGAATTGCCAAGGTCGCACGGCTTTGCGCCAGTGCTGGTAGCCTTTCACGCTCTGGAAACGGTGTTTTAATGCTGTAGCGTGTCAGGATAATAGTCTGAGAAACACCCGAAAGCGTTAGCTCTTTACCCAACCACGCGGCGGATGCGGAAACTGCTGTTACACCCGGAATGATTTCATATTCAATGCCTTGTTGCTCCAGGCGACGAATTTGCTCGCCAATGGCACCATATAGCATTGGATCGCCGGAGTGGACGCGCGCCACATTTTGCCCGGCAGCAGCGGCTGCTTCAATATCCTCCATGATCTCATTCAAGTCCATGTAGGCAGTGTCTTTAATCAGTGTTGCAGTGTCTTCAATGTCTGCCAGAATCTCGCGGGGAACCAAGGAACCGGCATACAACACAACCGGACAGTTCTTCAAAATACGCTGCGCTTTAACAGTGATTAGTTCGGGATCACCGGGGCCTGCGCCAATAAAATATACCTTCATCTATAATCCTTGGTTTGTGTGGCGCATAGTGTAAATCAGAACAATATCCATTGCCTATAACGTATTGCATGGATAAGCGAATTGCAGTCTTTTATCAAGGCGTTGCACCATCTGAAGCGAGGAACGAGGGTAGATAGCGACAATGATTGCCGACGCTCAGGTTACAAATACTGGGAGGAAAGTCGGTACTAACAGGCTGCCAGCCTGACTTAATCTGACGAGATTTCAAGTATTGTCGTGCTTCACGAAAGCTTTCATAACCACTGCCCGCAGTGCTGCCCATATTGGTTTCGTCATACACAAAGAAGTAGGCAAAATACTGCTTGGGGTCAATTTTATTCAATGCTTTTTGTAAATCACTGCCATTTTTGGATAGCTCGGTGAACTTGGGCCAGTTTTCCGTGGTACGGGCATGGAAGGAAATGCCTTTGTCTTCACCCAGTTGTGCAAATAAACCACCATAACCCAATTCAAAAATACGTCCATTGGCGGCTGCGCCGTTGCTGACCTGTTGCGCGGCATTACTAAATACTTTCTCGGTATCTAAAACCAGTAAACGATCATCCTTACTGATGATGTAAGTGGGGCGCAACTCAGTTTCGTGTTCAATCGGAATTTCCAGTTCGTAGGTTTTGTTATTGTCGTGGATTAAATTAATAACGGCGAAAATAATCAGAATCCCCACGGAATTGGAAACAATATCCGTGAGTGAATCCACATTAAGTAGTTGCTTCACGGGGCCTCCTGGTTATGTAGGCTGAGTGACCAGTTCGCATCAAGTGGCTCCAGACCAACGCTGAGATTCTGTGCATCGGTAGAACGGTTCATAACTGACCTGACTTTTTGATAGGCTTGTCCGCCATTGGGGTAGACGCCGAACAGGACAAATTCTTCGTAAAGGAAGTTTGCTTGCAGCGCCATTTCGTTGATTTTGCGAATTTCATACATCCACATCAAAATGTCACTGGTATCCGGTGGGCGGGTGCTATCGGCCAGATTCGCCTTAGCTGCCATGACGTTATCAATCAGGTTTTGACGTCTAAGGATAATCGCGGCTAGCTCGACCTTGTCTTCGTCGTTCACGACTTTTTGCAATGCCTCCAATCGGCTCACCGGCGGCACCACAATAATGCCATCCGGCAAGGTGAAAACCTGAAAGGCAACCTTGTAGCCTTGCTCCCGCTCCATAGTCATCTGGATTTTTTGCGGTGTGGAGACGCTGCTTAATATATTAATAAATGACAACACGCCCATAACGCACAGAAAAATACTCAGAAACGGGAACAGACTAATTTCCAGCTTTTCTTGCGGCAGGTAACGGGCGCGGCGGCTGGCTCTACCGGCCATGCTTTTTGTAATCGCTCAGGCGAGACTCGAAGATCATCTCATACAAATCTTCCATCGTTTCTTGAAGTGCGCCCACCTGCGCGCTAAGCAGCCTTATTTCATTAGCAACGGACTGGACTGGCGCCATAGCCGTTGAGCCATCTGCGCTGTTACTGTGCACTGTGGAATAGCGATCAAATGCTTCGAGCTTGGGTTTGATTCCATGAAACCACTGCTGATCCAATTGAGTCAGGTAGGCTTCCTCGCGCTTCTCCAGCCAGATCATAGTCATCATGAGCGGCACGCTTAACAACAGCGCCAATAGCGTGGTATCAAATGCAGTGGCCAATGAGTTGGTCACTAATGGCAAATTGTCCTTGAGCATGGATGAAACATCCGTGACCGAACTGGTCGCTGTCATGGCGTCAGAGAAGCGTGCAATACCATTACTGATTCCCCAAACCGTGCCGATAAATCCAAGGATAGGGATTGCCCACACCATAAAGCGAGGTAGTGCAAACGAACCACGCATATACTCACGCTCAGTAATACCAAATGCCTCCTCCAAGTCGTCGCGAGGGTGCGTCTGGCTCAAGTATAGGTACAGACGGGTGAGGAGCAAATTATCGTTGGAAACTTTGTTGTTTGGCATTTGCTGACGTAACTCTGCCCATAATGTGTCATGGTTAGTGCCGGGAGGGTGAGCGTTCAGTACGTTGGACAATACGTGTTTGGCGATCATGTCACTGTGGCGCTTTTCACGCAGCAATTTGCTTCGCTTCATCCACAAATGAGCCAGGCTGGCAACAAAAAACCAGAGAATCAATGGTGATATCCAGTTACCCAGCAGGATTTTCAATACACGCGGGAGTGTGTCGATATCCAGAAAAAACGGCACTGCCATTGCCGGGAGTAAAACCAGTATGGCCGACAGCACCAAGGTTTGAGAAAACGCCTGTTCAATCGGATACTGGCGCGTGGTTGTTACCGCAATAGGCGATACGTGAGGTGCAGGTTCTTGGGTCACTATTGATTCTCTTTCCATGTTATTGATGAGCCTTGATTTAATCGCTTAGTAGCCAGTGGCAATTTGCTGTGCTTGTTTTCCCCAGAAGACCCACTCGATAAAGTTATCGTGGATTCTTCTGCCGCGTCTTCTGGCCGCGGGATCATTGTGTAAAATTGATACCACATAAGTGCGGCCATCTGCTGCATTGACGTAGCCTGCTATGCCGCGCACGTCACGTAGTGTGCCGGTTTTAAAGAAACCACGACCACGCACGGCAGACTGGCGTAAACGTCCTTTCATCGTGCCATCAACGCCAGCTACGGCCATTGACTGGAGCAAAATGTCCCGATACGGGCTGTAGTATGCTTTTGTCAATAATCGCGCCACACTTTGCGTGCTAATTCGCGCATAGCGGCTCAGGCCGGAGCCATTCTCAATACGCAACTCAGGGAAATTCAAACCCTGTGAGCGCAAATAGTCATCAATCGCCTCTGCGCCTTTCTTGGGGGTGCCGGGTGCGCCGAAGCGTTTTGCACCAACGGAACGCATGAGTTGACGTGCCATGACATTATTGCTGTCTTTCATCACCCTGGGTAATAGTTGGGCAAGATTTTTTGAATAATGCGTATAAATCGGGCGGACGTTCGCTGGCGTTGCTCCCACCATAAACTGGGCATTGAAATTGCCTTTAAGTTCCTTGGTCCAAATCCTTTTTATGGCTGAGTACATGGTATTGGCTGGATCAGTGATTGCCATTGTGAAACTACGGCTGCGACAACGGCGAGCCAGATAACCGCTAAAGGTTACGGTAACAGCATCACCACGACCACGCTTTACGCGGGTGCTCACGCGACAGCTACGTCTGGCACGTTTAATCCTGTTTACAATTTTCAGGTTATGTGCGGGTGTCGAGGTGGTCACGCGGATACGGTTGCCTTTACGCGAGGCGGTAAAGTGACTGCGTCGCTCGTTAAACATTAAGGCATCAGGCTGTGCATTGTAAGAAGCGTAAGGCTTGCCATCAAACGCACCGGGGTCGATCTTTGGGCCATTGAAGAAAGTATCGTCAAATACCAAGCGTCCCCGAATAGTGTGAATGCCTTTGCGTCTGAGTTGAGATAGCATCTCACGCAGCCCCGCCGTGTCAAAGTCTGGTGCGCCATAGCCTTTGATATAGACATTGCCGGATAGCACACCATTCCGTAATTGACCATTGGTTGTGATTTCAATCGGCCAGCGGTAGTTTGGCCCCAATACTCCCAACGACACATAAGCCGTTAACAGCTTCATCACTGAGGCCGGATTACGCGCTATCTGTGCGTTATGCGAGATTAATGGGCGCGGTGAGCCAATGGCTTGGACATGCGCGCTCATTCCCCAAGTGGACATGCCTGACGCACGTAATGTTTGCTGAATCTCGGCTGGCAGGTTTGGATAAATCGGCGGAGCAGCCTGTGCGGTGGAAAGTGTAGGTAGCGCCACTGCGGCAGCGCATACCAGCGTTCTAAGAATAGCCCTTATTTTCATTTAAGTATTTACCTTATTATTGGATGTTATTATTTTTATAATGCTTCGCTGGGCGATCATTCGTCATCAAGCCCCAAATTGTCCCATATCTCATCAATGTGTGACTGGATGTCTGGACTCATCACTATCGGCTCGCCCCATTCGCGGGTTGTTTCCCCATCCCACTTATTTGTCGCGTCCATGCCCATTTTAGACCCCAAGCCAGACACCGGGGAAGCAAAATCCAGATAATCGATTGGGGTATTTTCGACCATGAGTGTATCACGGGCTGGATCCATCCGGGTGGTCATGGCCCAGACCACATCCTGCCAGTCACGGGTGTTGATGTCATCATCCACCACGATGACAAATTTGGTGTACATAAACTGGCGTAAGAAAGACCAAACTCCCATCATCACACGCTTGGCATGTCCCGGATATTGTTTCTTGATACTCACAATCGCCATCCGATATGAGCAGCCTTCGGGTGGCAAGTAAAAGTCGGTGATTTCGGGAAATTGCTTTTGTAAAATTGGTACAAATACTTCGTTTAGTGCCACGCCGAGAATTGCTGGCTCGTCCGGTGGGCGACCGGTGTAAGTGCTGTGATAAATTGGTGCTTCCCGGTGCGTAATGCGCTCTACGGTGAAGACTGGAAAATTATCCACTTCGTTGTAGTAACCCGTGTGATCACCAAAAGGGCCCTCGGGTGCCATATCATCAGGATAAATATGCCCCTCCAACACAAATTCAGCAGATGCGGGAACCTGTAAGTCATTGCCAAGGCACTGGGCGAGTTCCGTGCGGGAGCCGCGTAACAATCCGGCAAATGCATATTCGGACAAGGTGTCGGGAATCGGTGTGACCGCACCGAGGATTGTTGCAGGATCAGCACCCAAGGCAACAGCCACCGGAAATGGCTCGCCCGGATGCGCTTTTTGCCACTCCAGAAAATCCAAAGCACCGCCTCGATGTGACAGCCAGCGCATAATTACACGGTTCTTAGCGATAACTTGCTGCCGGTAAATACCGAGATTCTGACGTTTTTTGTGTGGGCCTTTGGTAATCACCAAGCCCCATGTGATCAGTGGTGCGGCATCCCCCGGCCAGCAGTGTTGCACCGGAATTTTGCCCAAATCAACGTCATCCCCCTCAATAATCTGAGTCTGGCAGGCAGGCTTACTGACCTTTTTGGGGGCCATATCCAGCACTTTGCGGTATTTGGGGATCATTCCTAAGGCATCTTTGAAGCCCTTGGGTGGCTCAGGTTCTTTGAGTACCGCCAGCAGCTTGCCAATATCACGCAAGGCATCCACACTGTCTTCGCCCATGCCCATCGCAACACGTTTGGACGTGCCAAATAGATTGGTTAAAACAGGCGTGTGAAAGCCCTTTGGGTTTTCAAACAGCAGGGCAGGGCCGCCTGCTCTAAGTACCCGATCAGAAATTTCGGTCATTTCCAGATAAGGGTCAACTTCTGCGACAATCCGTTTTAGTTCACCCTGCGCTTCCAGTTGTGCAATAAAATCTCTGAGGTCTTTATAATTCATTCGTCGTCTTTAAATTCGCCATAAAGCGTCAGGCTGTGATCGGCCAGTTCAAAGCCATGTTCCTCAGCAATCTGGCGTTGACGTTGCTCAATAATTTCGTCGTGAAACTCGACAATTTTTCCGGTTTTTAAACACACCATGTGGTCGTGATGTTCGCCATTGTCCAGCTCAAAAACAGACTGCCCACCCTCAAAGTTATGGCGAATAACCAAACCTGCGGCCTCAAACTGGGTCAGTACGCGATAAACTGTTGCCAGCGCGATATTACTGTCTTCATCTGTTAGCAGCTCACGGTACACGTCCTCCGCACTCATGTGACGCTTCTCGCTGGTTTCCATTATTTGTAAGATTCTGGTGCGGGGTAGCGTTACTTTCAGCCCTGCCTGTTTAATTTCTTCAGTGCCCATGATAACTCCTGTGTTTCTGTTTTGGGGGCGTGTCAGCGGCATTGTACCGATAAAAAAGGGTACCCGACGCTGCCTTTTTGTGATGATTGAACTTTAGTTTTTCCTAATCAGAAAGATAAATTTTCCATCTTCTTCGCTACTGTTCATCAGCTCATGACCAGTTTGCTTACAATAAGCTTCAAAATCTCTGACTGCGCCGGGGTCTGTTGCAATAACATTGATGGTCTCGCCGGTGTCCATTGCGTTCATGGCCTTTTTACAACGCAGTATGGGTAATGGGCAATTCAGACCTGTTACATCCAGTTCCTGATTAAATTCACTCATAATCGCTTCCATAATAATTTAGTGTCATCCGATACAGTGTGTTGATGGCGCGCATAAGCACGTTCCCCGTACTCTAACACAGGTCAGCCAAAAGCGATGAATACACTAAGTTTTTGATGGGCACTGCAACGAACATTGACAGAAGTGATAAGATGGCGCTTTTTTAGTGTGACCCCTGTTGATTACCGGAGTGGTACAAAACTTATGCAGCTTGATTTTACAAAAATGCATGGCCTTGGCAATGACTTTGTTATGGTCAATGCGATTAATCAGGATATTCACTTAACGACCGATAAGGTGCGGGCGATTTCCGATCGTCATTTAGGTGTTGGGTGTGACCAGTTGCTTGTGGTGGAGCCGTCGCCAGTTGCGGATTGTGACTTTCGCTATCGTATTTTCAATGCTGACGGTGGTGAGGTTGAACAGTGTGGGAATGGTGCGCGTTGCTTTGCACGCTTTGTGGTAGATCAAGGGCTGACAGAGAAAACGGAAATTCCGGTATTAACTGCCGGTGGCCGCATTGTATTGCGCCTGCGTGAAGACGGGCAAGTCACGGTGGATATGGGCTTGCCACAGCTACAGCCCTCAGAGATTCCATTGCAGGCAGATAAGCAGCAGATTTGTTATACACATAACTTCACGACACAGGGAGAGGTTGAATTTTCCGCAATCTCAATGGGGAACCCCCATGCGGTGTTGCTGGTGGACGATGTGGAGACAGCCCCTGTTGCTACCATTGGCCATGTATTCCAGTCAGCCCCCTGTTTCCCCCAGCAGGTTAATGTGGGTTTTATGCAGATATTAGATCGACAGCGGGTCAAGTTGCGCGTTTATGAGCGTGGTGCGGGTGAAACCATGGCGTGTGGGACAGGTGCATGTGCGGCCATTGTTGCAGGTCGTCTTCGAGGCTTATTAGATACGCCGGTAACTGTTATACTGTCCGCTGGTAATCTTGAAATCCACTGGGCCGATGAGCAATCGCCAGTGATGATGACCGGCCCGGTCGCAACCGTATTCCACGGAACAATCAATATATGAGCACACCTGTACAAGCTTCCATGCCCGTAGAATTAGATGATGCAGCAGTTGTTGAATTCTTATCGGCTCATCCACGTTTTTTTCTTAATTATCCTGAGTTATTGGAAGCACTTGAAGTGCGCCAAGGCGTGACGGGAGCAACTTCACTACTAGAGCGTCAGGTAGTGGTGCTTCGCCAAAAAAATCAACAACTGGAATCCCAACTGGGTGGCCTGATTAGCGTGGCGCGTAGCAATGAGCAAATTATGAAGCGCTTGCAGCATTTGACGTTGGAGCTGTTGCGTGCGGATAGTTTGGATATGCTGTTAAGTACGTGTCAGGATGTGCTACGTGGCGATTTTAACGCTGATTTTGTGTCGTTCCGTCTGTTTTGCGATAAGCCCGCTAAAGGTGTACCGGATTTACACTTTGTAAAAAGTAATCACAAAATGGTACAGGCACTCGGTGAGTTATTGGATAATGGTCGGCCTGCTTGTGGCCCTCGCTCTGAAGACCAATTAAACTTTTTGTTTCCCGATAATGGCTCACGTGTTGCGTCGGCCGCCTTGATCCCTTTGCAGTGTAATAACGATATTGGCTTGTTGGCGCTGGGTAGTTTGGATGCGGAGCGTTTTCACGCAGACATGGGAACAGTCTTTCTGGGGCACTTGGGTGAGTTAATTGCAACCGCCATTGCACAGCACCTTGAATACTGATAACACACTTCAGGCATTTCTTGATTACCTGCAATATGAGCGACGTTATTCCAGACACACTTGGGAGAATTATCAGCGTGACTTATTGCATTTTCAGCGATGGTTGTCTGAGCAAGGTGAAAGCACATCACTGAATGAGGTGAGTGAGTTTACGGTGCGTCAGTGGGTTTCTCACTTACGCCGTTCGGGGATGAAATCCCGCAGTTTGCAAAGAAAACTCTCCTCTCTACGCAGCTATTATCAATACCAAATCAAGCATAAAGTGCTTACATTGAATCCGGCTACCGATGTTCGTGCGCCGAAGGATAATAAGCCCTTACCTAAAACGCTGGACATTGAACAAGTGACGCAGTTGTTGAATATGCAAGGCGATGACTTCATTACGGTGCGAGACAAGGCAATAATCGAGTTATTTTATAGCTCTGGTCTGCGGCTTGCAGAGCTGGCTGGTTTACAGCTTACGGATATTGATTTGGACGCTGCGCTGGTTACTGTGAGAGGTAAGGGAAATAAAACCCGCATTCTGCCATTAGGAAGTGAGGCAGTTGCTGCTTTGCGGGAGTGGCTGATACATCGGGCGTTGGTTAATCGCAGGTCTGCGGATGACTTATTTTTGAGCATACAGGGTCGTGCAATCTCCCACCGCAATATTCAGCTGCGCATTAATTATTGGCAAAAGAAACAAGGCGTTACGCAAAGCATTCACCCACACAAACTCAGGCATAGCTTTGCGTCGCACTTATTACAGTCATCGGGGGACTTACGCGCGGTGCAGGAACTTTTGGGGCATAGCAGCATTAGTTCCACGCAGGTTTACACGCACCTGGACTACCAGCACCTCGCATCGGTGTATGATAAGGCGCACCCCAGAGCGAAGAAGAAATAATGTTTACTGCCTGCGTTCCCTGAGGGTAGTGGAGGCCGTCCACTGACAATTCCGTAAACACAGAATTTTGAACAGCCTCTTTGAAGATACCGTTACTGGCGAAGCATCTGATTGACTTGTTGGAGTGCCTTTTTAGCACGAGGTAGTCCCTTCTTTGCGGCTTTGGTAAACCATGCACGTGCCTGATGCAAATCACGCTTCACACCAAAGCCATTGGCATACATTGCACCAACACTGTATTCCGCCATTGGCAAGCCCTGAGCGGCTGCCTTACGATACCAGCTCAACGCCATTTTGTGGTTCTTTGCTTTTACACCTACGCCGTCAACGTACAAATCACCCAGCAGGAATTGCGAACTGGCCAAGCCTTTTTGAGCGGCTTTATTGATCCAGTTAAATGCCATACCCGGATTTCTTGCAACGCCCTTACCCTGAAGGTACATCAAGCCCAGATTGTGCTGAGCCAACGGGATATTTTTACGGGCGGCCAGATTGAACATTTTGAACGCCATTTGCGGGTTCTTTTTGGTACCCACGCCTTGAATATACATCGAACCCAAGCTGTACTGAGCCGCTGGAAGGCCTGCATCCGCCGCAACCTTCATGTGCTTGAATGCCAGATGTGGGTTCTTTTTAATACCCTTACCCGTTGCATACATCAGACCCACAAAATAGCTGGCATCCGTTTTTGCGGCAGGCGATTTCAAGGCTTTGTTGGCAAAGGCAAAGGCTTTTCCGGGGTTGGGCCTGACACCAATGCCTTTAAGGTAGCGTTCTGCCAGCATCATTTGCACATCGGTCATACCCTTATGAGCTGCTTTTTCGTACCAAGTCATAGCCGCTCCCATGTTTTTGGGAACTCCATCACCTTTTTCGTAGATGATGCCTAACGCACGCATTGCTGGTGCCACGCCACGCTGAGCAGCGCGGTTAAACCACAACTGAGCCTGCTTCATGTTTTTGCCAGTGCCTTGGCCTGTTGCATATAGCGATCCCAGTGCGAACTGAGCCAGTGGGTGGTGTTTTTCGGCTGCTTTCTTAAACCAGCTAAAGGCAATCTTAGGATTTTTCTGTACACCACGGCCATCAAGATAAAGCTGTCCCAATACATACTGACCAGAGGGGTCGCCTTTTTTGGCAAAGTCAGAGGATATAACAAACGCCTGACGGTAGTTTTTGGTCTTGAATGCGTTTCGTAGCGCAGCGTTGGGATCTTGACCAGCGGCAAAGGTCGCCGAGCCAAGTAATAGGCCACAGGTTGCGGTGAGTGCAATAATAATTTTTTTCATAATCATCTCTTCATAACAAGTTATAAGTCTAACCTAGAGGGATTCACCCCATAGAAAAATCACTTCTTTGTGAGGGCTTCCAGTTCTGCAACACGTTTTTCCAGTTGTTCCAGTTTCTCTCGTGTGCGGAGTAGGACAGCAGTTTGTACATCAAATTCCTCGCGAGTCACTAAATTCATTTTGCGTAGCCCGCTTTCAAGGCCGGTGCGGAGGTTTGACTCAATGTCTTGTTGGGTTTTCTGTATTGGTTCGGGGATGACCGAAGAGAGGCGCTTGGCCAAGGAGTCCAACTGATCAAGAGGGTCCATTTAAATATCCGGAATTTTATTGTGTAATCCCGCCATTCTAATGGGTATCAGTGGAATAAGGAAATAAGTATTTTGTAATGATGTTTATGACAGGGAGTGCCAAATTTTATGGCCCTCCCCGTTGGCGTATTCTTAGCTTGCATTAAAGCATTTTGACCCGCGTGAACAAACGTGTTTCAGCGAGGTCGCCATCAGTCGTTATTTGCCCACCTAACTGAATGGTCTCATCAAATTTATACAGAGCAGATAAGCTACCACTGATTCCGGAAGAATCTTCGTGAGTAGAAAACAGCGCATCAATCCCACCTTGTAGCTCAACGGCATCGCTGAGTTGGTGGCGCGCGCCAAAACCTATGTTAAGGGTTTGTTGTGATCCAGTGTCTCGCTTGCCATGCTTAATACCTGCCCTGGAATAGTAATCTGTTTCTTCAGAGCTGGATTTATAAGCACCAATACCCACGCCAACCTCATTGGCGGTGACATCGCTGGAGATATCGGACTTGATCGTTGCTGTAAGAAAATGCTTATTGTTGATTTCCATTGAGCCGGCAGCATCAAGGCTTGTGTATGAGTTGTCGCCGTCAGTGGTTGAAGAAACACCAACTTCGTAGAAATCGTATGAGAAAGTACCTTCTGCCAAAGTTGTTGCGGGGTATAAGCAGGTCACTGCCAGTAGTAGGGTAATGGGTTTTAGTTGTGAGGGCATGTGTATTACCTTTTTGTTATCATTTTGAGGTACGACACAATCATAGCGGGCTTTGTTCAGCCCGCGTATAAATTTGCAGATGAATGGTTACACCGTATGGCCGAGTTTTCAGGCTTGCTGCAAGATGTCGGTTATTTTTTTGCAGCAGTACCTGCGGAATCCAGAGGTGGCAGACGCGCGCTGCGTGAGCGGTTCAGAACCCGTGATAACTTGTGAAGATCTGCTTCTGACAAGGTGCCGGCGGCCTGTTTTAGCCGAATTGTGTTGAGCAGGAATGAGTAACGAGCAGAGGAGTAGTTTCGCTCCGCCTGGTAGGTGTCACGAAGTGCCATTAAAACATCCAGTGCTGTCCGTGTACCTACCCGAAAGCCTTCCTGAGTTGCTTTGCTGGCAATCTGACTGGACTCAAGCGCTTGCTTCAGGGCGTTAATCTGGGACAGACCGGTAATAATGTTTAGGTAATAGGTACGGGCTTGCTGCCTTGCGCCTCGTTTGGTGGCTTCAAGTTGTTGTAAGGCCTTACGGAAATTGAAACGAGCCTCACGGATGGCTGCATCTGCCTTTCCGGCATCGTATAAGTTCATACTAAACTGCACACCAACAGAGGCATCTATCGACTCATTGTCGGATGGGTATTCCGAACGGTACACAACACCATTATGTCTAGCGAAGAAATCCACTGTGGGCTTCTTTCCAGCGCGGGCAACATCAACTGATTTTTGTGCAACCTGTACGGCATATGCCGCTATTCTAACTCTTTTATTGTTTTGGGCTGCTGCTTCAGACCACGCGCCAATATCATTCGGTCGTGGAACAATCAAAGGCGTCGTTTTCCCCGCACCACGCAGTACTTTGTAGTAGTGTCCCGTTAGTGAGTGCAGGTTTTCAAGCGCGATTTCAACATTCTGATCTGCTGCCGCAACGCCTGAAATGGACTGGTCGCGTCGGGCTTGTGATTCTTTGACATCGGTAATGGCTGAACGACCCGCTTCAAAATAGGCTTGAACTTGCTTGTACTGGCGCTCAATGGCTGCCGCTTCTGCACGGGCAAATTCAGCATTGTCACGCGCTGTCAAATAGTTAAAGTAGGCTTCCGCAACTCGCAGAATGAGGTTTTGTTGCTCTACAAGCAACGCTTCTTCAGCCTGAGCAATGGCAACATTAGTTTGAGAAATGGTTTCATTAATCTGCGGGCGATAAAGTGGCCTGGTCAGGCTGAGCTGGTAAGTACCCATCGCTGAGGCCGCACCATCATCCTTCATCACCGTCCATTTGCGCTCCAGCTTGTACATACCGCTGGCTGTTAACGTGACTTTTGGTTTAAGCAGTGAAAGTGCCTGTGGCAATTTCTCCAGCGTGGACAAATACCCTGCCTCAGTAGCCCCAATCGTAGGGTCGCTTTCTTTAGCGTGTTGGTACACAGTAAACAAATCTTCAGCATATGTTATCTGAATTGCCAGTGCGGGCGCCAGAATTACCAGCGCTGCAAGTTTTTTCATTTGTCGAATTGTTGTCATCTGATCTAAGTCTTGTTCAAGGTCATCGTTTTGTGCGCACATTATTCCAAAAAATCATGCTTGTTAAGCTGGCTCATGTTAGCAAGTATTGGCCTTAGCGTCTGTTTTTTGTGGGAACTGTGTAACATTTAGCCGCTGCCTGGCTTCCTCCGCATCCTTAGCAATTTGTGTCGTCAGTGCATTAAAATTGTCAAACTTCAGCTCTGGGCGAATGAACGATACCAGCTCAACATCAACATGCTCTCCATAGACAAAATCATCAAAGTCAAATAAATGGACTTCCAGGCGGGTATCAACGCCGCCAACGGTTGGGCGATTACCCAAGTTAGCCACCCCACTTAGCCGATCACTCCCCAGTCCTGATACGCGCACCGCGTACACACCACAAGCGGCGGCGATATTATCCTGTATGCGCAAGTTCATGGTTGGGAAGCCGATGGTGCGCCCCTGTTTATCACCATGTCTGACACGACCACTCAGGCTGTAAGGTCTGCCCAACAAGGCATTGGCTAATTGCAGCTCACCACAGTTCAAGTGCTGTCTAATCCGCGTACTGCTCACTCGCCCCAGTTTGTCGGTGTGTGTTGTACTATTGCTTACTAACATACCGTTTTCTGAGCCGACATCTTTCAGAAGTTGGTAATTTCCAGCCCGTTGCTTCCCAAAGCGAAAATCATCGCCGACCACCAAGTGGCGTACATTCGCCATATCCAGCAGGATAGTCTGGATAAATTGCCTTGGGGACATATTGGCTAATTGCTGGTTAAACCGAAAACATAGGAAGTAATCAATACCGAGCTGATCCAGGTAACGAACCTTATCCCGAAAAGGATAAACTCGTGGCGACTTATGGCCGGAAAAGTATTCAATCGGTAATGGCTCAAAGCTGATAATCACTTTGGGCAGCTGGAGTTGGGGAGCGTGTTGCTCCAATTGTTTGATAATGAATTGATGGCCAAGGTGTAAGCCATCAAAGTTGCCGATTGTGGCAACGGAGCCTTGAGCCAGTGGCTGGAATTGGCTAATGTCGCGAATCAGTTTCATTAGCGCATATCCGGAAAATTAAGCTGCCGTAGCGCTTCATAGGCGGCAACGGCGACAGTATTTGATAAATTCAGACTGCGGCTGCTGGGCAGCATGGGGAGTCTTACCCGTTGCTTATGTGGTAGCTTATCAAGTAGTGTTTGCGGGAGACCACGAGTCTCAGGGCCGAATAGCAAAATATCTCCATCATGGTATTGCGCGTCACTGTACGCTCGCTTGGCTTTCGTAGTAAATGCAAAAATCCGTTGTCCTTCCATTGCCGTCGCAAAAGCCTCCCATGACTCATGCTCCTGAATCATTGCAAGATCCCTATAATCAAGACCTGCTCGCCGGAGTTGCTTGGTTTCCATGCTAAATCCTAATGGGTGAATCAAATGCAGGCTGCAACCTGAGTTTGCACAAAGGCGAATAATGTTCCCGGTATTGGGCGGAATTTCGGGTTGGTAAAGGGCTATCTGGAGCATGGTGTTCCGAGTGTTTGGCGCAGGCTGCAAGCATACAGGATTTTATAGAGACCGATAAGTCCTGCAATCTGCTGCACCGTATCAATTTATCTTGGTTAAAAAAGTTTAAGAGACCAGTTGACAGTACACTGGTTAAACGGTTTAATAGCGCCTCTTTCAGCGGCCGGATAGCTCAGTCGGTAGAGCAGCGGATTGAAAATCCGCGTGTCGGCAGTTCGATTCTGCCTCCGGCCACCATTGAAAGGCACATTTCCCTCGGTTCCGAGAATAAATAATCGCTTAACCAGTTATACCTTTCCGCTGCTGTTTATCTGCTGTCAAGGTTATGCGCCGCTTTTCCTTCCGCAAATAAAGTGATCAGTCTATTCACTGCATGGCCATTTGGATGGCATATGATTTAGAGGCACGGCTTCTGTGGATGTGCCGTAAATACCGGCTAAGTTGCGCCACATGATGATTAAATCTAAACTTGTTCGCCCTGAGAGAACAAATAGGTGAGTTATGCCACTGTCAACCCCAGTTGCGCGCAAGGAGATGCACACGCGTGTCGTGACGTGTAAGGGCTATCTGCGTGAAGATGACCTCTGGGATATTGAAGGAAGCATGGTAGATACCAAGCCTTACCGTTTCGAGAATACGGATCGTGGCGGATATATCGAAGCGGATGAGCCGTTGCACGGTATGTGGGTTCGCCTGACTATTGATGATCAACTGAAAGTCATAGACGCTGAGGCGTGTATCGATTATTCACCCTATAATCAATGTCCAAAAATTGAGCCGGATTACAAAAAATTGATTGGCTTATCTATGGGCCTGGGCTGGAATAAGCGGGTGCGTACCTTATTTCGTGGCACGGCAGGCTGTACCCACCTGACGGAGCTACTTGGCCCGATGGCGACTACAGCTTTTCAGACTGTGTTCAGTGGTCGTAATGAAGGCAAAAAAGTGGAAGGCACAGCAGAGATGGGCATCAAGCCGCATGGCCGACCAGAGTTGCTCAATACCTGTCATGGTTATGCGCCAACCAGTCCAGTGATATTGCGGCATTGGCCGGATTATTATGAAGGCGATGACAGCACCTGAGTAAGGTTTACCACACTCACTGGCTAACCAACACCCTGTAGGGTAGTATGTCTATTTTTTGTTCGGGCAGGACTAAAAAATAAAATATTTTTAATAAAAGGAAAGCCTTTCTATGCGTAACACCCGAATTTTATTTACATTTTTTGCGGCCTTCATTGTACAGCCTGTCTGGGCGGCTGATCCGGTGGTTAACCCTTGGCTGGAGTTATCTCCTGACCACGCAGCCAGAGCTGCATTGGTTGATAAGGCTCGGCGCAATGTATCCGTGGCAGAAGGGCGGCGTTTGTCTGCGGATTTGCAACGTGTCGCCGCGGAGTTTCGTGCGGAGGATGGGCTGTCGGTGGTCGTGCCATTGCCTGATGGTTCGCAAGCCACTTATCGCTTGCGCCGCTCGCCGGTGATGGCGTCAGCACTGGCTGAGAAGTATCCGGATATTCAAACCTTTAGCGGGTATGATATTGACCGTCCCACCAATAAAGGCAGCTTTGATCTGACGCCACATGGCTTTCATGGCATGTTTAAGCACAATGGCAAGTGGGTGTTTATTGATCCAGAAGTACGTGGTGACATCAGCCGGTATGTAGTTTATTACTCACAAAACGCATTGCCATTGGCGAAGCGTACCGCAGATAAGGTGCTAAAAAAGCCTTCCTTGTTATCAGATGGGGGGATGCAATTCAAGCACGGATCTAAACCGCCGGTGCATGGTAGTCGTCCGGTTGTGGGGGATAAGCTTCGTACCTATCGTTTGGCTGTGAGTGCGTCGGCAGAGTATACGGCCTTTCATGGTGGGACAGTGAAGGGTGGCTTATCGGCTCTTGCAACCCTGGTGGCGCGTATCAATGAGGTGTACCTGCGTGACCTGGCGGTGCGTTTTGAGCTGGTTGCTGAGAACGATAAAATTATTTACACCAATAAAGATTCAGATCCTTTTAACAATACGGATGAGGATCTTGAGGGAAATTCTTCGGTTATTGATGGTGCCATTGGCAAAAATAACTATGACATCGGGCATGTTGTGAACACCGGTGGTGGTGGCTTGGCGATGTTAGGCGGAATTTGTGAAGATGGTGGCAAGGCTGCTGGTATGACCGGAATGGATACGCCAACGGGTGATGCCTTTCACATTGATTATGTCGCGCATGAGATAGGGCATCAACTGGGGGCAAATCACACGTTTAATGGTACAAAATCGGGTTGTGATGGCAACCGTAATGCGACAACCGCCTGGGAGCCGGGTAGTGGTTCAACCATTATGGGCTATGCGGGTATTTGTGACTCGCAGAATTTGCAAAATAGCAGTGGGGATTTTTTCCATATCGGATCAATCGAAGAAATGCGGACGACGCTGGATGGTAAAGATAAAAGCTGTGGCACGACTTCGACCTTAGCTAATGCTGCGCCAACTGTGAATGCGGGTAATGATTATGTTATTCCGGCGAATACACCATTTAAGCTGACCGGCTCGGCACAGGATGGGGATGGCGACACTTTAAGCTATTCCTGGGAGGAGTATGACACGGGCGAGGCGACAGAAGGCGTAAATGATATGAAGGATAATGGAAACCGCCCGCTGTTTCGATCTTGGGGGTTGCGTAACACCGCCGAGCGTTATTTTCCGCGACTGGAAGATGTGTTGGTTAAGGAAGGCTACACCACCATTGGTGAAAGTTATCCGACAACGGATCGCAAGCTGACTTTCCGCTTGACGGCGCGTGATGGTAAGGGAGGCGTGGCAACCGATGAAGCAGTCATGACAGTCAAGACTTCTGCCGGGCCATTCAAGGTGACGGAGCCGACTGAGAGTAGCACTTGGACTAAAGGTAAGAAAGCCGTCATTCGTTGGGATGTTGCGAATACCGATGTGTCGCCGGTGAATTGTGGCCAGGTGGACATTTTGCTGTCAACCGATAGTGGTATGAAGTTTGACAAGACGATTGCATCGAGCGTCAAGAATGATGGTCAGTTTGAGTACACTGTGAATAGTTCTAGCGGTAGCAACAATCGGGTGATGGTGCGTTGTGCGGATAATGTATTTTTTGCGGTGAATCCGGGTAATTTTGTGACTCGTGCTGGTTCATCTGATGGCAGTGAACCCACGCCCCCAAGTGGTTCGTCTCCAAGTAACCCTGTTCCAAACAATCCACCTCCGAGTGATTCTTCTACAAGTGAGACTAATGCGCCAGCTAAGTCCGGCGGGGGAGCGTTTGGTTTTTGGCTGTTGCAGCTTATCGGCTTAGTTGCAGTTGGCCGATACTTCACTTTGCTCAGTGCAAGGCGTCGAGTCAACGACCATGACCAGGCAGTTGAGTGCGGGGAATAAGTCATCATTTAGCCGCTTGCCATTTTTAAAGAAACGCCAGTGGGATACGGTTGTTCCGGGGTGTTTTGGTGCCATAAAGTTCACCGAAACACTTGCAACGTATCCCACATTGGTGTCAGGCACACGGATTTCCCAGTGTTCCGGTTGTAGTGTGTGCGTCGGTAATTTGGTTTTATTGGCGGCATTGATTATCTGAACATCCAAGTCTTCATCAATACATCGCAGCGTCAATCCCTTCCAATGCTGTTCGGTGTGGTTTTTAATATTCCAACTTTTAACAAATGCGCTATCAGCATCCACCAAGCTATTACTCGGTAGATTGGTCGTGATCGTGTGCCCCAGTTGCTGA
>PDWI01002502.1_pt1 | contig 27441 bp, 18 predicted proteins | sample 1430891 | NCBI WGS metagenome assembly PDWI01 (sample SAMN01162508, study PRJNA174530) | Oral metagenome, whole genome shotgun sequencing project. | biome: Marine environment; feature: Marine mammal; material: Swab sample of the gingival sulcus; isolation source: swab sample of gingival sulcus... | reverse complement strand
GTTCCTTCCAAAGGTTACTTTGGTCTTGCTTTCCGTCAGCCCGTTAAGGCTCAGTCGGTTCAAATCAATAAGAAATGGCTTAGAAAGAATAAGATTAGATATAGTCCCGATGGAAAGCATTGGTATAAGTTGAAGGGAAAGGACTTTCCGCATAAGACTTTAATTAAATACATTATCTACAAGAATAAGAGCAGTAAGGCAAAGCAGATTTCTTGGACTAAGGACGACCTAAGCGTTCAGCTCCCTCAGCGTGCTAAATGTTCGGCTGTTAGCCTGCCTTCCGAACGCCTCGGTGCTGCTTCAAATAATAAGTTAGGCAAAGGCTGTATCATTGACGGCAATCCAAACACCTTCTATGCTTGCGGGCAGAACCAAAAGGATGGCGACGTTTATCAAGTTACTTTGGCAAAGCCTTGTGATGTCTCTGATGTGCGTATCTACTTTGGCTTAGTAAATGACGACTACATTGAACAAGGTGTGGTTGAAGTAAGTGAGGACGGCAAGCAGTGGCAGAAACTTTATCTTAAAGGCAGTGAGCAAACTAAGGCTGGCGTTAAGGAAGCGACCAAGTACAATGACCGAGTTGCTTATTTGGATTTTGTCGGAAATGCAAAGGCTATTAAGTTTGTTCGCCTAACACTTAGTAAGGGCAAGACAAATAAATGGCTTCGTCTCTATGAGATTTCGGTTAATAATTCGGTGGAGGAGAATGCTTTCGTTCCGAATGCTCCGAAGGAAGTTTGCGATGGCAAAGCTTATACCTTCACGAAATCCAAAGATATAAAGGCTATTGTATACAATGTACAATCCATTAAGCCTGTTAAGTCTTTACTGATTTATTGGAATCCGAAGACTTATGTGGGAGCAAAGCCCGTAAAAGTTCATCTCTACCAAGACTCTAAGCTCATTAAAGATGCTGGAGTTCTTTCTTCTGCTTGCACGGAGATTGTATTACCAAAGAATACTTCAAACTGTGATTTACTTATCTCTTACCCAGAGGGACAAGTACCTGCTATTCATCAAATCGTGGAGGTTTTCTAATCTGCTTATTTACAGTGTTTTAGTTTAGTGTAAGTTATTTCTAAAAATAACATATATTAAATTTCAAAATAACATATATAACTTTTTTGAATAACGTACGTTACTTTTTTATTTAACGTACGTTATTTTTTTTACGTTTCAGAAACAGATTTTTTTAGCAATAGAACTGAGAAAAATTCTTTTTTAGCTAAGAAGTCTTGCAGGTCATCTTCTTTATCCATATATTTGCTCTATATAAACAAAGAAAACAAGATAAATAGATAAGGATATGCTGGTTAAGACTTATGCTGCAGCACTACAGAGCATCAATGCTCGGACGGTTACAATAGAAGTAAACTGCACTCCGGGGACTTATTTTCAAGTTGTCGGCTTGCCTGATGCCGCCATCAAAGAAAGTCAGGACAGAATCATCTCTGCCATCAACTGCTGTGGCTATAAGTTCCCAGGTAAGAGGTTGGTTATCAACATGAGTCCTGCTGACCTGCGTAAGGAAGGCTCTGCCTATGACCTACCTCTTGCAATAGGCATACTTTCGGCAGACGAGCAAATACCTCACGAATCCTTATCTAAGATTATGATGATGGGCGAGCTGTCGCTTGATGCTATGCTTCGTCCTATCAAAGGAGCCTTACCTATTGCTATTCAGGCTAAGGAAGAGGGTTTTGAGAGTTTGCTTTTGCCAAAGGAGAATGCCAAAGAGGCAGCTGTCGTAGAGGGTTTGACTGTTTATGGTGTTAGTTCCTTGGCTGAAGTTATAGAGTGGCTCTACGGACGAATTGAACTACAGCATACCTCTGTTGATACTGAGGCAGAGTTTCATAAACAGCAATTATCATCACTCTTTGACTTTAGCGAGGTTAAGGGGCAGGAAAATGTTAAGCGTGCCTTAGAGGTTGCGGCGGCTGGAGGACATAACCTGCTTATGATAGGAGCTCCCGGTAGCGGTAAATCTATGATGGCAAAGCGTCTGCCGACGATACTGCCACCCTTCACTCTTGGAGAATCATTAGAGACGACAAAGATTTACTCTGTCGCAGGAAAGTTAGAAAAAGACATTACGCTCTTGACACGCCGTCCTTTCCGCTCGCCACATCATTCTATTTCGCCAGCAGCCCTCGTAGGTGGTGGTAGCAACCCTCAACCGGGAGAGATTAGTTTAGCTCATAATGGCGTGCTGTTCTTAGACGAGTTGCCAGAGTTTAACCGCAATGTATTGGAGGTTATGCGACAGCCTTTGGAGGAGCGTCAGGTAACGGTTGCCAGAGCTAAGTTTACGGTTAACTATCCAGCAAGCTTTATGTTAGTTGCAGCGATGAACCCCTGTCCCTGTGGCTATTATAACCACCCAACGAGACACTGCGACTGCACACCTCAGCAGGTGCAACGCTATTTGGGGAAGGTCTCTGGACCTCTGCTTGATCGTATAGACATTCAGGTTGAGATAGTGCCAGTTCCTTTTGAGAAGTTGGCAGACAAGCGAGAGAGTGAGAAGAGTGCTGCTATCTGTGAGCGTGTGCTGAGGGCAAGAGAGATTCAGAACCAACGTTTTGCTGCTTATAAAACAATTCATTGTAATGCACAGATGCCCCCCAAGATGATGCAAAGCTTTGCAAGTCCTGATGAGGCTGGGCTGAAGAGGTTAAAACTTGCGATGGAAAAGCTTAATCTTTCGGCTCGTGCCTATGATAGGATCCTCAAAGTTGCACGAACGATAGCAGACCTTGATGGCTCTACAGATATAAAGCAAGAACATATTGCCGAGGCGATACAATACCGCAGCCTTGACCGAGGTAACTGGGGAAGCTCAAATTAAAATTAAGTACTTGAATTATGGCGAAGATATTAGTTGCATTTGATACAGTAAGAGAGGGCTTTGAAGCCTTGGAGAAGGATCATACGCTAATTCGTCCACCGAAAGGACGAGACTTTACACAAGAGGAGCTGGGCGAATTGATTGAGGATTGTGAAGTCCTCTGTTCAGTCTTTGATATTCCTATTTCGGCAGAGTTGCTTAAGAAGGGCAAAAAGCTTGGACTTGTAGCAAATTATGCTGTTGGTTTTAATAATATTGATATAGACTTTGCTCGAGAGCATGGCATTGCGGTAACGAATACTCCAAGGTCTGTTGTTGAACCAACGGCAGAGCTGGCGATGTCTTTGATGCTTGCCTGCTCGAGACGTACGGCAGAACTTGATCGTCTGATTCGCCAAAAGGGAGGTGTCGCCCAGTTAAGTCGTATTGATAGAATGGGTGTGGATCTGTATGGTAAGACGATCGGTATCGTAGGTTATGGTAATATTGGAGCTGCTGTTGCTCGTCGTTGTTTGGCTTTTGGTATGAGGGTGTTGTATTATAAGCGTAGTCGCTTAAGTAGGGAAGAGGAGGAGCGTTTAGGTATTACTTATGCTAATTTAGACAGCTTGCTCAAGGCTTCAGATGTTGTCTCTCTGCATACACCTTATACTAAGGCTTCTCATCATCAGATTGATGCAAGGGCTTTGTCGCTGATGAAAGCAAATGCTTTGCTTATCAATACGGCACGAGGCTCTATCGTTGATGAAGATGCTTTGATAGCAGCCCTTCGTGATGGGCAGATTGCTGGAGCAGGCTTAGATGTCTTTGAGGATAAAGATGTGCCAAGGTCTGGCTTACTTGAGTTGGATAATGTCGTGATGACGCCTCATGTTGGGACTCAAACTTATGATGCTCGTTGCCGAATGGCAGAAGAAGTGTCAGAAAATGTATTAGGTTTCCTCTCTGGGCGAGAGGACATCAGCCGAGTGGTGTAATAACTTAAGTTTATAGCGTATGAATTCGTTGCTTTTTGCGTGTCAAATACTCCCACAAGATGCCTTTTGGAGCTTGTTCTTAGGCTGTTGTGGGGCTATTGTGGGGCTTTATGTCTTAAATAAAGTCCTTCGATACCTCTTCTATAGGGTCTTTGGCAATCGCTATAGTAAGCCTTATGTTTATACGATACTTGTATTAGCAACGCTTATCTCTATCTATTGCCTTATAGGTACTCTGTGATGTGCTTTCTAGGACTATTCGGAATATACAAGAGAAAATAAGAAATAAAACGAGGGTGTGTCAAAATGCAAATTTTGGCATACCCTCTTTAAGTGTTTCATAATAGGATAAAGTACAAGGCACTGAAAGTGAGGACGAAGGGAATATACTAAAGTATATGACCAAGTCCGAATCTTGAAAGTAACGAAGCAATTTGCCTATTATGACACACGTTCTAATAAGCCCTAAAATCATTAGATAGTTTCACACTGATGAAGCTGAGAAGTTCTTGGAATGTATGTGGATGAAACTATGATATTTTGCAGTTTTCTGAAATTTCTTTGCTTGAAATTTGGAGGGTATTGTTTTTTTTTTACATTTGAAGCTGGTTGCCTGCAAGTCGCCACTAAAGAAGGGCTTAAGTCTTAAAAATAGGCTGTTCTATCTTTGATAGAGGAACCCTTTTGAAGAGATTGAAGGTATACTTAAGAAATATAATTAGTAATAAATAGTATTATCTATTATGAGAAATTTGAACATTAAAAAGCTACTTTGTGCTTTGGCTTTTGCTTTGCTGATGTTGATCAGTTCCTACATGACTGTAGAATCTTTACATCGTTCACATCCTGAGTGGCCTGTTTGGACCTTTTGGGCTGTAACACTAATCTTCTTTACCCTATCATCTTGGGGACTTAACCTATTACTTGAGTCTCTTGATAGAAACAAGCGTGTCGAAGGTCGTTTGCCTAAAATGATAGGTGGATTGCTTTTGCTTGTATTCTTTTGGATAGGTTTCTCTTTTCCTACAAATACGCACACTTTCTTCTATAAGTCTGAGGTTAAGGATATTCTTATTAAGGAATTGGTCGGTGTAAATGATGCTTTGGGACAAATCTCTGATCAAAAGTTTCTTAAGGATCATGTTCAGTTAGTTGAGTCAAAACACAAAAGAGCTGTTGAAGAAGCTTTTAGCAACTACAAAAATGAAGTTCTACGTTTCAAAAAGCCGGGAGATGGACCTGAGGCTGCCAAGCTTTGGAGAAAAGTCGAATTAGCCCTTGGTGTTGACACTTTACATCGTCCTCCAATTCAGTTTGCGAAAAATAGAAAAAGCTTAGAAACTTACCTAAACCAAAGAGCTGAGCAGGTTGCTATAGCTTTAGTAACAAAGCAACGTATGCTTGTTTCCTCGTTTGATCGTTTCAAAACAAAGGAGGTTAAACGAATAAAAAGATTGAGACGAGATCTTGACTCTATTAAGATTAGTCTTACGCATGATCCAAGGCGTGCAATGAAGGAACCAACTCCAAATACTTTGCATCTACTACAAGAATCTCATTCTACAATAGAACGCTATAATGAGATGATTAAACAAGGCGTTAAGGATCTTAAGAAGAATGGATTAGGAGATGGCTTAGATGATTCTAAGAATCAGATTGAAATTGGTAATGGTGTTTCTGAAATCCAAAAACTAACACATGTTGTAGATACATGGAAGGCATACTTCCAAGGAGCATACAAGGGTAAAGGCTTTGTTTATTGGATTATGCTCTCTCTCTTGATTGACATAGCTGGATTCTTTATGTTTGTCTTTGCTTTCGGTAAGGATGAAGATGAGTTTTAATAACGAAACATACAGATAATATGAGTAATAATTTTAACTTCCCTGGGGGAAATGGATTCCCAACAGATAACAATGATGATATTCAAGGAGGACAAGGGGGGCAGGGTACTCCAACGACTCCAAGTTCTGGATTAGGAGCACAAGCTCAGAATAGGGGTGGTTCTGAAATTTACAACCTTATAGATCCAAACGATATTCATGTATCTATAAGTACGAAAGCTCCTACTATTATTCTCTTTGCCCCAAGGACAGGCGGTAAGACAATGTCTCTAATTCGTCTCTGTCGTTGGCTAATCCAAAATGGTTATGCAGTAAAGCCTGATTATTCATTCCGAGCAGATAAGTATTACAAAGAGGAATGTGATAACTTTGAGCAAAAGGTTTACCATAATTATGCTGCGGAGGGTACAAGTCGTGTAGACTTTATCTTGATTACCGTAAGCCAAAGGGGGCGTAATATCTGTCAAATCCTTGAAGCTCCAGGGGAAGATTACTTTGATGAAGATCCTAAGAAGATGAGGGAGTTGCCAAGAGCTTATCAAGCTGCAGTCTTTAATGGATCTAATCCTCGAACATGGGTTTTCTTCTTAGAGCATAATGGTTGGGCTTATGGAGATGTTGCTGTTAGAGAACGCTATGCTCAAGTAATCTCTCAGAGAATTAACTTAATGCCAAAGCAGGATAGAGTATTGCTTGTTTCATCTAAGGTAGACCAAGCACCAGAATTGTTTGAGAATGGTAAGCCTAACGTTCAGCTTTTCCATCGTGCTATGAGGGAGCAGTATCCTGCGGTCTTTTCTAATCTAAGAAGTGGCAGATTCATCTCGTCAGGTAAGCCTTATGAGATGACAGCCTTTTCTTCTGGGACGTTCTCTAAGACACAAGCTGGTACGCTAACCTATACGCCGAGTGCAGACCTGTATCCAAAGAACTTGTGGGAGAAAATTCTTTCTACTCTAAGAAATTAGTTTGCACCTTCAGATTGAAACTATTTAGGAGCTAACTCTTCTTAGCTCCTAAATAAAATTATTATAGAAAGTCCTTTTATCAGATAGACCTATGATTTCAAAAGATCAAGTTCACTTCTATGCCATAGGAGTGCCGAATGGCTTTGATGCTTATCCTAAAGCAATCCCTTTTACCGAGAATAGTTCATACTTTGAGTTTTATTATAACTTTAGTTTGGGAGGAGATGATGAGAAATTCTTTATCCATCGAGGAGAAGGTTTTATCTCTTATACATTCTTGAGGTATCATGTTCAAGCTAAGGGAGGACGTCCTGGGAGTTTCATCGGAGCTTCAATTGTCTTGGAAGATTACTATGTCAAAGATGTTAGGAAGGTCTTTGAGGTCCTAAAGTCTGCCTGTACACAAGATAATTTCTATAAGTCTATCTTACAAGCAACAACGACATCATATGAGTTCCTAATTGCTAAGTTTGAGGAGCGTAAGAGCTTTATAGACCAGTGGATTAACTGGACAAAGGAGACCTTTTTGACAGGATTAAAGGAGCATGATCTTTTAGAGCCTCTTGATAACTTGAATAGCTGTCAAGCAAATTCACAATGTGCAACCTGTTCCTTCGTTGAAACTGATGGAAAAGGTGGAAGTCAGAGTAATTCTAAAGTAAATGAGGAGATTCAGGAGATTTTACAAAACTCTTCTTATGTCCTTGTCCGACATCGCTTAACAAAAGAAGAGCTGAAGGTCGTTAAGTTGATGCCTATTGATCTGATTCGTAGTATGAGGATTTGGCGAAGTCAGTTACAAGTAAAGCTTTCTGAGTTAGGCTTAGTTGATCAAAAGACCAAGCTAAATAATCTTATTTGGTCAAGGATACTTTCAGATGCTTCAGAAAAAGAACGCCAAGCTCGTTATGATAAACTAAATGAGGAACTGAGTACCTTCCTCCTTGGTATACGTTTTGATGGAACTTATAAGGCTTTGAATGACATCAATCAAGAGTATGATAATGTCAAAGAAAATCCGCTTTGGTCTCAGTGTAAGAGTGATACAGAGATCCTTCGTGATGGACTTCGGTCCTTTAAGGAGAGTATAGATGCACCAGCTCCGAGACCAATACCAACACCAACACCGAAAATAGATCCAACACCTAATCCTAAAGACATAGATAATGAGGATATAGATCAAAGGCGTAAATGGTGGGCTAACTCTAATATAACTTCAGCCTTAGCTGTCGTACTTCTTATCCTCGCTGTTGGTGGAGGATTTTGGTTTATGGAAAACTCAAGTACAGCAATACCTACAGTTCCTGATACAACTAAAGTAGATCCCAAGCTTATCGCAGGCTATGAGGCTACTAAAGAAACGGTAAAAACATCTGCAACTAAAGGGCAAATAGATAAGTTGATTCAGAAGAAGGGCTTAGAAACAAAGAAGGCTAAGCAGATTGCTTTTGCTAAACTAAGAGACTTATTCTTGAAACTTCAAGAAATTCAAGGAGAAAACTTTGACAGCAATTATGTCAATGAGCAACTTACTGCTCTCTTAGAGAAGTATGAAGATTGCACTTCAAAGATCTTAGAAAGGTCCATAAGTGACTTTACTAAAGAAATGACCAATCTTGAGCAGGCAGGTTTAATATCTTCTGAACAGAAATCTAAGATCTACCATAGATATGCAAAAAACTTGAAAAGGTTCTATAAGACTCAGCTTATAGAAAAGGTGATGGCATTAAGTATATACTCGGAAAACGGAGTCTATCATGTTCGAGGAACAGATCCTTATCCAGCTGTTAAACAATTTTACTCAAATCAGAGTAGATACTATAATGGTAAGATAGTAAAAGATTTAGGGAAAACGAAAGAAAGCCTTAAAGAGAGTTTTAAGATGCTTAATTCAGACCTTTCATTGGATGATGAGTTTGAGAAAGCAATGGATCATGTTTTGCCTAATCGAAAAAAAGAAGCAGTAACAATAGGTAGCTCAGGACATGTCGGAAAGGCTGCAGGAGCTGGGGCTAAAGAAGATCCTGATAAAAAAGATTTCTAATATCTTATGGGAATGCCAAGGAGATCAAGAGCAGTTCGTTTTTATATAATGGTAGGATTAATTGTTTTATCTATCATTAGCTATCTATATGTGTCTCATAAGCATCAAGCACAACGAGATAAGGAGTTGCTCTCTTTGATTATGTCTACTGATAGTCTACTAAAGGGAAATGGAGAAATAGCAATTTTAGACAGTCTTACTTCTTGGAAGGAGAGCCATAATTTAGAAGATTATGATACAGAGTACGTGAATTATTTTTACTCAAAATTTGATAGTATAAAGGTTCAAGCTCAGGCAAAGTTAAAACGAAAAGTAGATAATCTCCTAAATGAAGGCTTAGAAGTAATCGTAAGAGATGAATCTCGAAACCATCTCCTTGACTTACTTAATAAGTTAGACACTTATAAGCTTTCTTCAAAAAAGGATATTTGTTCTCTTTATCAGATTTATTATAATCGCTTAGAAAAGGAGTATTGTCATGAAAGCTTACAATACAATGAGACCTTTGGTTTGATTTGGAATATCTGTTCTATAAAAGAAGAACTTAATTTTCTAAGAAAAATCCTTAATGTAAAATGGGTTCTTGATAAAGAGAGAGAAGAGGTCTTAAGACCATATATTAATCAACTTCAGGAATTAGAGAATGAATATAAACAGAATTATAAATCATAAATACGAAAGTTATGCGATACAAGTTAATGCTTAGAATATGTATGTTGTTTGCCTTTTTGCTTACATCATGTAGCTTGCCGATGACATCAAAAGCAACAAGAAGCAATCGTTCTAAGAAGATTTTAGAACATCCAGTTGTAAAACAAAAGGCTGTTGACTCTCTTAAACTAAAAGAGATACAACTAAAAGCAATTAAAGATTCTATAGCTCAAGAGAAGTTGAAACTTCAAGAAGAGAAAATCCTTCGAGAAAAGAAGCGAAAACGCTTAATGAATATTATCGCAAATCATTCAGAAAAAGATCTGATGGATCGAGGGGTGCTTAAGTTTATTGTTGATAGTAAAGAAGATGTCCATGATTTACTTAATGATCCTTTGTATGAGAAGAAGTATGAAGTCCTTCTTCAAGTTGCTGAATTTATTCAGTCAATAGATACTCTTCAGCAACAAATTTTAGAGGTAGAAAAATCAATAATACAATACAATTCTATTCATAAAGAGATTAAGAGTAATAAGTCTCTTAAAAGAATTCAAATTGAATTGAGTAAAAAGGAACGAGAGTATCTGAATAGCTTAACTAAAAAGACTAAAATAAACATACAAAACTTAAAAAAATAAAGCATATGGACGAAAGACATTACTTAGTTATTGGCATACTTGCCATAGCCCTTGGAGGGATAGTTTACTTCTCATCTGGAGATGATGAAAATACGGTAGCTCAAACAACATCAAGCTATTATGAGACTTATGATGATAGTGAAGAAGGAATTGCTGTACCATTCAAGTCAAGAGGCTCAACGGTTACAATACCGATGGAGATAAAAGGCTTTGGCTTTGATATTGTGTATGATACTGGGGCATCGGCTTCGATATTGTCAAAAACAGAGTTTGACTATATGAGGAAAAAAGGTCTTGTTTCCTTATATTCTCTGACAGGAAATACTAAACATTTTTCTATTGCAGATGGCTCTACTGTAGAAGCATACGAGATTAAGTTTGATAAGGTTAAGATTGGCAAGGAAATAGAGCTGGAAGATGTAACGTTTTATGTCATTGACAGCCCATCTGCAACATCTCTATTAGGACAGAATATCATGAGGCGTTTTACGAAACACTTTATTGAACGAGATAATGGGGTCGTTAGGTTTATAGAGTAAATATCGTATGAACTTTAACTTCTATCTTCAGGCAAGGATAAATAAGAATATTAGCATTTATCCTAAGAATGGTAATGAGGAGTTCTTTGCTCGCTATCTTGATTTTTCTCATTGTGGAGACAGTCAATTTATCCTTGAGCGAAATGAAGATCTCATCTATTACACTCTGGTTTATCATGGTATTCTCTCTCCAACGGAGTCTTCTTTAGGAGTATTTGCTGTAACGCTGGAGGTAAACAGAGCTTTTTGCTTAGACCTTGCTACCTTAAAAGAGCTAATTGAGAAATCTGTCTTAGAGGTCTTGCCTGAAGAAGATAAGTTGTTGAGAGGTTTAGAAGGGGGGAAGTTAAAGTTCTTAACGACAGATATTCTACACTATGAGATAGCCATCAAAGAACTTGAGAATAAGCTTCGCCTTGCTCTTGAGCCTTGGTCGTCATCTCAAGATTATATCTACATCAATGAAAGCTTCGCAGTTAATCCCCTTGATCGACAAATTCCTGAGGTTAAGGCTATGGAGGACTGTTCTCAGGAAGAACTGATGCTTGCCTTTAAGCAGAATCCCTTCCTTTGTCTTCAGCTTAAGGAAGGAACACGAAGTAGTTTTAATCCAAGTGTTCATTATCGAAAGGAGAAGAAAACATTATCAACAATGATAGTGGTCTTACTTGTTAGTGTAGCTATTTTGTTGTGCTTAGGATTGTTTTATTTCTTATCACAGGATAGTACAAAGCAAATTCAAGAATCGGAAAGTGTAGAGCTTGTAAAAGAAACAGATTCTAAGCAAGCAGAACAAGAGGAAGCGGAACAATTAGCTAAGACACTACAAGGATATAAAAGATCTGCTCAGAAGATTTCAGAACAGTATTGTGCTGGTTATCAGGAAGGTGTGGAAAAGGATTTTAACCTATATTTAAGAGAGTTTGAGAGGACTTACGACGCTTTAAGCACTATCGTTAAAAGGGATTTAAGTCATAGAGAGCTTAAACGAAAGACCTTAGGCTCAATATCTAAATATATATCAAATTGTATCATCTTTGATGAACAATGCCTTGAAATAGACGAAGCTAATACTGAGTATAAGCCTCGAATCACAAAACTTAAATCTATAAGAGGAGAGGTTCAAAAACTTATTTGGAGTTTAGAGGATAGGACTAAGAGCATAAATAAACGCAAGTCTGGTCGAAGAGGGGCACCTGCATCAAGAAAATCAAGTAAAGAACTGAAAGAAGAACAATTATTTTAGAATATAATTATGAAACAGAAATTACTTCTTATTATCATTTTTGTTATGAGCTTAGGCTCAATACAGGCTCAGTGTTACAAGAGGAATCTTGACCTGGGTAAAGAACACCTTTACAAGGCTAATGCTTGGAGTCAGAAAAAGACTAAACATGCTGTGGACTCTGCCTATACTTATTATAAAGATGCATGGACTTATTTTAATCGAGCTCTAAAATGTCCAGATCGTCCAAGCAATATAGGAACGTTAAATAACTATATTAAGCAGTGTGATGCAAGAATTAAACCTTATGAAGCTAATCTAAAACGTAAAGCTAAGGAGACTGATAAGGCTAAAGCAAAGATTCGTCAAGCAGAACGAGAGAAGGAAGAGGCAGAGAAAAGGGCTGAAGAAGAGGTAAGAAGAATTAGGAAAGAAAAAGAAGAGGCAGAAAGGAAACTTACTAAGCTTGAGAGAGAACAAAGGGAGCATCGGAGTCGTATAAGAGATCTTGAAAAACAAAATGAGCAAAATAATCAGTCCCATTCCAAGAACTCTGAGACGGAGAGAGAGCTACAAAGGCTCAGGAGAATTGCAGCTGAAAAAGAAGAAGAGATAAGACAGGAACGGGAAGCTCGTCGCACGGCTGAATATCGTCAAAGAGCTTTAGAACTACAGAAAAAAGAAGCAGAAGAGGAACTAAAGAGAAAAAGAAAGAGAAAATCCTACTCTTATAGCAATCCATTGAAATTTGATTTTGGTGTTGGATTTGTTAGTACAGCTCCTTTAGAAGAAAAAAATACCTCAAACTATAATATGACAACAAAGTCTTCTTTTGAGGCTAAACTTCGTATGGGGAAAGAGGATGGGAATGTCGCATTTGAACTTGGAGCTGGCTATGAGCTTTCTAGTATTAAATGGAATTGCTTAGATCAAAATTATGAGTTGAAGTATAAGTCTCTTGTTGGGAGGGTAAATCTCCAACTTAAAGGAGAACTCTATGGATTTGGGTTTGGAGCAAGTTATAAAGTTCCCTTTCAAAAGATGGAAAAACTTTATTTTAAGAATAGTGAGATAACAGGAGATGTCTTTCTAACATGTATGCCTATGAGTTTTATAGAAGTTAGGGTAGGCTATTCTTATCTATTCTTAGTGAGAGGTTTTCATGACCCATTTAATTTCTATAAAGAAGAGTCTGATAAATACGAGCCTTTAGCAATAGACGAATCTCTTTGGCATGTAACACGTTTATGTCATCTTCGAAATAATGAGGTAAATCATAATTTTAATCAGAGGCATCAGTTCTTTATGTCGATGTATATCATATTTTAGAGAAGTAATGAATTAAAAGTATAAAGTATGGGGTCATTAATTCGTGCATATCAAAAGCTTCCACATGATGTTTTTTGGCAGTTTTTACTAACTTGTTTGCTTTGGCTTGTAGGGTACTATGTGTTAGATACTCTTTTAGAATATGTCTTATCTAAGATATTTGGGTATCGCTATTATGATTATCATCCCCATGTCATGATTGTTTTAGTAATCCTTGCTTTTGTCTATTTCATCACGAATGTGGTATAAGCTTGGTTGTAGAACTACTGTGTCGTCCTATAAATCTGTAACGCTATTTTAGGACGACACATAAAATCACTAAATTTCAAGAAAACTCAACCCACATACATAACTCATTACAAGTAAACTAAAATAACTAACTAATTTAGTAAAACGAACGAGGGTATGCCAATTTTGACACACCCTCATTCCTTTTTTATTGCCTTCTTACTAAGTCCTTACAAGTACGTTTTCTCTACTTATATCTTATTGAGCGAGGGTGAAGCGTAGGCTGACGCCGTAGGCTGTGTTGCTCATAGGGAAGGAGCTGGTGCTGACAAGTGGGTGGTTACGTGTCCATTCGTAATATGCCCTTAGAGAGAGCATGCGACTTAATTCATATTCGGCAGAAAAGCTTAGACGCATGTCCTTCGTGCCTGAACTTGCTTGCGTGTAATTCTCCTGTAAGCTACGCATCAAGCTAAGGCTATGCCCAAAGCTATAGTCTGCTCTTAGGTTTAATCCCTTTGGCGACGAAGAAGACTGACGCCTACGACGGCTCTTCCTCTTGTGCTTTGGCGAGAATAAAGTCCTAATGTCTGCAATGCGATAGCTTAGCGAAGCATTAAACTCATTACTATAAGTTTCAATCATTCGATAAGCCGATAGGTTAAGCGTCAAAGCCCTTGAGCGTCTCCACTGCGAACCAATAGTCAGTCCATTCTTAAAGCTTATATCCACACCGATAAGAGGGAAGAAGTTTTCTTGCAAGCTAATAGAAGCAATATCATAGGCAAGACTTAGACGAGGCTGCTCTGCCGTAGTCTGTGGCGTCAAGAATCCATATTCACTACCATTTAGAGGAGCAAAAGAAGGATAAGCACTATAATTATTGATCCGATAGGTCGAACGATAAGCATGTTTAACACTAATACTTTGGAAAACTTTCTTGACAGCCTTGAGCTTGCCTAAACCAGTGTAATTGACATTCCAGTTCGGTAACATCGAAAGCAATCGAGGAAGAGGAGATAATCCGATAGATTTAGCTTCGCCACCAGCCGTATAGGCAGCACGGAAGGCTGGGATAAGTACCGCTGAAGTATTCTCATTTATATTCATCTGTTCGCTATTGACAGCCTTTCCGCCCCATAAGTTTCCACCAAGCTGTTCGGCATTCGGATAAGCCTTCCCTTGCATCTCTTCCCTTAATCTCTGCACAATCGTCTTTCTATACTCTAAGAAATTTTCGAAGGCATCGCTGTGATAGTTCTCATCTGCCGAGGGCATAGAGAAAAAACTCCTCATACCAATAGTAGTCATCGTAAAGTCTCCCCCCGGTCTCTTTGGACGACCATCATACATGTAAAAGTGTTCGTTTCTTCTATTATCTGTATGATTAAATGTTAGACTTATATTAAGATCAGGGAGAGGCTTAAGTGTCGCACGAATGTCGCAAATCTTTGCTGTAGAGAAGATAGCAGGTTGCACATAGCCTTCATTATCAACCAGCCAATCTTGAGCTATTGCCCTATCAATAAACTCTTCTCCCTCAAGTCCAAAAGCAAAGCCAAGACCTGGACTAAGCCCTGAACCTTGTGTATTCTGTCCAAAGGCTGCCCCTACATTTGGCAAGAAGCCTGATATTTGTGTCGTTGAGGTCTTGCGATATGATATATTAACACTCTTGACCATCATCAAGGTATAGACCGTCCTATCCATCAGTGCCTCAAGGAACTTATTCATCGCAGGGCGAGGACGCACACGTAGAGACAAATCCAAAGTCAAGCTATCGATCCCGACAAATTCGACATATTCCTTCGTTATCTTCTGTGGCAGTAGCTTATGACTACGACCAGTTGTATCCTTTGCTGAAATGATTAGACGCTTTGTCGAAAGACCGTGCTTGATACGAAGGACGCTATCAGGATAAAGTGTGATGGTCTTAGTAAACTTCTTTGGGCTACGGCTCTTTTCTCTATTTGACGAAGTTCTTCCAGAAAACTTGCGTTCCAGTTTTTTGAGGTAGTTTGACTTCTGGTAAAGGGAGCGAAGGTTAAGCTGACTTGTCGCCTCAAGGCTAAGCTGATTTGCTATGGCGTTTGGCAACTTTTCGCCATTCTGCGGTAACATTGCCCCCAATGACCAGTTGTAGGAGCTGGTGTAATTTGCTTGAGCTATCAGCCAGTTCAAAGCTTTTATCCCCTGCGTTGGCAAATTATATACAAGAGAAGCATTTTGATTATAACGCATCGGTGTACCAAGCTCTCGTATACTTCTATTTACTTCCTCCTTCCACACGGCATAGGCATCAGGGTTAAGCTCACGATTAACCTGAACGTGCGGCTCTTCAATGCGTGCATCTGTGCCTGTCGTTAGGTTGAAGTTCAGCGACTGAATGGGCGACCAAGCAAGGTTAAACTTACGATACCAAAGGAACTGCTGTGAGAACGAGACAGGAAGTTTAACACCACCTGCCTGATCAAGGCGATTACGTATCTGTTCCTCTTCATAGTTCCGCATCAGCGAGGTCTGAAAGTTGATGCGATTAGGCCAAAGCCTTATGCCATAATCCTTAAGAAACTTATTGAAAATTCCCTTCCCCTTGATATTCTTAAATGGACGAATGGGCAAGAACTGAGGGCTGTAGTCGTAGTTTAGTCCTAACTGCCACTGCTCCTGCCTGCGATACTCTATCTCTGGGCTTTGCTCTCTGCTGTAGTTCTGCGAATAACTCAACGAGATGTTGGCAGGGTCGTAAGGCATCGGCTCTTTAGAACGAATAGCAAGATTAACGTTATTGAGACTAAGGGACTGCACCGTTCTGCGACGAATGGCATAGTTGAGGACAGAGTCTCGCTGGGCTTTATTCTCTGTAGTCTTGAGGGCATCGTCAAGGAGCATGTCTTCGTCATTTGGATTATATTGGGGACGTAGCTCTTCATCGCTAAGGCTATAATAGAATGGTAGGCTAAGCTTTGCCTTCTCAGGTAGGAGCTTGCCAAGGTTAAGGTTCGTTGAGAAGTTGATGTTTCGCCTATCATCGAGCTGACGCTCCGAGAGAGATTGATCAATACCGCCAAAGCCTGCTGTGGAGAACTGCCCTCGTACATTCATACTACCCAGTTCTGCAAATCGAAGACCGAAGTTTGTGTTGGCAGCCCAGCCACCCTCTTCGTGATAATCGCCCAGTCTTAGTTCGTTTACCCATACTTCAACGCTACGTATCTGTCCGCTGTTATTCCTAACGCCGATCATGATGGTCTTGACATTTGATAAGGAAGGATTACCAAGCACCGAAAGGGTATTTTTTGTCTTTACCTTATCAGGGCGAGAGAAGACCTTAAAGGGCGATATGCCTTGCCCCTGAGCTTTCGCCATCTCTCTGTTACGAGCCTGCTTAAGAGCTACAAGTTGTTCAAGGTCTATGTCGAAGAAGTTCTCATCAGGCCATACACGACGCCTGTCATTCTCCGAGCGATCGCTGTACTTAGCTGCTTTAGTCATCTTGAGCGGAACGGCATATTCGTAGTAATTACTGCGATAGTCCGAGCCTAAGCGTATGAATAGGCTAATGTCTCCGTCCTCAGTGTCCGTAATATCCTCAACCAATTGTTCAGCATGTGTAAAAAGCTGTAATCTACGATAACGGCGAAGGTCATAGACTACGTTCTTATAGATTGCCTTAGCGTCCGCTGGCGACAGACCTTGTACCTTCATCGCTAAGGCTTGTTCGTTCTGTTGAATGCTTTGCGTCTCCTGTGCATCTAAGGAGCGAGACACTCCTGGGGGTAGGATATAGTTAATCGGCGAGCGGTCGCCATGCTCTTCTATATTTACCGCAGAGAGCGAAAGACTTGCCTTAGTGCTTGGCTTGACTGCTGGATTAAGGGGCTGAGTATATTGACGCCAGTCGCCACGTATTAGTCGCAAAGCTCCGAAGCGAAGGTTAATCTCTTTCTTAAAGTCCGTCAAGAACATACGCATGAACCTCATTGAGCGGAAATCACTAATGCCACCAACGACAGAGCTGTACTGCCTAATAGGGACTTTGAACTGATACCAACGCACCTCGGCATTCTGACCATTTCGTAGAGTAACCTTTGCCAAGCGAGAGCCTACAATAAAGTTCTGTCCAACCTGTAAGTCCTGCGGGCGAAGAGATATTTTATATTCAAAATATCGGTTAATCTCATTGAGACTATTATCATTATTTATATCCTCTACATCAGGCGTCAGACGGCTTGCCATAGAGTACTGCTCCCCATTCTTTGCCTCGGCAGAGTTACCTTCTGTACCATTATAATAAGCATAACGATCTAATATCGGCACACGCTTGTTATCCAAATCTTCACTCCTAAAGTGCAAAAAGTCATCGCCTGCAGGGTCATTCAGCGGACTAAAGGGATCACTTTCCCAACGGCTCAAAATATCAGGAGAGACAAGACGCTTCAGTCCATCAACATAAGTCTTATAGCTTTTATAAGTTTGCTCTTCCTTGCTTGACAGACCATTATAACCAACATCTTGCTTTTCCCTTGCTCCAGCCGTATTATCAAAGGCGTAACCGATGCTCTGTCGCTTAGGCATCTTACCCCATTGCGTATCTTCCACGGCTGTCTGGTCGCTATTGATTGGCAGACCATTTTCATAGAATTTACGCCCGTCCTTGAGAATGTCCTCCGAAATATCCCCTAAATCAATATACAAGTCTCCGCCAAGGGCATTAGGCTCATAAACGAAGGGATCCATTAGCCAAAACTCAAGATACTCAATATTGGAGTTCTCGAAATCTGTTTGGTCAAGCTTTCGCATAATCCCCCCCCAGCTCTTCTCTGCCTGCGACAGCTTACCATTGGACTGCATACGATCAAGGTTAAGGTTATACGCCCCACGCTCGTCAGGTTGATAGCGTAGGTTGAGCGTATAGATGTAACTCTGCTGATTTGGGTTCTGATCACGATAGGGGAAAAGCTCTCGCATCAGCACCTCTCGGACGAAGTGATTACTGACAAACTCTGGGTTATTTCTGATATAGGTTGGCGTGAGCGAACTACGTTCTCGTGTAAAGGTTGGGTCAATATTAAACCACGAAAGCTTAGCTCTATCATAGCCTGACTGCAACCAGTCCTGCTTATTTGGGCGAGCTTGCGACAGGTTCTCTGGCTCTGAAGATAGATACCAGTTATGCACCGACATAAGGTCTATCTCGCTACGAGAAGTCTCAAAGTCGTCAAGATAGCTCTTGCCATCATTGTAACGGCTGGTATAATGCCCTGGAATGAGGTGGGCAAACTCTAAGTCAAAGTTTATCTGACTCTCCTCACTAAGATCAAAAAGCGGAATATTATTGAGCAGGTTTGTCAGCCAACGGGATTTCTTTCTGTAGCTTAAGTTCGTACCCCACAAGAAGTTTCGCATAGACTCAGAACCCATTGCCGTCTTATTCGTCAGCGGCATTTCAGAAAGATACATCGCCGTCAGCCCAAGGTTAAGGTTTCGGTTCAGCTCATAGCCAAGGTCAAGCCCAAGCATGGTCTTACGTTGCATGCCGAAGCCGCCATTATCTTCAAGGCTTACTTCTATAGGCGTATGGGAGTTTTGCAGTTCTGCATTAAGGATTTTGACAGAGCCTGACATATAATCTACCGTATAATCTACATTTTCTACCAGTTCACGTCCGCCAGCTCGCACACGTACCGAACCTTGTGCGACATTCATTGAACCGAGCATAATCTCTCCACTTCCACTGCCTTTGAACTCTCCCTTAATCAGATACTTATTCTTCTCTGCCTCCTGCTTTGCCTGAATAGAAGTCTTATTATAAAGCTCTTCGTAAATATACTTCGGCTCTACGCCCTCCTCTTTGAGCGTTTTGCCAAAAGGCTCTACCGTTGGAAATACAATAACCCCTTCTTCTGGCAGTATCGTATAACCAGCCACATAGTCGAATCGTCCATCGCTGTACTGCTCCTGCTTACTATCTAAGCGGTCCAAACCTAATAAGGAGAGCAAGCGGACACCCTTTTTCTTACCTGAAGGCAGATAGGGCATATAAGCTCCTGTCCCATCTGAGCGATACATAACATCGAGGCGGAAGCCCTGTGGCTCAATACCACTTGCCGAACGGCTTAGACGATAGACGTTACGCATCATATAATTCCAATAAGGCGAAGTCGGACTCATATCTGTCCCCTTCAATAGCTTAAGATATAGGTTTGCCGTCGTGTTTTCAGGATTATCATTACTAAACTCCCCAACCTTATAGGTTTTACCATTATAATTATACTCGTAAGCTACGGCAAGCACTTCATCTGCTTGCAATTTCGTCCTCAAACTGATATAACCTAAATGTGGATTAAGTCTATACTCTCGCTCCTGAAGTTTGCGAGCAGACTCTACCTTGATATAGTCAATCCCAGCACGTAAGCCCATGGCATTTAGTTCATTTAATCCCTGAACACCTCTTAGACTAGGTTTATCAAGAAGACTCTGATAAAGGCTATTTGCCCCATTCTGCGTTGGCTGATTGCTTGCCCCCTGAAGACTAATTACCTGATTATAGACCTTATCTGACGAAGCAAGGTCAGGAAAGGCAATAATTGTACGAGCATCATTATAATTGCCTCGCTTGTTGGTAATCCAAACCTCCACACGACCAATCTGAACGCCTGAACGGATATAGGGTAAGCCCTTCATTGCCTCATCATAATGCTTGCGGAAGAAAGAACTTAGGAAGAAGTGTCGAGACTCATCATAGTCTGCAACAGAAATCTCAAAACTCTCCGTCTGTGTGCCACCCTTCGTCTGAATATTCTTACGCTGACTACGTTGTTGGCTCAACAGCATATCAACGGTCAGCTTACCAAACTGCATCTTCGTATGTAGACCGAAGAGCGAAGCCCCTCCAGAAATAAGCGAGTTGCGAGGCTGCATAGAGACATTACCAGCTTCAACCAGTTTAATAATATCATCTTCTTTGCCCTCAAAGGTCAGCTTAAGCTTCTTAGCATCAAAGTCAAAGGTACTATTGGTATTATAGTTCAAATTAAATTTAAGCTTATCGCCCACCGAAGCATTAACCCCTGCCTGTATCTGCTCGTCAAAATCAAAGAAAGAGTTATTTCTTGCTCGCTCACTAAGGGCAGGGTTATCACTAAAGGAATGCTTCATACCAGCCTTTAGCTCAGCCGAACCGTGCAAACGTAGCTTTACGCCACCGGGGCCGAAGACACGCTCGGCAGCTCCTAAGCCGAACTCCATATTAAGGAGATTAAATTTCTTTTTGTTTCGCTCCTGCTTCTCTAATTCCTTTGGGTCGTTTAGCCTTAGGAAGCCAATACGATCCATACGCTGACTAAGATAAGCCATGTATTCGTCTGGCGTATAGGGAATGGCTATACCAAAAGGCTTGCCATTGATATAGCTCGTTAAGAGGTAGAGATTTTGCTTTTCGTCATAGACAAAGCGTGTGATTAGATTCCTTGGGCGTAGGGGACTGGCTAAGGAAGGCTTTTGCTGTAGGTCGAGAGCTGTCTCTGGTAGCAGAAGCTGTGGTGCAAGGGCTTGTATACTATCTGTAGAGTTGGCTTGCTTAGATTGAGCCAAAAGCTTAGCTTGCCCCACTCGTACGAGGGGAGCAAGGAAGACAAAAAATATGATGAGCAGTGAGGATAATCGAGAGCCTCTCTGCCTGATATATATATCGCTCTGCACCTAAGCTTTTTATTACTTAACGCAAAGATAACTAATTTATTGCAGTCCTTTATTTAAGCTCCTTCTATCCCTATTTATAATCAGTCAATATCTGTTAAAAAAATAACGTATATCATTCAAAAAAGTTATATATGTTAGTTGAAAAAGTTACATATGTTATTTTGAAATTTAATATATGTTAGTTTTTTGACCTTCTTCAAGGCTTATTTTTTCATAGATACATCGCATTTGAAAACCCTAAAATAACGGTAAGAAAACAAGGAAAGATACAAAGTAGCAACTTCCATAAATAAATTGTATTTTTGTACTATAAACATTATATATAAGAATAGATTATGAGTGAACTAAAAGGATTTATAAGTGCTGCTTCGGAGAAGATGGCAAAAACGGTAGAACATCTTGACGAACAACTTGCTCGAGTACGTGCGGGGAAGGCTAATCCAAAAATTTTAGATGGTATCATGATGGAATACTATGGTTCAATGATGCCAATCAGTCAATGTGCCACTGTAAGTATCCCTGATGCCAAAAGCATTGTACTTACTCCTTGGGATAAGAATATTATTCCTGATATAGAGCGTGCCATCATCAATTCGCCACTCGGCATCACACCCGAGAACAATGGCGAAATCATTCGCCTTGGTATACCTCCGCTCACAGAAGATCGCCGTCGCGACCTTGTCAAGCAGGTTAAGGCAGACAGTGAAGATGCTAAAGTCAGCGTACGTAACTCTCGCCGTGAGGCTAACGAACAAATAAAGAAGGCTGTCAAGAATGACGGCGTAGCTGAGGATATGGGTAAAGATGCTGAAGCAGAAGTGCAAAAGCTACACGACAAGTATATTAAACAGATTGACGAAGTCTTTGCAGCCAAAGAGAAGGAAATCATGACAGTCTAAGTATGGCTCGCAAGAAAAACATAAAGCAGGCATCGAACCAAGCTGAGGAGCTTATCCTTGGCTTGGTTCGTCGCAATACAGGGAGTCATTACCTTGTACTATGTGATGACGGCGTAGAGCGTTCTTGCTTGGCAAAGGGCAACCTGCGTCTTAAGGGCTTTCGCTCGACAAACCCCATTGTCGTAGGCGACAGAGTGGAGGTTATCATCAAGTCTGAGAACGCCGAGGAGGCTCACTTCATCAAAACAATCCTGCCTCGTCGCAACTATATCATGCGTCGCTCGACGAACCTATCTAAGCAGTCGCATATCCTTGGGGCAAACATTGATGCTTCATTCCTCATCTGTACGCTAACTGCCCCTGAAACCAGCACAACTTTTATTGACCGCTTCTTGGCAAATGCCGAAGCCTATAATGTGCCTACTGAGTTAATCTTCAATAAATGTGACCTTTTAGGGGAAGAGGGACAGCCCATACTTGACGAACTTGTACGTATTTATTCAGCAATAGGCTACCCTTGTCATTGCATCTCGGCAAAGCGAGGCGAAGGCTTGGATAAGCTACGTGAACGCATGAGAGGAAAGATTACGCTCTTCAGTGGGCATTCTGGGGTTGGCAAAAGCACGCTGATAAATGCTCTTATCCCTGATGCAAAGCTTAGGACAGGACTTATATCAGAGGCTCATCAGACAGGTATGCACACGACGACCTTTTCTGAGATGATTGCTCTACCCGAAGGAGACGGTTATCTTATTGACACCCCAGGGATCAAAGGCTTTGGCTTGCTTGATGTAGAAATCGAAGAAGCTTCGCATTACTTCCCAGAGATATTCAAATACAGCGAAGCCTGTCGCTTTAACAACTGCACACATACGCACGAGCCTGCTTGTGCCGTTCGTCAAGCTATCGAAGACGGCGACATCGCACCCTCTCGCTTTATCTCCTACCTCAGCATTCTCGAAGACAAGGAGGAAGACAAGCATCGCCTCGGCTACTAAAAAGATTGCTCTAAGAATAAGGTAAAAATTCCCCTCCGTGGTAGAACTTTGCACGGCAAATTGTTTTTGTAGAGCGAAACCTCTCCCCTTCAAGATGAAGGGGTGGACACGAGCGGAGCGAGTGGACGGGGTAGTTTCTTAAATTAAAAATGTAAAATTAAGAATTATCAATTATTCATTAACAGGACTACCCCGTCATCTTCGGTCGCTACGCTCCCTTGATGCCACCCCTTCATCTTGAAGGGGAAAGGCTTCGCCCAATGATTTTGAAGAATAAAATATCTAAAAAGGGAATTATGCAGAGGTCTACCCTCGGAGAGGAATTTATGAAAAATGCTTGTTCCCATTTTGGAAATAGTCACTCAATAGAAATAAACACAATGACTAAAGCAATAGACTTTTTACTCTATCAGTTACCAGAGGTTGAGGCACGTGTTCAAGTGGTAGTCAAAGATGAAACGCTTTGGTTAACACAAAAAGCAATGGCTCAGCTCTTTGATATTGACAAGAGTAGTATCTCCAGACATGTTAAGAACATCTTTGAGAGTAACGAATTAAATGAGATGGCAACTGTTGCAAAAATTGCAACAGTTCAAACAGAAGGGACGAGAACTGTTGAAAGACAACAAGATTTCTACAACCTTGATGCGATTATTGCGGTGGGCTATCGTGTCAATTCGCTCAAAGCAACACGTTTCCGTCAATGGGCTACGCAGATACTCAATGAGTATATTCGCAAAGGCTTTGTCTTAAATGACAATCAACTCAAACAAGGGAAAGCAACCTTTGGGAAGGATTATTTTCGTGAGCTTTTGGATAGAGTTCGCTCAATCCGAGCAAGTGAACGCCGTATTTGGCAACAGATTTCAGACATTTACGCCGAGTGTAGCATTGATTATGATAAAGATGCTAAGACAACCAAATCCTTCTATGCGATGATACAAAATCGCTTCCATTATGCCATTACAGGTCAGACAGCTGCTGAGATTATTTATCATAAGGCTGACCATCGCAAGGAGAATATGGGCTTGATGACTTGGAAGAACGCTCCTGATGGTCGTATCCTAAAGTCTGATGTTAGTGTTGCGAAGAATTATCTTGCAGAAGATGAAATCCGTAAATTAGAGCGTTTGGTAACAGGCTACTTTGATTATATTGAAGACCTGATTGAGCGAGAAAACACCTTTAATATGGAAGAGTTCTCTAAAAGTGTAAACGAGTTTCTGCATTTTAGACGCTATGACATTCTTGAAGATAAAGGGAAGATTTCTCACAAGAAAGCGGTTGATAAAGCAAATGCAGAGTATGATATTTTTAATCGAACTCAGAGGATTAACTCTGACTTTGATAAGTTTATTAAAGAGCAACTAAATAAAGCAAATTAGATATGAAGAAAATAATGAGAATAGTGAGCCTGTTGGCTCTATGGAGCATGAGCTTTGGACTAAGTCAAGCACAAGAGCAAGTAAAATTTGAGGAGTTTTTTGCTGATAGTACACTGCGAGTAGATTACATCTTCTCAGGCAAGGCTGGAGCTGTGCAGATAGTCCCAGAAGAGTTTAACCTACTTGGCGGTTGGTACGGCAGAAGAAAGCATTTAGATGTTCTTCCACTTGAGGGGACAGGGCAGATTAAGGTACGAGATAAGGCAAGCAATAAGCTAATCTATTGCACGAGTTTCTCTTCTCTCTTCCAAGAATGGCTAAGTACTGACGAGGCAACGAAACGTTCTTCTGCTTATGAGAACGTATTCCTAATGCCTTATCCAAAGAAACCTGTCATTATTGATATTGAGATATGCAACGTTAAGCGTCAGTTTATCGCCAAGAACAGCACGGAGCTTGACCCAACGGATATTTTGATTCATAACCGCATTGATCAGCAGAACTGCGACTATGAAGTCCTACATCAGGGAGGTGACCCAAAGCAAGCGATTGATGTGGTTATCCTTGCCGAGGGCTATCGTGCTGCAGAGATGCAGGACTTTGTAGCCTACGCCAAGCGTTCTGTAAAGGATATTTTGGCACATGAACCATTTAAGTCTCATGCTCAAGACTTTAACTTCATAGCAGTAAAATCAGTGTCTCGAAATAGCGATGTGTCTGTTCCTCGTAGAAATCAATGGCGTAGTACGGCTTTCTCGTCTCACTTCGACACTTTCTACAGCGATCGCTACCTGACTTCTCGCCAGCTTAAAAAGATTCATGACGCTCTGCTTAACATTCCTTATGAACATATTATCATCTTAGCCAATACAGATGTCTATGGCGGTGGAGGTGTTTATAATAGCTTTACACTGACTTCTACAAAGCATTATCTCTTTGATCCTGTTGTAGTGCATGAGTTTGGGCATAGCTTCGGAGGTTTAGCCGATGAGTACTTCTATGACGAAGATACTATGACAGATACCTACGACCTAAAGCAAGAGCCTTGGGAACAAAATATCACAACGCTTGTAGACTTTAAGGGAAAGAAGTGGTCAAAACTTATACCTAAGGGGATAGCTATTCCAACAGTTAAGGGTAAGCTATATGCCACAAAGAAGTACGCAAAGAAATATCCTATTGCAGTCTTCGAAGGTGGTGCTTATAGTCAAAAGGGTATTTACCGCTGTAGTTACGACTGTCGCATGAGAACAAATGAATATCCTGTCTTCTGTCCTGCCTGTCATCTCGCATTAGACAAGCTTATTCGTTTCTACACAGAATAAGACTAAAGTTTCCAGTACACTCTCAGAGGGAGTCTTTGGTTTCTCATGAAATTATTACTACCTTTGTTAATGAAAATGTAAGATTTTTCATAGTTAAGGTTTTGGTTAATTTAGGTTGGAGTGAGCTGGGAAGCTCGCTCCGCTTTTTTATAACATAGATTAAGTTCATAAAACAAGCAAGACTACATCACGAAGATGCAGCCTTGCTTGTTTTATTGTTCTTTTAAGACTATCCCAAGAAGCTTAGTAGGATACCTGCTGCAACAGCTGAACCAATCACACCAGATACGTTAGGTCCCATGGCGTGCATGAGCAAGTAGTTCTTAGAGTCATACTCCAAACCGACAACCTGTGAAATACGAGCCGAGTCAGGAACTGCCGAAACCCCAGCATTACCGATAAGAGGGTTAATCTTATTCTCTTCGGAAAGGAATAGGTTCATAAACTTAACGAAGAGAATACCGCAGATCGTTGCAACAACAAAAGAGAATGCCCCAAGACCAAAGATCTTAACAGAAGCAAAAGATAAGAACTTCGTTGCCTGAGTAGACGCACCAACCGTTACTCCAAGAAGAATTGTAACAATGTCGATGAGCGGTCCACGAGCAGTCTCTGCCAAGCGACGCGTATGTCCACTTTCTTTAAGTAGGTTACCAAAGAATAGCATTCCAAGAAGAGGAAGTGCCGACGGAACGAGCAGAGTCGTTAGCAAAAGTCCGATAATCGGGAAGATAATCTTCTCAGTTTGAGATACTGGACGAGGACGCTTCATGCGAATCAAACGCTCCTTCTTAGTCGTAAGCATACGCATAAATGGAGGCTGAATAATCGGCACAAGAGCCATATAGGAGTAAGCCGAAACGGCGATAGCACCCATTAGATGCGGAGCCATTTGGCTTGAAAGGAAGATAGCCGTTGGGCCATCTGCTCCACCAATGATACCAATAGCACCAGCCTCAGTAGGCATAAAGCCTAAATGCAAGGCAGCCGTATAAGCAGCAAAGATACCAACCTGTGCAGCAGCACCAATAAGCATAAGTTTTGGGTTAGAAATCAATGCCGAGAAGTCTGTCATTGCACCAATACCAAGGAAGATAAGCGGAGGATACCAACCTTTCTGAACCCCTTGATAGAGTGTGTTCAGCACCGAACCGTCTTCATAAATACCAATATTATAGCCTTCGGCAAAAGGGATATTCCCAATAAGCATACCAAAGCCAATGGGAATAAGCAGAAGCGGTTCAAACTCATACTTTACCGCAAGGAAGATAAAGAGCATACCGATGAACAACATCGCTATATGCCCCACCTCCATGTTGGCAAAGCCAGTAAACTGAAAAAACTCTTGTAAGTTCTGAATTAAGAAGTCAGCAAAAGCAAACATCGTCTTAGCCAATTAGCAGAATCTCAGCACCTTCAAGGATAGAATCGCCCTTAGATACTTTGATTGCAGTTACTGTACCATCGCACTCTGCGTTGATGTTATTCTCCATCTTCATCGCCTCAAGGATAGCAACGGTTTCACCAGCCTTTACTTGTTGTCCTACTTGTACCTTAAGGTCAAGAATAACACCCGGAAGAGGAGAAAGAACGGCTGTACCAGTAGCAGAAGCCACTGGGACTGGTGCTGGAGCTGGAGCTGGTTGAGCTACTGGAGCTGCAGGTACAGGTGCAGGAGCCGCTGCTGGCTTTGGAGCTACTTTTGGAGCTACCTTAGGAGCTGTTTCACTCAAAATGTCTACTTCATACGATGTGCCGTTTACTTCTACGGCAGCCTTGTTTCCTTCTAAATCAATGATTGCAACCGTGTATTCGTTGCCGTTGATACTGTAC
>PDWI01005789.1_pt1 | contig 27444 bp, 19 predicted proteins | sample 1430891 | NCBI WGS metagenome assembly PDWI01 (sample SAMN01162508, study PRJNA174530) | Oral metagenome, whole genome shotgun sequencing project. | biome: Marine environment; feature: Marine mammal; material: Swab sample of the gingival sulcus; isolation source: swab sample of gingival sulcus... | reverse complement strand
CTTCACTAAGGGTGCACACCACTTGAACGTAAACGTATTGAATCGTGAAATGCTTGAAGATGCTATGGAGCATCCAGAGAACTATCCTCAGCTTACTATCCGTGTATCTGGTTATGCAGTGAACTTCGTTCGCCTAAGCCGTGCACACCAGTTAGAGGTGATTTCACGTTCATTCCACAAACGTATGAGATAAAACATCTTGACGATGCTTCGTATTCATTCATTTGAATCGATGGGAACATTCGACGGGCCGGGTCTCCGGCTCGTCGTTTTCCTACAAGGTTGTAATTTCAAATGCCTATATTGTGCCAACCCCGATACAATACCAATTAACTCAGGCGGTAGAGTAATTGAGGATTCTGAGGTCATTCGTCGTGCTATCAACGAGAAACCATTCTTTGGCAAGAAGGGTGGGATAACATTTAGTGGTGGCGAGCCGACCGTTCAAGCAAAGGAGCTTATTCCTATTTGCAAAGAACTTAAGGAAAATGGCATTCATATTTGTATTGACAGTAATGGAAGTATCCACAACCATTACGTCATGGAGCTTATTGATCTTGTAGACATGGTGCTGCTGGACTGCAAACAGTTTAATCCAGAGCGTCATAAACTTCTTGTAGCTCACGACAATGCCAAGACACTCAAAATGGCAGAATACCTACACAAGATAGGTAAGCCTGTCCGTTTACGTTATGTACTTGTCCCTGGATACAGTGACTTCGAAGAAGACATGATTGAGCTTGGCAAATACTTTGGTCAGTATGATAATATTGAGCGCATAGAAGTGCTTCCTTATCACACCTACGGTAAACATAAGTACGAGACTCTTGGACAGGAGTATAAGCTTGAAGAAATAAAAGAGCCAACACCTGAAGAGGTTGATCGTGCAGTAGAGATTTTCACTCCTTATTTCAAAACGGTTTGGCATCAGTAATGAGCCATATAAGACATTACTTAAATCAATTAAATCTCGTATCTTTGTTAGTGGTAAAGCAATAAACAGCTTTACCACTAATCTATTTATAAGCAGTAGTAAATGAAGAAAAACTTAGCAATTATTGCAGGAGGTTATTCAGGAGAATATAAGGTCTCGCTCAAGTCTGGCAAAGCTCTACTTTCATGGTTTCAAGAGGCTTTGCTTCAAGGCATATCAGACTATACACCTTATTTGGTCGTCATTGATAAAAATACTTGGAGCGTTAATATGGGAGATAAGGAAAGTCTTCCTATCGATAGAACAGATTTCTCTTTCATGCTCAATGGAGTAAAGCAGGACTTCGACTTTATCTATATTACAATCCATGGCACTCCAGGGGAAGATGGTATCATTCAAGGTTATTTCGACATGTTAGCTCTGCCTTATAATACAGGTTCAGTAGCCTCGGAATCATTGACCTTTAACAAGTTCTATTGCAATCGTTACCTATCAACCTTTAATAATATACGTGTCGCAAAATCTATTCGCTTAAAAGCTCCAATAAATAATCAAGAGCAAGCCGAAGAGATTGTACAAGCATTAGGACTGCCAATCTTTGTAAAGCCAAATACTGGTGGCTCAAGCATTGCAACAACAAAGATTAAGCAAGCTCAAGAGCTACAAGAGGCAGTTAACTTAGCCCTGTCAGAAGCTCCAGAGGTTATGATAGAAGGCTTCATCAAGGGAACTGAAGTTACCTGTGGTTGCTATCGAGACCTTAGTCTATCAAATACATGCGACAGCGACAACATCAAAGCCTTACCAGTAACAGAAGTTGTAACAAACAATCCTTTCTTTGACTATAATGCTAAGTATAAGGGAGAGGTTGAGGAGATTACGCCAGCACGTATCTCTGACGAGCTAACTGAACTGATACAAAAGCTAACAAAAGAGATTTATCAACGAGTAGATGCTCAAGGTGTTATTCGAGTGGATTATATCATAGAAGATGATGGCTACCCTACTCTACTTGAGGTTAACACGACACCAGGTATGACGCAGACAAGCTTTATTCCACAGCAAGTCCATGCAGAAGGCATGAGCATGCCAGAGTTTTTACTTAAAATAATACAGAAATAGATATGAATTACGACAAGTACAATGACATAAGACCATTACTTCCTAATGAAGTGCCAAATGCAGTAGAACAGCTGATTGCTGAACCTATGTTGAAGCAGGCTTTCGAAGTCTTCCAAACAGGCATGAGCTGGGAAGAGCTAACAGCCGTTCTACGTTCCTGTAAGTCTGTCCCAGAGTTCAAGCAGAAAATTAGCTATACTTTGGTTAAGCAAATCATGAAGACGACTTGTACTTCTGTGGACTATACTATGAGACAGGAGCTTTCTAAGGATAAAGCTTATACCTATATCTCCAATCACAGAGATATTATCCTTGACTCTGCCTTCCTGAATGTTATGCTCTTTGAGGCTGGTTATGCATTCCCCGAAATAGCTATAGGAGATAATCTACTTATCTTCCCTTGGGTTGAGACTCTTGTTAAGCTTAACGGAAGCTTCCTTGTCAAACGTAATCTACAAGGTCGTGAAGTCCTCATGGCAGCAAAGAAATTATCTGAATATATGAATGAGGCAATAGCAGATAATATCCATCTTTGGATAGCACAGAGAGAAGGGCGAGCTAAAGACTCTTCCGACCATACACAGCCTGCACTTCTTAAGATGCTAACACTTGGAGCTGAACGTGGGACAGACTTCCTGACAGCAATAAAGAAGCTTAACATTGTGCCTACGGCTTGCTCTTACGAACTTGACCCTTGCGACTTCCTGAAAGCCAAAGAGATGCAGCTTAAACGAGATACAGATTATAAGAAATCTCCAGCTGATGATGGGCTTAATATGCAAACAGGTGTCTTAGGCAATAAAGGACGTGTTCACTTTGCCACAGGGCGTCCGCTCAATGACATACTTGACGAACAAGACTTATCAATACTTAAGGGAGCTGAGTTGATTGAGAAAGTAGCAGGTCTAATTGATGAAGAGATCTACCGCTCTTACAAGCTATTTCCTTACAACTACGTAGCTCTTGATCTGATGGAAAATGAAGTAGGCGATGAGAAGTACAGGGCTTATTATAGTGATTCGGACTACGATAATTTCCTTTGCTATGTTACATTCAAAATTGATGACATAGAGCTACCAGAGGGACTTAAGAAAGACAAGCAGTTCCTCTTCAACCGAATAGTGGAGATGTACGCCAACCCTGCCAAGAATCACTTAGCAGTTCTGAAGTAAGCAATTCGCTTACTTTTCAAATAATAGAGGGTGTGTCAAAACGGCACACCCTTTTTTGTTTTGTATTCAAAGTTCAAAATATCAAAAAGAATCTTAATATAATTTGGATAATTTATATAAATTTCATATATTTGCTTAGAAACTCTAAAAAAGTTTTCTTTTGAAAGGAATTATTAACTAAATAAATCAAATGGATATTTTTAACTCTATTTTAGACTTCTTCAGTGGAGGAGGTCCAGTCTTTACAGCTCTTGCTGTTGTCTTAGTCCTTATCGTAGGACGAATCATCGCTAAGTTTGTAGCACAAATGCTTTCAAAGGCATTGAAGGGTGCAAAGCTTGATGAAAAGCTAAACCTAAAGGACTTCAGCCTTGCTGACTTCCTAAGTAAGTTAGTCTATTATCTATTGATGATAATCGTACTAATGGTTGCTTTAGAGATATTGGGGGTAAAGCAAGTACTTGATCCTCTTAAGGACATGACGCAAAAGGTATTCTCATACATTCCTAACCTTATTGTAGCTGGGCTTATCGCTTATATAGGCTACTTCTTGGCGAAGGTTGTGTCAGAGGCTGTTAGCCTTATAGGAGATTCTCTGCTTAAGCTTGCACCAAAGTTAGGTCTATCTAAGGACGTTGACATCGTAGCCATCTGTAAGAAGGTTGTCTTTGTACTTGTCTTCATACCTATCCTTATCATTGCCGTTAATGCTTTAGATATTGCAATTATCACGAATCCAACAACGGTTATGCTAAATAAGTTCTTCTTAGCTATTCCTAACATCTTAGCAGCCTGCATCATTCTATTCATTGGAGTTGTCGTTGCTAAGCTTGTTTCAGGACTACTAAAGGGACTTCTTGAGAGTCTTAATATGAATAAGCTAACAGAGACTATTGGTCTTAATAAGGTGCTTGGTCAAACTAATCTTCCTGCTCTTATTAGCAATGTAGTATTCTTCCTAATTATTTACTTCTCGGTTATTGAGGCCTTTGCTCAGCTTGAGTTCGTAAGCTTAGTTGCTGTCCTAAACAATCTACTTATTGTCTTCGGTAAGATTGCCTTTGGTCTTCTCATCTTGCTTGTTGGTAATGTTGTGGCAAACTTTGTTTCAAAGATTTACAACAACGGCGAGAATCCTAATAAGTTCGTAGGAGCTATTCTTAAGGGAGCTATCCTTGTTATTTTCCTAACAATGGGTCTATATTCAATGGGTATTGCAGAAAGTATCGTTCAATTAGCCTTTGGCTTAGCACTTGGTGCTTTGGCTGTAGCCTTTGCTCTTTCATTTGGTCTTGGAGGCAGAGAGGTTGCTGGCGAAGAGATGAAGGACTTCTTCAAGAAGCTTAAGAACAAAAATGACTAAGCATTCTTAGTCTTTCATTATAAAATAAGAGGGTGTGTCAAAACGGCACACCCTCTATTATTAAGTAGATGAAGAGATTAGAGCAAATCCTTACCTATATCACGGCGGAAAGTCTTACCTTCAAACCCAACCTTATCAACTAAAGCATAGCAATTAGTAAGGGCTTCCTCAAGGCTATTGCCATAACAAGAAGCTGTGATGACACGCCCTCCATTAGTGAGGATATTAGCTTGCTCGTCAGCCTTAGTCCCAGCGTGGAAGAGCTGTTCCTTACTATTGAGAATACTTGGCAAAGTCATAAGCTGTCCTTTCTCATAAGCCTCTGGATAGCCTTTAGCCACCATGACCACTGTTGCAGCACAACGTTCATCTTCTTCTATCTGATAACTTGCAATATCCCCCTTAGCCATAGCACAGAGTAAATCAACAAAATCAGACTTTAGACGAAGCATTACACTTTCAGTCTCGGGGTCGCCCATTCGACAGTTGTATTCTATCACATAAGGTTCGCCCCCAACATTCATTAGTCCAACAAAGATAAAGCCACGATAGTCAATACCTTCGGTCTGCAAACCTCTGAGCGTTGGGACAACAACCTTTTCCTTAACCTTTTGCATAAACACTTCATCAGCAAAAGGAACAGGAGAAACAGAACCCATACCTCCTGTGTTAAGACCAGTATCCCCCTCACCAATACGTTTATAATCCTTCGCAACAGGCAATAAACAATAATCTTTACCATCAGTGGCAACGAAGACAGAACACTCAATCCCCTTTAGGAACTCTTCGATAACAACGCATTCACTGGCAGAACCAAAGCGACCAGATAGAAGCTCTTGAAGTTCGCTCTCTGCTTCCTCAAGACTCTCTGAAATAATAACTCCTTTACCAGCAGCCAAGCCATCAGCTTTCAGCACATAGGGAGCTTGTAAACTCTTAAGAAAGTTAACTGCTTCATCATACTGCCCCTTACGAAAGCTACGATAAGCTGCCGTTGGGATTGCGTACTTGGACATAAAGTTTTTACTAAACTCCTTACTACCTTCGAGCCTTGCCCCAGCTTTATCTGGCCCTACAATAAGTAGATGAGCCAAATCCTCTTTAGCTTTCAGATAATCCACTAAACCCATAACAAGAGGCACTTCAGGACCGACAACTAATAGCTGAATTTCTTCCTCATGGATTAACTTCTCGATAGCAGAAAAATCCTCAACTGACACATCAGCAAAGCACTTAGCCATTGTCATGCCAACATTACCTGGGGCAACACAAAGCTTAGAACATTTAGGACTTTGCGAAATTTTATAGGCAAGGGCATGTTCTCGCCCTCCTGAGCCTAAGAGTAGAATATTCATTACAAATGATCTTCAAAATAACGAGTGATAATTTCATTAAGATGTACACGGTCTGGTCCAAGGACATTATGTTCGTGTCCTGGATAGACCATATAGTCTGGATGCGTGCCTGCCTTGACGCAAGCATCTAAGAAAGCTAAGCTATGCTGCCAAATAACGACAGGGTCAACAGTACCGTGAATGACAAGCAAACGTCCCTTAAGGTCTCCAGCTCGCTTAAGCAGATTTGCAGCCTCATAACCCTTTGGATTATCTTGTGGAGTACCCATATAGCGTTCGCCATACATAATTTCATATCTTGACCAGTCCATAACAGGACCACCAGCTACACCAACCTTAAAGATATCGCCATGCGTTAACATTAGGTTGGTCGTCATAAAACCACCAAAGCTCCAACCATAAACACCTAAGCGTTCAGCATCAACCCAAGCTTTTGAACGTAAGAAGTCAACACCTTTCATTTGATCTGCCATTTCATTAACACCAAGGTTACGATGAATAGCAGCCTCAAACTCTAAGCCACGAGCTGCAGAGCCTCTACCATCAAGCGTAAAGATGATATAGCCACGATTAGCCATCTGAACAGCCCAGCCATTTGCAGCATAGCGACGACGATTCTGAACCAACTGTGCATGAGGGCCATTATAGACATAAACAATCGTTGGATACTTCTTCTTGGGGTCAAAATCATGTGGCTTGATTAAGCGATAATAAAGGTCTGTATTATCATCTGCAGCCTTAATTGTACCAACTTCAAAGCTTGGCATTGCAAAGTTCTTGTCCACATCTTTAGCATCAAGAAGGGTCGCTAATGTCTTGCTATTCTTTGTTGAAGCAATAAGAGAGCGACGTGTAATGCTTGATGATTCATAAGTATCAATGAACGCCTCTCCATTAGGTGCAAGCTGAGGATTATGCCAACCTTCTTCTTTTGTTAGGCAATGCGTCTTGCCACCACGTAAGGAGACGCGATAGAGATTGCGATTAAGAGGACTTTGCTCTGTAGAAAGGTAGAAGATATTTTTTCCTTTCTCATCAAAGCCAACAAAGTTTGTTACTTCCCATGCTCCTTTAGTGATTTGACGAATCAGTTTACCTTTTGTATTATAGAGGTAAAGCTGATTCCAACCATCACGACGGCTTTCCCAAACAAAAAGATTTGGCTTATTAGGAACAAAATGTAATGGATTCTGTGGCTCTGTATAGATTTCACTCTCTTCAGTGAAAAGCGTCCTTAGGCATTTACCTGTCTTAGGCGAATATGCCTTAACCTTACATATTGTCTGTTTACGATTAAGTTCGGCAACATATATCTCCTTGCTATCAGGACTCCATGTTATATTTGTGAGATAAGTTTCTTTTGGATTAGGCGTATCAAGATAAATAAGTTTATCCTTATCAAGGTCATAGATACCTATACTAACATGATGCAGTTCTGTTCCTGCCATAGGGTAATACTGATTAACACCATAAGGACGACGAGCATCGGTATGTAAGATAGGATAAGGCTTTACCATGGACTGATCCATACGATAAAAAGCAAGTTTGCTACCATCTTTAGACCAAAATAACCCTTCACTGATACCAAACTCACTCTGATGAACTGTCTGCCCATAGACTAAGCTTTCAGAACCGTCCTTTGTGATTTGACGATCTGCCTGACGTGTACGTAGGCTTTGTATCGTGATATTATGATCCTTGACAAAGGCAACAGAAGTATAGTTTGGGTTTGGCTTAAAAGCTAATGCTCCTTTAGGCTTCTCAACATAACCCATAGAGCGTTTAGCCTTAGGCTCAACAAGATAAGTCTTGCCCTGATAGTTAAATGCTAAACAGCTTTGTCCCCAAACATTTACTTCTTGAAACCAAGGAAGATATTGTGAATCTTGATTAAGCTCTCTCTTTGGATTGATTAAGCGATTAAAATCTTCTAAGGAAAAAAGAACTTCTTCCTTTCCCGAATTAGTATAATCTACGCTAACAATTTCTTTCCAGTCCTTAAGGTAAACGCATTCATTACCAAACCACTGCAGACTTGCTAAATATTCTGGATAGACATATTCACGACTACCACCTGTACATTGTGAAAGACTTATCTTCGGCTTATCCATATTTTGAGCATTGATTGATTGAAGCCCAAGACTTAGAGCAAGCAAAAGCAAGGGGCTACATAATTTTTTTAATCTCATAAACATTGTCTTTTTTGAATTTCTAATCATTATTTTCATCAGCTTTCTCGCTCCTTTCTACTTGAAAGCGATTTGCCTTTGCAGAGCGAGGACGAATAGTGCCATCTTCCTTGCGGAAACGATCCTGAGGCCATAAGCCTTTCTTCTTAGGAGCAGACTGCTTTCTCTCGAAGCCCTCCCCCTTACGTTCACGGAAGTCTGAGCGATTTCTATCCTTGCTATTTTCTTCTCTTCGTTGGAAACCTCCCGACTTGCGTTCTGGACGACTATCTCTTTGGAAGGAACGCTTCTCTCTATTGCCCTGCCTATCCGTATTGCGAGGCTCTCTGCGATTATGTTCTCTCTTTCTATCAGAGAATGTCTTGCCGTCCTCACGCTTATATTCCTCTCTCTTTCCGTCAAATAGCTCATAAGAACGTAGCTCGCACTCCAAAGAACCATTCATCAAAGATGTTCGGCTGTTGTGTCTTAGACCTATACTATTGAAATGCTCAACCTTGTAGGCAATAATCCAAGCCTTACAACCAGCAAAATTATGTTTAAGCCTTTCGCCAATCATGGCATATAGCTCATCAGCATTGTTCAGTCCTAAGCGTTCGCCATAAGGTGGGTTCATCACAATCAGTGTTGGCTTCTCTGTCTTTGGTCGCTTAGCAAGAGGCATGACATCAAGTTCAACATCTCTTGATACCCCAGCTCGGTCAATGTTACGCTCAGATATTAGTATCGCCTGACGCAATATGTCTGAGCCATAAATCTTGTGATTAAATGGACGCTCCTCGCTGTCATCTTCATAAATCTCAGCAAAAAGGTCTTCATCATAGTCTTGCCAGTTTTGGAAAGCATAGCCATTTCGATAAATCCCAGGAGCAACGTTACGAGCAATCAAAGCAGCCTCTATCAGGAATGTCCCTGAGCCACACATCGGATCAAGGAGATCTGATTGACCGTCCCAACCTGCTTGCAGAAGAATCCCTGCAGCTAAGACCTCATTGATAGGAGCATCTGTCTGCAGAACCCTATAGCCACGCTTATGAAGGCTCTCGCCAGAACTATCCAAACTGAGCGTTACTTCGTTATGAGCAATATGTACGTTAAGATAAATATCTGGATTATCCAAGCGAACGGACGGACGTTTAGACTCTCGCTCTTGGAAATAATCGGCAATAGCATCTTTTGTGCGGTAGGCAACAAACTGACTATGCTGAAATAAATCTGAATACACGACCGTATCAATGGCAAAAGTCTGATTACAAGTCATGATAGACGACCAGTCAAAGCTTAGCAAAGCCTCATATAGCTCATCAGGATTTTTAGCTTTGAAGGAATATATCGGTTTAAGAATACGAAGGGCAGTACGAAGTCTAAAGTTTGCCTTATAGAGCATCGCGTTATCGCCTTCGAAAGCAACCATACGGCGACCAAGTTCTATATTTTCGCCACCGAGAGCTTCTATTTCCTTTGCTAAGACAGGCTCTAAGCCATGCAAGGTCTTAGCAATCATCTTGAAATGTTTAGAATACATATCTGTTAAGAATCTTATAAAATAAAAAATCCTTTGTTTCGATCATTAGGCTTATCAAATGTCGAAACAAAGGATTCTTTTAGTATTAAAGTATTAGATGCCTAATTCTTTACGAATATCAGCAATCTTACTATAGCAATTGGCTTCTGCCTCATCAAGAGTTTCAATAGAAGTAAGTTTTCCCTTGACACCTATATAAAACTTTATCTTAGGCTCTGTCCCAGAAGGACGAATAGAGACCTTAGTACCATCGGCAGTTAAGTATTGAATAACGTTGCTCTTTGTCGGCATATCAATTGGACTTTCTTGCCCAGTCTCCATATCCTTCTTTGTCAGGTTTGCATAGTCTAAGACTGTAATAACCTTACTTCCTCCAAGTGTTGTCATAGGATCTATTCGGAAGTTATTCATCATCGTTTGAATCTCTTCTGCTCCACTCTTACCCTTACGAACGACACTGATACCCTGTTCCTTGAATAAGCCAAACTCCAGATAAATCTGCTTGAGTAATTGGAAAATTGTAAGTCCCTTATCTAAAGCCCAAGCTGCCATCTCACAGAACATTGCACAGGCAGAAACAGAGCTTTTATCTCTAATAAAGTCTTCTCTTAGATAGCCATAGCTTTCTTCTCCGCCACCGATGTAGTTCATCTTGCCTTCGTTCTCACGGATTACAGCAGCAATCCACTTAAAACCTGTATAGCAATCAAACATCTTGACATTATTCTTCTTTGCAATTTCAGCAATAAGTTCTGTCGTTACGATGGTCTTAACCACGTAATCATTTTCTTTTAGGAGACCAGCTTGACGTCGTTGTTCAATAGCATAATACGTTAGCATAGCACACATATCATTACCATTGATAAGGACAAGCTTACCTTCATCATTACGCACAGCAGCTCCAAGGCGGTCTGCATCTGGGTCAGAGGCAAGGACGATGTCTGCACCTGTCTCTTCAGCTTTCTTTAATGCCATCTCAAGGGCAGCTGGTTCTTCAGGATTAGCCGAATAAACCGTTGGGAAGTTACCATCAACAACATCTTGTTCTGGCACATTGATTACATTTTCAAAGCCAATAGCCCTTAATGCACGTGGCACCATAACAACACCAGTTCCGTGTATTGGAGTATAAACAATCTTTAGGTCTTTGTGCCTCTGTACAGAGTCTCTTGCCATACATAACTGAGCCATCTTGTCCGTGAAGATCTTATCTATATCTTCTCCAATGATTTCAATAAGTTCTTCATTTGCATTGAACTTAATAGACTTAACGTCTGTAATGTTCTTGACTTCGTCAATAATATTCTGATCATGTGGCATAAGCACCTGAGCACCATCCTCCCAGTAAGCTTTATAACCGTTGTATTCTTTAGGATTATGAGATGCTGTAATCATCACACCACCTTGACAGCCAAGATGACGAATAGCAAAAGAAATCTCAGGCGTTGGACGTAGGGATTCAAATAAATAAACCTTTATGCCATTTGCTGAAAATATTTCTGCAGCTAAACGAGAGAAATAAGGACTATTATTACGGCAGTCATAACCAATAACAACAGCAATCTGTGGTAGGTGAGCAAAAGCCTTCTTTAAGCAGTTTGCCAGTCCCTGTGTTGCAGCCCCAACAGTATATTTATTTACACGATTACAACCAACGCCCATAATACCACGCAAGCCTCCTGTTCCAAATTCAAGGTCTTTATAAAAAGCCTCTACAAGAGGGGTAGTATCTTCATTATCTAAAAGTGCTTGCACTTCCTTTCTCGTAGCTTCATCGTAGCTGTCTCTTAGCCAAAGCTGTGCCTTACTACGGACAGACTCTAATAATTCTTTTTCACTCATATTATTCTTAACTTAAATATATCACAAAGATACATATAATAATAGCTAATGCAAAAGCTCTTTAACGCTAACGAAACACTTATCTTGCAAAGACAGTATTTTTTCTTAATATCTGTAGGTGAAATAAGCCTATTTGTTTAATTAACAATAAAATAGTGGCCAGCACTATAATCTCGGATAGCAAATTTTTAGTTGGCGAAAATAACTACGCTCTTGCTGCGTAACCGAAGAACAGTAGGTTAACCGCTTAATCGCAGGCAACAGTGCCGCGACGAGACATCACCCAAGAAGCCCACGAACTGAGGCGTTTTGATATGGTGGTGCCGAAAAATCAGTTCTCGCTCTCTTGCATGCCTTCGGCAGAGAGTCAGATTTAGAAGGCTAAGGCTTGAGAATGGTCGTTTCAGCCGTAGCTTAAGTTCGAAAATCAAGAGTGAAACTAAACGTGTAGAAAGCGAGTTAGTTCCTTGTTTGGACAGGGGTTCAAGTCCCCTCATCTCCACAGAAAAGGAAGAGGTAGTGTCATCATGGCACTGCCTCTTCCTTTTTATTATATATCTAATTTACTTGAGCTTATGGAGGATATGCCCCATGCGTTCTTTTTTAGTTCGCATATAGCCCTCATTATATTTATTAGGTTCAATCTCAATAGGTAAAACCTCTGTAACATTGAGACCATAAGCCTCTAAGCCTACACGCTTAACGGGGTTGTTTGTCAATAGACGCATATCCTTAATCCCCAGTTCTCTCAGAATCTGAACCCCAATACCATAATCACGCTCATCAGCATTATAACCAAGATGTAGATTAGCCTCTACAGTATCAAGCCCCTTTTCTTGAAGTTTATAAGCCTTAATCTTATCCATCAACCCAATACCACGTCCCTCTTGATTAAGATAAACAATAAGCCCACGACCTTCAGCCTGTATCATCTGCATCGCTTGATGTAGCTGCTCTCCACATTCGCAACGTTGAGAACCAAATATATCTCCTGTCATACAGCTTGAATGTACACGAACCATCAAAGCATCTTCGCCTTGAAGGTCTCCTTTGAATAGGGCAATATGCTCTAAGCCTGTGCTTTTCTGTTTAAAAGGAATGAGGCGAAACTCTCCATATTCCGTAGGCATGGTAACTTCTTCCCCACGAATAATAATAGATTCTTGCTTAAGACGATAGGCAATAAGATCTTTAATTGTGATAATCTTCATATCAAAGCGTTTGGCTATCTCTAACAGCTCTGGCATACGAGCCATAGTACCATCTTCATTGATTATCTCAATCAAAGCACCCACTGGCTGTAAACCTGCCAAACGAGCTAAATCAACTGCAGCCTCAGTATGTCCTGCACGCTGTAAAACCCCCTTGCTCCTTGCTCTAAGAGGACATATATGTCCTGGGCGAGCAAGATCTGTAGGTCTGACATTAGGATCAGCCAAGGCAAGAATAGTCTCAGCTCTATCATGCATAGAAACGCCTGTCGTACAGCCCCTTCCAAGCCTATCTACAGTAATAGTAAAAGGCGTCTCATGAACAGAAGTATTCTTAGGCACTTGCATCTCCAGTTCCAGCTCCTCTGCACGCTCTTCAGTAATCGGCACACAAAGAACTCCACGACCATAATGCATCATGAAGTTAACCTTCTCTGGCGTTACCTTCTCAGCTGCAATAACAAAGTCGCCCTCATTCTCGCGATCCTCATCATCAACAACAATAACGAACTCCCCTTTGGCAAAATCCTCTAATGCCTCTTCAATAGTATTTATTTTAATATCTAAATCTTTCATATACATTTATTTAGTTTTCCCTCAGATTATCTATTTTCTTATTTAGTATAACATCTATCTCATCTAAAATCTTATCAATTTGTTTCAATGAGCTTCTTATCTCTTTAACTTGCTTATTTAAGATGAAATAAAGCAAAGATGAAATTGGTAAAAGTACTAACAACAAAAGTAACAAAACCTTAGACTTTGGCAAGAAAGCAGCAAAGCCCTTCCTTAAAACAGGCAAGTCTCTCAAATTGGAACCAAGCATAATATCCTCTGTATTAGATAAATTATCCACCAATCTCTCTAAATCATCGGACACTTCATCAATAAACAAGCGATCCTTTTGAGACGAGAACCACACATGCCAAGCCCCCTTCTGCATCAAAACTGAATTTAGAAGCCGAGTAATTTTAGCTTTAAGTAATTGCAGCTCTTCTAAACCCTGTGTATAATCAGCCTCTTTAATAATAACGGCTTTATAGATATATGTACGTTGCTCCCTCTTACCCAAAAGACGAGCAAAGAACTTACGATAAGCATCTACATTAAGGACGGTAGAATCTCTACCTGCTTGGAAGGTCAGGAACACACCTATCGGCAGGAGAATTATAGCATTTAGCCACATACCCAATTCCACAGAGAAGACCTCTCGAGCAATCATATTACGACCAAAAGTATCAATGATATAATAGCTAATAAAGAATAGAATAGATATTAGCACTGGCATACCAATCCCACCCTTACGCACAATAGAGCCTAATGGAGCTCCGATAAGGAAGAAAAGCAGACAAGCGACTGGATAGGTAAACTTTCTGTGCCATTCTTGACTGTTCGTACGGAAAGTATGATAGGCAGACTCATCTAAATAAAGGCTATTAGAGGCATCACTCCTCATATAACTAAGGTTCGATGAAGCCTGACGAATAATACGCAAACTATCTCGAACAGTCAGATTATTAAAGATACTATCAGGGTTAATGCTTAAGGACGATTCTTGGAACTGCTCTTGAGTTAATACTGTATTCTTTGGCTTGTAAAGGCTATCAAGTTCACAAGAGCGGAAGCTTTGGCTGTACCTCTGTGCAACACTTTGCTCTGAGAGGGTCTTACTGGACTTTGTACGAATACTATCCATCAGATATTTAGCAGAGTCTATAACAACTTCTAACTCATTTAGATCCTTACCAATATAAAGATTTGAGAAGTTCTTCTGATCCTGAAGCTTAACATTCATATCAAAGGGAACAACCAGCTCCTTATAAGTAAAGCGTTCTCGAGCGTGTGTTATCGGTCTATCGGATCTATAATCCTCTACTTCATCTAAATTCTGAAAGCTCTGACCATTGTATAGTCGCCAAGTTAAGAAGGTTTTATCATTATTTATTACGATACGCCCAGAGTCCGCACGAATGATACGACTACGATGAATAGAACCATTGAAGTCATAAATCATAATATCGTTCATGCGTCCAGCATGCTTCTTATCTCTATTTTTAACGAAGATACTATAACCATCAATACCATTATAAAAAGCACCTTCAGGAATCTCCAATTCTAAGGCTGCCCCCTTGGCAGAATAAATCAAGGTCCACATACGAACCTGTGCATCAATCATGTAGGTGTTTTCGAAAACAAAAAGTCCTACAGAACAGCACAGCACGATGGCTGAAAGCGGAGAGAATATACGATAGAGAGAAGTACCAGAGGCCTTAAGAGCAAGAAGTTCAAGGCGTTCACCCATGTTTCCAAAAAAGATTAGAGAACCGAGTAAGATACCAAGAGGAAGAGCTAAGGGAATAACAGTTAATGCAGCATAGAATACAATACGACTAATAACCCAAATGCCGAGACCTTTCCCCACCAATTCGTCCACATACACAAAGAGGAATTGCATGATAAGGACGAACCAAGAGAGAAAAAACGCCACGACTAAAGTGGGGATAAAGTTCTTTAGGACATACCTATCTATTATCTTCAGCACTGCTTATCAATATCTTTCTTTACTTACTATAAACTACAAACACCTTAAAGACAAAGATAAGAACTTTTATTGCTTTAGTTTTGCTTTGCTTTATTTTTCTCAAGATTCTGTACATTTATCTCCTTAGTAGAGCTTTGTAGCATTAGCTTTTAGGAAGGGCTTTGTACAAAAGCTCTAATAAGTGAAGATTCTTTCTTTTAAGGCAGCTTAGCACTCAGGCAAGCAACACTCTATAAACAACTAAATAACAAACCATTACACAGCTCCTAAAAAGAGCCATACGTTCTTTCTAAAAATAACATATATTACTTTTCAAAATAACATATATCATTTTTTCAAATAACATATATAACTTTTTTGAATGATATACGTTATTTTTTTAACAAAAATAGACGAAGAAAACTTAGCAAATAACACTGAAAAGATTTTGAAATTTTAATTTTTGTTCCTTGTAGGTCTATATTTTTTTTTGTAATTTTGGAAACTAAGGCTTAAAGCTAAAGTCAGCCTTTTTTAGTAAACAATTATAGAACATAAATATAAAATATAGTATATGAAAATCATCAAACGAGACTTCACCGAGGAAGACTATTCTTTCGATAAAATAGTCAATGCGATTCGCTGTGCATTCATTGCCTCTAATGAGAAAATGCCTGAGAAAAAGATACTTAAGCTTTGTCGTGATATTGAGATAGAGCTACTCAAAGAAGAGCGTGTCGATGTAGAGAGTATACAGAACATGGTAGAGAAAGCCTTGATGAAGGCAGATTACTATGATGTAGCTAAGAAATACATTCTCTATCGTGAGAAACGCAGTGAATATCGTAAAGTCATTGACAAATTCAGTCAGACTATTGATGATAAAGAAATTATCTCTGCCCTAAAAGATGTGCAGGCAAGCTTCCAAGACAAAGGCTATTCTTTAGACTTCCTTTATGCCAAATACCAAGCCTTCTATAAGGAGACTGGTAATGTACTCGACATGCTAACAAAGGCTGCCGTTGAGTTGATTACACAAGAAGCTCCAAACTGGGAGTTTATTGCTTCTCGCCTATTCTTGATGAAAATAGAGAGACGCATCAAGCAAGAAGAAGATATTCGTTTGATTGATTCATTCTTTTCTAAAATCAAGTATCTAACAGAAGAAGGTCTCTATGGCCACTATATTTTAGAGAACTATAGCAAAAACGAAATTGATGAGTTAGAAGGGCATATTGACAATACTCGCAACCATCTACTAACTTATAGTAGCATTGACCTTATTTCAAAGCGTTATTTAATCTGTGATGGTTCACACACGATACTTGAGCATCCTCAAGAAATGTTTATGGGTATCGCCATGCACCTTGCAATCCCAGAAGGCGACAACAAAGTTCTTTGGGCAAAAAAGATTTATGACATTATCAGTCGCCTAAAGGTAACAATGGCAACGCCAACGATGAGTAATGCACGTAAGCCTCTTAGTCAGTTAAGTAGTTGCTTCGAAGATGTTATGCCTGATAGCTTAAGAGGTATCTACCGCACAATAGACAATTTCGCCCAAGTATCTAAGTTTGGCGGAGGTATGGGTATTTACATGGGTAAAGTTCGTGCTATCGGCTCAGATATTAGAGGATTCAAAGGCGTAGCAGGTGGTGTACTTAAATGGATTAAATTATGCAACGACACCGCTGTTGCCGTAGACCAACTTGGTGTGCGTCAGGGGTCTGTAGCTATCTACTTAGACATATGGCATAGAGATGTGCCAGAGTTCCTACAGGTCAAGACAAATAATGGAGATGACCGCATGAAGGCTCATGATATTTTCCCTGGTATTTGTATTCCTGATTACTTCTGGCAGTTGGTTCGTGATGACATCAATGCTGACTGGTACATGATGTGTCCTCACGAAGTCAAGACTATCAAGGGCTATTCTCTTGAGGACTTCTATGGAGAAGAGTGGGAGCGTCGCTATAAGGACTGCCTCAACGATGGTCGCTTAACAAAACGCCCTATCAAGGTTAAAGAAATGGTACGCTTGATTATCAAGAGTGCTGTAGAGACTGGCACACCATTTATCTTTAATAGAGATACCGTAAACAAACTTAATCCAAACAAGCATCAAGGGGTAATCTACTGTTCTAATCTATGTACAGAAATTGCACAGAACCAGAGTGAGATACAAGATGGTCCAATTACTTTCAGTAAAGAACAGGGACGAGACATTATACAAACAGAAACAGAAGCTGGGGACTTCGTCGTTTGTAACCTTGCATCTCTTGTTTTGGGTAATATAAACACTGAGGACAAGGAGGAACTTAGAGATGTAATCCATACAGTAGTAAGAGCCTTGGATAATGTAATTGATCTTAACTTCTACCCTATTCCTTATGCTGAGATTACGAACATGAAGATGCGTCCTATCGGACTTGGAACAAGTGGCTATCATCATCTATTAGCACAGAAAGGCATCGCATGGGAGAGCCAAGAGCATTTGGACTATGTGGATAAGCTCTACGAAAAGATTAACTACTACGCAATTGAAGCATCATCTACACTTGCAGAAGAAAAAGGAGCTTACCTTCGCTTCCCTGGTAGTGATTGGCAGACTGGCGAATACTTTAAGATACGTGGTTATGAGTCGGCAGAGTGGAAGCGTCTATCAGCAGAGGTATCACACAAGGGTATGCGTAATGCTTACCTGCTTGCCATTGCTCCGACAAGTTCAACATCTATCATTGCTGGTACTACAGCAGGCACAGACCCTGTTATGAATCGCTTCTTCCTTGAGGAAAAGAAGGGCAGTATCATTCCTCGTGTAGCTCCACAGCTAACAGATTCAACTTACTGGATTTACAAGACTGCACACCAGATTGAGCAAAACTGGATTATTGATGCAGCATCTATAAGGCAACGACATCTTGACCAATCACAGTCTGTAAACCTATTCATCACCCACGATCATACTTTCCGTCAGATCTTGGATCTATATCTAAGAGCTTGGGAGGGAGGAGTCAAAACGCTTTACTATATACGTAGCCGTTCTCTTGAGGTTGAGGCTTGTGAGAACTGTGCAAGTTAGATCATGATAAATAGCAAATAAAAAAAACAACAACATAATGTCTGAATTAAAGAGGAGAGCTTTATTTAATGAGTTTGGCGATATTGAGCTAAGTAAACGCCGTATGATTAACGGTAATACGACAAACCTAAACGACTTCAACAACATGAAGTATGCTTGGGTCTCGAATTGGTATCGTCAAGCAATGAATAACTTTTGGATTCCAGAAGAAATAAACCTTAGTCAAGATAAGAAAGAGTATCAAAACTTATCAAAGGCAGAAAAGACAGCCTATGACAAGATTCTCTCTTTCTTAATCTTCTTAGACAGTATTCAGACAGCTAACCTACCACATGTAGGAGAGTATATTACGGCAAATGAGGTTAATCTCTGCCTAACGATACAAGCCTTCCAAGAAGCTGTACACTCACAGAGCTATAGCTATATGCTTGACACTATTTGCTCTCCAGAAGAGCGTACAGCTATCCTCTATCAGTGGAAAGATGACGAACATCTGCTTAAGCGTAATAAGTTTATCGGAGAAATCTACAATGACTTTCAAGAAGATCAGAGTGCAGAGCAATTAGTACGTACTATGATTGCAAACTATGTGCTTGAGGGTGTTTATTTCTATTCAGGCTTTATGTTCTTCTACAACCTTGGGCGTAATGGTAAGATGCCGGGTTCTGTTCAAGAGATTCGCTATATCAACCGTGATGAGAACACACACCTATGGCTCTTCCGTAGCATGATTAAGGAGGTTAAAAAAGAAGAACCTCAACTCTTCACAGAAGAACACATCAAGATGTACAAGGATATGCTCAAGGAAGGAGCAGAACAAGAAATCGCTTGGGGAGAGTATGTAATCGGCAATGATATTGATGGCTTGACAGGTAGAATGGTTGGCGACTACATCAAATACTTAGCCAATCAGCGTAGCGTAGACTTAGGCTTTGGCACGCTCTATGAAGGCTATGAAAAAGTACCAGCGAGTATGGATTGGGTTGCAAAGTTCAGTGATCCGAACCTTGTTAAGACTGACTTCTTTGAGGCTAAGCCAAGTGCTTACTCTAAGTCAGGAGCAATCGAAGATGACTTGTAGTAATCACGTATAAAATATTATTATAGCTATGAAAAAACAAATTAAGAAAGCACTTATTTCTGTCTTTCATAAGGATGGACTATCGGAAATACTAAGAGATCTAAATAAGGCAGGTGTTGAGTTTGTATCTACTGGAGGCACTCGTAAGTTTATCGAAGAAGAGGGCTATCGCTGTGAGGCTGTAGAAGACTTGACAGCATTCCCATCAATGCTTGGAGGACGCGTTAAGACCTTGCACCCTGCTGTGATGGGCGGAATCTTGGCACGTCGCAATCATGAGCAAGACAATAAAGAAGTAAAGGAGTATAACATTCCTCATATTGACTTAGTTATTGTAGACCTATATCCCTTCGTAGAAACTGTGAAGTCTGGAGCAGAAGAAGCTGACATCATCGAAAAAATCGACATTGGAGGCATCTCATTGATTAGAGCTGCCGCAAAGAACTTTCAAGATGTTGTCATTATTGCATCAAAAGGACAATACCAAGAATTTGCAGATATAATCAAAGAACAGGGAGCAGAGACTACACTTGAGCAGAGACGTAACTTTGCTCGTCAAGCTTTTCAGGTTAGTTCGGCTTATGACTCTGCTATCTTTAATTATTTTGATGGCAATGAACAATCTGCTTTCCGCCATAGTCAAGATAATTCTAAAGTTCTTCGTTATGGAGAGAACCCACATCAGAAAGGCGTATTCTTTGGAGATTTAGAAGAAAACTTTGAGCAACTTAACGGCAAGGAACTATCTTACAACAATCTACAAGATATTGAAGCTGCCGTTCAACTTATGCAGGACTTCGATGAACCTTCATTTGCTATTCTTAAGCACAACAACCCTTGTGGCTTTGCAAGTAGGACAACAATACTTGAGGCTTGGGAGACTGCCCTTGCCTGTGATCCTGTATCAGCCTTCGGAGGAGTCCTAATAGCAAATAGAGAAATAGATGAAGCTACAGCAGAGAAGATTAACACATTGTTCTTTGAGGTTTTGATTGCTCCAAGTTATGAGGAAGCAGCTCTAAGAATCTTAAAGTCAAAGAAGAATAGAATCCTCTTGATTCAGAAGAAAGCAATCAAAACGCAGTGGAACTTCCGCTCAATGCTTGGAGGTGTTCTTCAACAAGAGGCAGATAACTTTATCGAAACATATGAAGACTTTAAGCTTGTAACAAAGAGAGAAGTCTCTAAAGATCAGGTTGAGGATTTAATCTTTGCAAATAAATTAGTCAAGCATTGTAAGAGCAATGCTATCGTCTTGGCTAAAAACAAACAGCTATTAGCTTCAGGCATTGGTCAAACATCTCGTGTAGATGCCCTAAAGCAAGCAATTGATAAGGCTAAGTCTTTTGACTTTGACCTTGGAGATGCTGTTATGTCAAGTGATGCCTTCTTCCCTTTTGGAGATTGTGTCAGCATTGCTGCTAAGGAGGGAATAAATGCTATAGTTCAACCTGGTGGCTCTATCCGTGATGAGGAAAGTATTCAGGTCGCTGATGAACAGAATGTAGCTATGGTCTTCACAGGCATTCGTCATTTCAAACATTAGAATAAGAAATTTAAGAAAAAGAAATATAACAAATGGGTTTATTTTCATTTAAGCAAGAGTTAGCAATGGACCTTGGGACGGCTAACACGATTATCATTAAGGACGGACAAATTGTTCTTGATGAGCCTTCTGTCGTTGCCTTTGACGTACGAACAGGAGAGATGATTGCTGTTGGGCGTGAAGCAAGAGAAATGTATGAAAAAGGAAATGCAAATATAAAAACTATCAGACCTCTAAGAGATGGTGTCATTGCGGACTTTAATGCAGCAGAGCATATGATACGAGGCATGCTCGACATGATCTCCAAGCGTAGTCGTTGGTTTACTCCAGCTCTTAAGATGGTTGTATGTATTCCTTCAGGTAGCACAGAAGTAGAAATACGTGCTGTAAGAGACTCAAGTGAACATGCAGGCGGTAGAGATGTTTATATGATTCATGAGCCTATGGCAGCTGCAATAGGTGTAGGGATTGATGTTCTTGCTCCAGAGGGACATATGATTGTTGATATTGGTGGAGGTACTACAGAGATTGCAGTTATTTCTCTTGGTGGTATTGTAACAGATGAGTCTGTTCGTATTGCAGGAGACGAATTTACACAGAATATCGTAGACTACATGCGTGATGAACATAAAGTTAAGATTGGAGAACGAACAGCAGAACAAATAAAAATAAAAGTAGGCTCAGCTCTTGTAGAACTTGAAGAAGAACCTGAAGCATTCTTAGTTAGAGGAGCTGATATGGTTGACACCAAGCCCAAAGAAATCTTAGTAACTTACAAGGAAGTGGCAACTTGCTTAGATAGATCAATCGCTGAGATTGAGAATGCAATCTTCAAGACTCTACAGACAACACCTCCAGAACTATATGCTGACATTTGTGAAAATGGCATTGTCCTCGCAGGAGGGGGGGCTAACCTTAGAGGCTTAGACAAGCGTCTTACTGATCGCTTTGGTATTGAATTTAAGATTGCAGAATCTCCTCTTCATGCTGTAGCATTAGGAACAGGTAAGGCTCTTAAGAATACAGATCGATTTAAGTTCTTAATTAGATAATAATATGACAATATAGGATAGATAATAGGAATACATAGATTCCTATTATCTATCCTATATTATTTCCAAAGAAAATAGATGGAACGCCTGATAGAGTTTCTGCTGCGTTATAAGCATTGCTTTCTATTTATTCTATTAGAAGTAGTAGCTCTTCTACTACTTTTTTCTAAGCGTGTCCATCATTCTGCAATTCAGACTTCTGCAATAAATAGTGTAGTTGGTTATTCTAATGATCTGGCTAACCGTTGGTATACCTACTTAGACTTAAAAAGAGAAAATGAGCAACTTCTACTTGAAAAAGCTAATATAGAGAATCAATATCTACATCTAAAGCAAGAGTTTGAAAACTATAAGGCAAACAATCAAGTAAACTTAGACTCTATAAAAAGGGCAAGTGGTCTATCTGTCCTAACAACTGCTGAGATTATCAGCACCAACAAGGCAACAAACAATCCTTATCTTATTATAAATAGAGGAAAGGCTGAGGGAGTAAATATAAATATGGGAGTCCTTAGTAAGCATGGTGTCGTAGGAAGTATAATGTCTGTGTCTGAGCATTATGCTATTGTTATTCCAATTACCAATCCAAACTTTCAACTTAACTGTCTAAGCTCTCGAACAGGAAGTTCTGGAACATTGGTCTCTTATGGTTTAGAGCAATATTCTCTTCTAAAAAACGTACCTAATCATGTCAAAATAGAAGTAGGAGATAGTATTATGACAGGTAAAGATTCCTATATATTTCCAGAGTCTTTATTTGTAGGTCGCATTGCCCCTCAAGACAATGATAAAAATCCATATTCTTATAGAGTAGAGTTAGCGACAGACTTTAATCGCCTACATAATGTCTATATCATAGACAAGAAGAAAGATCCTGAAGTAATGGAGTTAGAAGCAAGTATTAAGACAGATGATTAGTACATTTAGAATTGTTTTATATAGTATACTTGTAGTTATTTTACAGGTTTGGATATTCAACCCTGTTTCTATCTTTGCCATAGGGACACCTTATATTTATGTCTTATTGCTGATGTTCTTGCCCATGCAGACTTCTATAAATAAGCTCCTTTTTTATGCCTTTGCTATCGGTACGGCTATAGACATGCTATCATTAACTCCGGGCTTACATACAGCTGTCCTTCTACCTGTCGCTTTTATTAGGTATTATGCGGTACGCCCTTTTATAGACAAGACAGTAAGTATTGACTATCCTCCATTATTTACCTACATTTCTTATGGTGCGATCATTCTATTATTTGAGTTACTCCTCATACAGCATATCCTACTTTTCCTAATAGATAGTATTGGTTTATTTGACTGGATATTCTTAATAAAGAGAGCTGGATTTAGTTTAGCATTTTCTTTTATTAGCTCCCTCCTATTTATGTTTATCTTTTCTTCTCATCTAAAGACCAAGCGTTAGCATGCTCAATGATAAACATTACAATAGGCGTTTCTTTCTTCCATTATTACTTATCATTGTAATAAGTCTTTATATAGTTAAGCTATATAAGCTACAGATTCTTAGTCCAGAATACCAAAAACAAGCTACAAATAATGCTTGTTACTACCAAACAGAGCCTGCTATTAGAGGCTTAATCTACGACAGAAATGGGAAACTTCTTGTTTCTAATAATCTAACCTACGATTTGATGGTTACGATGCATGAGACGAAGAAGCATATAGATACCTTAGCTCTCGTAGAGCTTTTTGACCTCAAGCTTGAAGATGTGCGACAAGGTCTCAAAGATGTTCGTAATAGGCGTAAAAATCGTGGCTATACTCCATATCGTCCACAAGTTTTATTCAACCGCTTAGATATTAAATATGTTGCTCGCTTTCAGGAGCAACGTTATCGTTTTCCTGGATTTTCTCTTCGTATGCGTAATATTCGCAAATATAACTATCACAATGCGGCTCATATATTAGGTTACATGGGAGAAGTAAATAAACTTGAACTAAAACGAGATAGCCTTCTTGAGCTGGGAGACTATATTGGTAAAAGTGGAGTAGAGAGCTACTATGACAAGCAACTACGTGGGACTAAAGGGGTAGAGATTTATTTTAGAGATGCAAGAGGACGAATAAAAGGGCATTACAAGAATGGAGCAGAAGACAAATCTCCTATTGCAGGATCAGACCTAATACTTTCTATTGATGCTGAGTTACAAACTTTTGGAGAGAGCCTTATGGCTGGCAAACGAGGAGCTATTGTTGCCATTGAACCCAAAACAGGAGAAATACTTAGCTTAGTTACATCTCCCAGTTTTGATCCTGAGATTTTAGATATTGACCATCGGTATCAAGGACTCAAGTCTCTGAAATTAGATAAAGGAAAGCCATTATTTAACCGAGCCATACAGGCCTATTATCCCCCAGGTTCTACATTTAAGACAGCTCAAGCAGCAGTTTTCTTAGATGAGGGTATCATCACACCTTCTACTGCATTTAGTTGCCATCGTGGTTATCCACGTTTGCGAGGGAGACCGGGTTGTCATGGACATGCTCCTATGCCTCGTTTAGTTTACTCAATATCAACATCTTGCAATAGTTATTACTGCTGGGGCATGCACAAGTTTTTAGATGACAGAGAGCGTTATCCAAGTATTCAAGATGCTTTCGAAGTTTGGAAAAATTATATCGTACGCTTAGGCTTTGGCTATAAGACTGGGAGCGACCTTTCAGGAGAAAAGAGAGGCTTTATTCCAAACAGTAAATACTATGACAAATGGTTCCCAAATGGCTGGTCTTCAAGTACTATTATCTCAAACTCTATCGGTCAAGGAGAGATATTAGCCACTCCATTACAACTGGCAAATCTTGCTGCAACAATTGCTAATCGTGGTTACTGGTATCCTCCACATGTAATTCATCGTTTCTCAGCAGATAGCATTCCACCGCAATTTCTTAGACCTAAAGATACTGGCATATCTGCCGACAAATGGGAATGGGTCGTCAAAGGTATGGCGAGTGCTGTAACAAGTGGTACTTGTAGAGCAGCAAACTTTGCTCCAAAAGAATTTGCAGTATGTGGGAAAACGGGAACAGCAGAAAATGGGCAAGGTAAAGACCATTCTGCTTTTATAGGCTTTGCCCCTAAAGATAAGCCTCAAATAGCTGTAGCTGTATATGTAGAGCATGGAGGCTTTGGAGCAACTTATGGTGTTCCTATAGGAAGACTAATGATGGAATACTATTTACGTAAAGGACAGTTATCATCAGAGGGGCAAGCAGTAGCCAAAAGTATCAGGAATAGACATATTTACTACCCATATGCAAGCTAAGAAAGAAAATAACAGTATTTGGATAGGAATTGACTGGCTAACAGTATTGCTCTATATAGCTTTACTTATCATCGGAGTCTTTGCAATCGGAGGAGCAAGCTATGGCTTTGATATGGACAATCTACTTGTATGGGGTAGTCGTCCTGTTATGCAAGTCGTTTGGATTGCCTTGGCTTTAATCATATCTGGAGGTATTCTACTGACGAATACTTCAACCCTTGAGATGCTTATCCCTATTTTTTATTTCCTAATGCTGGGCTTACTACTCCTAACAATCTTTATAGCCCCTGACATCAAAGGCTCTCATTCATGGCTCGTAATAGGTCCTATTCGCTTACAGCCTGCTGAGTTTGCTAAGATTGCCACAGCTCTTATTATTGCTTGGCAATGTAATCAACATGGCTTTAAGATAGCCTCACTTAAGAGCTATGCTACCCTCATTGCCTATATTATTATTCCAATTCTCTTTATCTTAGCTCAGAATGAAACAGGTTCAGCTCTTGTTTATTTAGCACTTTTCTTAGCACTTTTCAGAGAAGGATTTTCTGGTCTTTTCTTAGGTTTAGGCTTCTCTTCTGCAATGTACTTTATCTGTAGCTTACTCTTTGCAGGAGATAAATGCTTTGCCGAAACAACAAACTTATCTCTTCTCATTGTTTATAACCTAATCTCTCTTTTCACAGGCGTGCTTTACATCGTTTATTCAAAAGATATAAATAGATTAAAGCACTTCTTCAGAGTTATTATCTCTATATTCCTCTTACATCTGATAGCCTATTTTATAAGTGTTCACGTCTCCCCTATTGACCTATCTGATTTATCTTTATATTGCTTACTGACGCTTATTAGCTTACTTATATTCAAGAGTATCAAGCATTATGTTTGGAAATATGTACTTATTGCTATTTTCGCCTTGGGTTCTTTGGGCTTTCTCTACTCTGTAAATTATGTTTTTAATAATGTCTTAGAACCTCATCAACAGGTTCGCATAAAACTGGTCTTAGGCATTGAAGAAGATTTGAAGGGGAAAGGCTATAACGTAGAGCAAGCAAAGATGGCTATAGGTTCTGGAGGGCTAATGGGCAAGGGATACCTCGAAGGCACTCAAACAAACCTAAACTATGTCCCAGAGCAAGATACAGACTTTATTATTTGTACCATCGGTGAAGAGTTTGGCTTTATCGGAACGACAGCTCTATTACTTATTTATATGACCTTTATTCTAAGGCTTATTGTCCTTGCAGAGCGACAAACAACACGGCTTGCTCGTGTTTATGGTTATTCTGTAGCTTCTATATTTTTCTTCCATGTCTTTATCAATGTTGGCATGGTCTTAGGGGTCTTGCCTGTGATAGGTATACCTCTCCCCTTTCTAAGTTATGGAGGCTCTTCTCTTTGGGGCTTCAGTATTATGCTGATGCTTTTCCTCTCCATGGATGCTCAACGAGAGCAGTAGTAGAGACGGAGAGCATACTTTTTTAATAAAATCTTCCAAGAATGCGAAGAAGTCTTCCAAAAGCTTGCTTCGTATTGTTTTTTTTTTACATTTGAGTATTAAAAGCTAAACAGTGTAGTTTGGCTATTCATTTACTAACATTATAAAAAGAAAAATTATGGAAGAAAAAGGTTTGTTTACCTACTTCAAGGAGTGTTACACAGAGAATTACGCCAACTTCAAAGGGCGTGCAAGACGTAAGGAATACTGGGGATTTATCCTCTTCCTTTGGATTTTTATGCTGATACCTGCAGGACTTATTGCAGCTCTTGCTTTAGCAGCTCAATCTGACGAAATTATGATGTTAGCGATAGGCTACATAGGTATCTTTACCCTTGTAAGTTTTATTCCAAACTTAGCTGTTTTGGTACGTCGCTTACACGACCAAGGTAAGAGTGGCTGGTGGTACTTCATCTCACTTATTCCTTATGTTGGAGGTATCGTCTTGCTTATTTTCCTATGTAAGGACGGTAACCCACATGAGAATCAATATGGCATAGATCCAAAGGGACGTAGTGCTATAAATTAGGCTTAAACCTATTTCACGAATGAAGAGAGGGCATGCTATAATGGCACACCCTCTTTTTTTTATTTGGAGCTAAGTTTTCTTTCTAAGCAATCATTATAGCTGAAAATCTCCCTCCAAACTCTATATTCATTGATTTTAGAG